>TARA_R100000664_G_scaffold34165_1_pt1 | contig 17361 bp, 5 predicted proteins | sample TARA_R100000664 | Tara Oceans TARA_R100000664 (sample SAMEA2622705) | marine metagenome | biome: marine biome (ENVO:00000447); feature: deep chlorophyll maximum layer (ENVO:xxxxxxxx); material: "saline water (ENVO:00002010), including plankton (ENVO:xxxxxxxx)" | depth 115 m | reverse complement strand
CGTGCTTCTGAGAGACTTGGACAATCATCCTGGTACATATCACACTGTTCATCGCATGGGTGATAGAGATAGGACTGGCAAGTACAATATTCAATATGATGATACATCAGTAATTAATTTTGATAAAAAGATTGTTGACGAGTTTGTAAATAAAACCAGGGGCGGATTTAAAAATAACAATATAAATAGTAAGCTTTGGAACCACTCCAACGGCTTAGAGATTAGAAAAGAAACTCTCGTAGGGTATAATGGTGCGTCTTTCGAGGATGGTGTGCTTGTATTTACAGGTGGCGCACCCAGGTATCTTCAGACAAAAGAAAAGGTTAGAAATGCCACAATTACCCTTGAACTAGTTCAGGGCCCACACAATAAATCGACTAACATGTTTGGTGACTTAGTAGGTTTAAATCTCGAAGCGGGATTAATAACAGAAACTTTAAGGGTTCAAATAAGCACAAACGGTTCAGACTGGACTACTGTAAAGACTTTTGCACCACAGTCTTTGGAAGCTTTTTACAATTCAGGCGTAGGCTCAACATCCGGGCTCATCCGCGAGATACGAGTCGGTCCGCTAGGTCCTGTTCGAAATAGATTTAGGAAAAAAATAATCTTAACGCCTGCTCAGATACAAGAGACAGCTCCCGCAACTTCTACAAATGGTCCGACTGCGTCTTACTTTGTTAGGTTATATCAAGATACAGTTGCAGGCGGAGACCCGAATAAGGCTGTTTGGGGGCTTGGAAGAATAGAGATAGACTATTACGACGGCCAAGTAAACTATCCACTGCTGACAGATTTAAACACAACTATCGGTAAGAAAATAGTTGAAAAGAGAATAGTGACACCCCACACTAGATCAGATCTGACAACAACAGGCAGGACAATTAGTGGCGTAACAGATAGTCATTTGACATTTTCACCAGGCGAGGAAGTTTCTGCTTTTGACGAGACTCTAGCTATTGAAAACTTAGACGCTACAAGCCTTTTCGATGCAGTCGGCACAGAAACTGAAGTGCATCCGGGGTTCACAAGTCGTCTAGCTGATAAGACAAAATTTGTTATGGATCTGAGTACAAATAGCTCAGAGTACTTTGGTTACACTACCAGCAATCATGTAACAGAAGTCCACGGTGGCATTAGAATGTTAGGTGCCAAGCAGCCCTTGATGGTATACTACAATCACACAACACAGCGCTGGGAACCTGTTGGTAGTGGGCTTGACTTGAATAACTCAACTAACAAGGCATTTCGGCACATGTTTGATGCAATGTCATCTTCTGCTGTTGGTTTCGGGCCCATCGGTCACGTAGTGTCAGGCTCCAAAGTATTGGGTGGAGGATTTGTAGATCAGTATGCTAGAAGAATCGGCCAGTTTGCATTTCCAGTGGGAGGAAGATACCATTCAACCAGCAGCCAGACGATAAGAGGTGAAGATATTGGAATCACAAAACCCTTTGCTCTTGAAAAATTAGTTTTAGAAACAGACATTATCTTTGAGTTTCCTGACAAAAGTACAGTACTCGACGGCTTAGGCCTCGACGGCCAGCGAGCGTTTGCTTTAAAAAGGCACATCACCCCCGGTACTGGTTCTGTGGGCGCATTTGCAGATGATACACTAAGATACGATTTTGATACTAAGCTAAGATACTATCTTCCTACTTTTTTCCTGATGCGACAGTTTGAGAGTGGGCAATACAGTCGAGACTTTAGTCCTAGACTGAATACGACTGGATCATCTACGAACGTACGATATGGTGTTAACATCCCAGGAATGTTTGATCTAGATGGTGACGGGATAAAAGAAGCTTATGTAACTACGCGTCGCGAGTTAATTGCTGACGGACAGCTAGGAATTCTTCTGTCTGGCTCTTCTGGTACAACGTTTGACATTAAAACAATACTTGAAAACGGTTTGAGAAGAGAGGCACTATACACAGTCGCTGAGAACACAACAGCACTTACTGGTACTTTTAAAATTGAGTTTAGACCGAGAGTGCATCAATCTTACCGGGCTTCAACTTACTTGGGTGTGATGTCTGAGTATGGTGCCAACTTCCCCGTGGCAACCGGTTCAATAAGGATGGGATACGAACCCCAAGAGCGACTCCCGCAGCTGCCTATTGACCCACTTCACAATCAAAGAAGGTTAGGTAAAGCCCAACACCCAGGATACGCTGACAAAGCTCAACAATCAGACCCAGGGTACCTCGGCAAGGTGGTACTACCTGCAAGAACTGACAGTTCTGCTAGAGTTGCTTTTGGTGGACAGAAATGTGAATTTTCTATTGGTGATAGACAGCACGCAGAAACAGTTACTCAAAATGCACCCTATCTTATTTTTCCAGAAGATGAGATAATAGTAGGTTGTCAGTACCCGCTGGCAGAAGACTTTCCTCTGTTTGGAACAACTCAGAATAATAACTTTAAGAATCAAATGAAGTTTCATGGAAAGTCTAGGCTTCACCTCTATGGTTCAATGATCAAGAACAACAGAGAATTCCACGAGTACAATAATCAAAACTTAAACTCTGACAACATCCACGAGGTAATCGGAGCTGAGCCTATTATTGATCAGTTTCATTTGGAAACAAGAGCAGAGCTCACTGGAACCTATGTGGATGATTTTACTGTGTTCCGCAATCAGTACATCTCTGCCATCCGGGCAGATTTAGTTCCGTTTGACAAGGCACCTGACCAGCCAGTATTAAGGCTTACCGGTCAAATGTTTACCACCAGCAGCGTCCATGGTACAACTCCGAATAGAAGATATCCAACACGAACCTTGTCCCGATCTAATTTTTTCACACAGGCGAAAAATTACCAACCTTACGACGACCCCACTTTTAATCACGACGCGTCGGTCACCACCGACGGCCGAGTATCATTGACTGTAGACAATAAAAGACTTACTGGATATCATGGAGAAATTCCAGCCACGCAGCGATTTGTAATGCTTAAGGATCAAGATAGAATCTTTAAAGACAGCTACTATGGTGACAATCACTTTTTCGGCAAGGGCCTTCTCCAGATTGCAGCCAGTCTACCAGAGGCCACCAAGAATCAAAACGGTGTCGACAGGCTGGGAACTCTATACGACGTAGCACTGGGCAGTGCAAGGGATATTAGCTCTAATTACGGAACCATGCAAACTGAAATGCTGATATGGTACCCGTTCAAGCGCATCTCAGCCTCCCCTGTTCCGCGCTCAGGTAGTTACGGTGTCAAGACAATTTCACCTAAGTTTTATTTCAACCACAGGAAATTTGGAAATTTCTCAGACATGATTCAACAATCGCGTGACTCCGCGATGTTTATCTTGCCTTCTAGTTTTAGAAATAACTACTACAATCCAAATGGTGGGGTTAGAAAGCGCACGAACCCACGTAGCAGCAAGCTCTTCGTCACAGCAGCGTTCGGAACATACACTGCGAACATCCGGGCGTCAAGAGGAAACCCGCAGCCAGATCTGCAGGAACCGTTTTTTCCCGCCACAGTTTTAGACACTCCCGCGGGCATAATTCCAACAATCACAGCACCCCCGGTGGTGTCAGTAATAGTTACAGGGTCATTTTCAGACAGTGTACGTTTAAAGGTATTTCACCAAGTTACGGACCCGTCTAGAATTACAGCCCTAAACACAGCTGCCGCCAACCCAATAAACAACACAAACCAGTTTATGACTAGCTCTATTCCCTTCTTTGACAACGAAGACGGCCGTGCAACCAGACACGACAACTTAAGCCCATTTCTAATGATGTAACTTAAACTTAAATCAACTACAGTGACAAACTAATACGATAAAAAAATTTAGAGAATAATTAAAAACATGGCAGGTATATTAGACAAGAAAGTTAAGTTGATCGATTTAGTCGTTACAGAAGAGGGTCGTCGTCAAATGGCACAGGGTGGTTTTACTCCTTCTTTTGCCTCTTTTACAGATAGAAATACCTTTTACGACAAAAATCATACGTCCGCACAAGAGTCAACAGGTAGTCTTTTCTTTCAAACACCTTCGTACTTACCTGATGATCAAATTGTATTTGAGACTGATGATTCTGGACGTATTGTCGGAGGCACACTGTCAGAAGAATTTACAGTTGTTGGAGATCAACTTTTTGCAAAAGATCCTGCTGTTACCAATGTAAAGTCTTTTACAGCTGCTTCAGGGAGTCAATACAGTTCTACTATTAAACTTTTTAGATCAAAAGCAATAAACGCCTTTAAGCGCAACAAAATTGTCAGAACAGTCTCAGGTCTTCAGGATCAATATGATAAATTTGAGTTAAGTGCTGATAATCATACATTTACCATATCAAACAGTGTGCCGTTTCCTCGAGGTCCGTTAACAGCACACATAAACTTAGATAATGCAGAAACTTTTATGTTTGATTGCAAACTAGCACATAATAGTAATTTTCAATATTTACCACCTGTCAATCAAGATGGATCTTTTTACGGAAGATATCAAGATTTTAGGTCCACTACTAAATCAACTTTTGAAGACATAAAGAGATATTTAGGTGTTTCTGTGCTTGAGAGATTTGATAGTCTCCAAGTTGATAACACTGTTTTTAATTATGACGGTGATGTTCAGATTAAAAATAGGGCACCTAATTTGCCTGTAGATACAATAATCTCCAGAGAGTACGCATCTGTATATTTTAAAAAAACCTCAGAACAAAATAATGTAATTTTGCAAGTTTTTGAGGAGGACGATGAATCAGGAACAGTCACAAAACTCGATGTTGTTGACGCAGGAGTTTTTCATGATGAGATAGACCCTGACCGGATTGAAAAACATGTGTTTTATGTTGGAAAAATATTTTTTGATAGCTTTAACACACCTACCTTCGTTAACATGTTTACAATAATATTTGATTAAGAGAATTTAGCTAATGTTTGTAATAGTCGATAAAAAAGCAACAATTTTTCATAGAAAAAAAGACTCAAAGACTTACTTTGTTAAAGAAGATGATACACATTTTTTTTACAACGTGTCTTTCTACGTGGATATGGAGTCTGTATTAAAAACTAAGCTTAGTGGAATTGACGTATACGCAACAAAGTTTGAGTCGGAGGGTAGTTACACTGCAACTGCTACAATATTTGAAAGGATGCAATTAGATGACTCTGACAGAGGAGTTGCAGCACTTTTAAACTATGAAAGAGCAGACGTCGCAAATTATCTTTTTGAGGCAAATAAAATACCTAGAACTTACGTCACTCAAATTGACGCTAAGGTAAACTTTGATAATTTTAAATATAAGAATAATCGCAATGGCACAGAGAAAGAAAAATATGGTACTGAGTTGACAAAAACCGCTGAGATGATCGAATCTCAGGGTGATCATTTTACAGGCACAGTATTGTCAGAACAACACGCAGGACCTCAGCCAGGTGTCATTCGCTCAGTAGGCAGGAGAGTTGTGTCAGAAGGTCTCAGAAACGGCCGTGGGCTTATTGAAATCATGTCTTACGGGTCAATGAAGTCAAAGTCTAGACTAGACAGCCATGTCATAACAGTTGAAGAGCAAGAGAATAAAGAATACGGTGTAAAAAGAAAAGTACTTGCTGAGGATGCTAGCATCAAAAGTCAGTTTGAAGGTACTGTTTCAAAAAATGGCGTCGAAGAAGTAGTAAGCTTAAGAAAAGAAAGTCGAAGATTTATGTTGATAAACCATGTTGTAAAAATTCCAAAAAAAGCATTGGATAGGGCAGGTATTGCTCTTGATAAATTTGCTCTTGCATTTGAAGCCATTGATTTGACAGGTGTAGTTACGCTTGACACCAATGTCGTAGAAGTCAATCTACAAAGAGACAGAAAGTATAGCATGATTAGCTTAAAAAAGATTCAAGTCAAGTCAGGAAATTCAACAACAGGAGATGTATCTTTTTTAATAAATTCTCAGCAGGAAGTGTCCATGAAACTTAATTTTTATCATAAGTGTCTTGCTGCTGATGTTCCTTTGCTATCAAATGTTTTTTATCCCGCCGGTAGATCTTCGATTGTTACTACCCGAAAAGCTAAAAGAGATAGTCACGAATTTCAGCTTACTAGAAAAGTAAAGAATAATCCAACAAGCAGAGTTTCATGTTTCGTGCCACCTGTTTTAACGTCTCCGCAAGTGATAAGAATTACCCCTACTATCGCAGGCGTATCTTTTGACAATTGTCTTGAGTCTGCTTTTACAGGCGAAGTAACACAGAAGGCAAACACAGTACCTTTTTATGTAATATCAGAAAAAGATAGTCCTTCTGGTCCAAGAAATACTATAATCGTCCATTTAGATCAAATTGACCCTGATATAATAAAGATTCGACCGGTTAAGAAGGACGTAGGAAAGTCGCCCTATGCAAGCTCAAGAAAGTATAGGGCTATAATTGGTCAATCTGGTTCTCGTGTAAGGTATGAAAAGGTTGCTGGCAAGTCAAGTCAAATTTTTTATGACTATGACGTAGAAGACGGAAACACGTATGATTATAGACTTGAGTTAATTCGAAAACCTAAAAACGCTCAGCGCACTTTTTCTTCAAATAATTTTATTGAAAAATATGAAAAAAGAGACGGTTCAATTAATTTAAGTTTGACAAGCTCTACCACATCCCCAAAAGCCGTGACAATTAATATTAGAGCCACCGTATCACCTGATTTTAGAACTTCTGCTTTTGGCTTAATTTCCGCTCTCGAGCAGTCTTTAGGTTCACAGTCAAGAGATATATCATTTTTTCAAGAGGAATTACAAGAAATTAAAGACTCAGCTAGTGTAGCAATAGTTTTGATTGCAGAAAGAATTAACAACACAACGGGAGAGGTGAGCTTTTTAGGCAACTTGACAGGCAGGCAGCTTCCCGACCAATCTTATACTTACGTACTAGCAGACTCCCCTGAACCTGAAGACGGCAATTATAGAACTCACGGTTTAAAAAACAAGGGCTATACATATAAATTTACGCCTTGCTCAGCAACTATAGCTGAGACAATATCTGCCATAAAAGCAGAGCTTGAGACAAGACAAGGTGCACAATTAAATAAAAAGCTGAACTTATATAACTTTGCAAATTTAAAAAATAAACTCCAGACAGTTGTCACAGACGATCTTGTAACACTAAGTACAATATATAATAAATACACGGGAAGCCAAAAAAGACATGTTCTAGTTGACGCAGAAACACAGTCCGCCAAAGATAACGGTCAAATACTTGCTTCAGCATCTACAGGTGATATTTTGTACTTTAACACAGGACCGCTGCCACTCAAAACACAGTCTCAGATTGACAGTCTACCCGGCATGACCAGATTTAAAAAGGGAAATATTTTATACTATCCTTGCTTGAAAGAGTCAAAACAGCCAATTAATAAGTTTAACAATTCCAAAATATCACATAAGTTTATAATTGAATTTTCTGCAATTTTTGATCACGACATCGACCATGTAGCAATTTTTTCTTTTACTAACAACAAATTAAACTATGAATGTACGTTGCACCCAATTAGAGAGCAGAAAACTTATCGAGCACTTGTTGAAAAAGAAACTTTTGCATCATACAGGCTTGGAAATGTATCATTTTATATGTTTTGTGTAAAAAAGACAGGAAAAGTTTTGCAACCTCAATTTCTCGGAAATTATGCGATTTGATAATTATACTTTAGCGGCCTCAAAGAGGAGAAATTAAATGGCTAAGTCTGAAGCTCCTTTACCAACAGCAGCAATGCAGGCATCATCCACATCTGGTGCCCGCTATTCTCACCACAGCAGCGCATACGAGACCCTCACTGAAATTGATGAAGATGCCCGGGGTGCACTCTCAGAAGCTGAACAGTCAGCGTCTCAAAAAACTCTCTTGAAGGGAATATTTCAAGAATACTACAAGCGCGGTGTAAACATACTCAAACCCGAGATAGTTTTGACTTCTGAGTTTGTTCCAATTAGAAAGACTTTTGAAACAGACCAAAATACCGGGCTCAGCGTTGATTTTGGCAATGGAGAGTTTGGTGTGACAGGAGTTTTAAAGCTTTTAGAGCTACATCAAGTTGTGACCCAGATTGTCAATGAGTCATCTAAGAATTTCATATCTGCAACTGTTCAAGGCATAGACCCATCAGAAATTTTGGAAGAAATAAAGGGTCTGTATGATGAATCTATATTAGGTGCAAATCTAAGCGAAACTGTAGATAACTTTTTGGAAGTATTATCGTCTGATATAGCTTCTCAGCTGCAAGCTTCCCGGGAAGCTACATCAGTCTTGTATAATCAAGCCGCCGCTGCTTCATCCGGTTTCATCGAAGAAGATAGCTCTAGTGACACACAGGCAGATCCTGTGTTTGTCTCTTTCAGGGACATATTAACATCGTCAGAACAAGATCAAAAAGAGATGATTCGAGCGCTTGTTGAGGTTGTTATTATTGAAAAGATAATGTTTTCAGTTGGTAGCTATTTTAAAGATCTTGTCCTGCTTAGAAAGAAGATAGCAGAGTTAATTTCAATACCTAACATGACAACAGGCGACTCTGGCGTAACGTCATATTTAGATACAAAACTAAAAGATATATTTCTAGGTATAAACAAGTACAAGTATATAGCTTCTACACAAGACGGAGCCGGCATTTCCATTTTGAGAGAGACCCAGAATTTTAACGGTGCTGAGATTGTAGATAGTTATAGTGATTCTTATTACCACTCGGGTCACGGCGCCGCAAAAGCATCAAACTATTTAGCAGGTGAAGATATTGCAAAGTATGGTTTAAATACTGCTAGCATTTCTTCTGCAGATAGTAATTTATTAGTTCTGTATCAGCTCTTTTATAGAATATTATCACTCTTAGATCCTGCTTACTGCAATCAAAGTCCCCTCTGGCCTGATGGTACAGATGGCCTTGACGAGCTGACAGATCGAGCAAGAATATCATTTGCACACACCGAGCGCGCGCAGGATCCCGAATCCACCTCGCTGTCGAGTGAGAGCAATATAGCTTCGTATAAGATGACAGACTTTTTTAAGAGAATAGGGCTATCTTCTTTTTGGACGGGTAACTTACTTAAAAGGCGTGGCGGGATCGCGTCGTCCAGAAGTACGGAAGGTGTTGAGGTTGGTGATCATATTTATACCTCAATACCACATTGCAATAGAGATGATCTTAAGAATCATATTTATGTTCACAGGCCTGGCCAGTATATTAGCAGCACTGCACTCGAATCGACCCTCTTTGGGAGCCGCGCCGGCGCAAGCCTCACAGACCGCAGCACCTACACGGGTGCTGACGGGGCCCAAGGGCTCGATGTTGAAAACTTTAATGACGTTGGGTTGGGAAGGTACTTGGACCACAACAGCGCAGGACCAGAGAATGACGGTGGCGATGACAACTTGGAAAACAACTACAGCTATGGCAGTTACAATTTTTTGCGTGCTGAAAACAATCCTAGAAGTGACGGCTATACAGGCGCTTACACCGTCGATATGTCTAATGATGTGTCCGGATACTCGGGGGTGTACCACACTGGCGGTGCATCTGGAAACCCGAGATCTTCAATGTTGACCCCCGGTGTGAGTCCTTATGATAACATGCGTCTAACAGCTGGCGAATTTTTAGGTATTTCTTGTTTTGATATAGTTCTTGACTTAAATCGACGCTCCGGCGCTCATACTACAGAGGCTGGTCCAACGATTGGATCCACATCATCCGGATTGCGGAACTATTTCAGAGCGATGCTTGGAGACCATGGTGTACCAGATATACATAACGAAGCAGGCAGAAATGATGTAAGCTTAGGTGCGTACCATCAAGCTTCAGTACATCAATTTTACAAAATAGTGAACCCGGAAGGATACGAAGGTGCAGGAAGAACCGAGCTCAGAAAAGGTTACGCACATACAGGATACTTTCACGACGTTATCTTTGCTGACTATCCTGTAATTGAAGATTCAAGCGAACCCACATCACCAGGCGATGTTGCAATGTTACCTAGTGAGGTAGTTTTTATTGATACGGCACACAAGCACCTACCAGGAAATATAGGAATAATTTCTGAGGCGTTTGTGAATGATAACTTCACACAGCTAGACAAGTACATCAGTGATTTAAGCTGCTTGGTCGGGAAATTTTCAGATGATATCTTAAATTACACATCATTGGGCCAAACTGACCTTCCCGCTACATCCGATGACATTCTTGGAGCAGCCGGCAGCCAAAACCCAAGCCCATCCTGGTGGGCCAGGTCCATTATGAAGGCCCTAGGTACTGGAATAAAAAGTCAGTACAACAAAACTTCCGGAGAATGGTCAGATGTCATATCCCAGTTTGCTCCAGTGCTTAATGAAGGCCGCGAAGCTGCTGATGAGATATTTGATTTGTTATTGGGCGGCGAAGCCGCGGAAGCCCTGGGCGTAGATTTCACAGGCACGCTGGGCCAAATTTTAGACGACATAATTGATACGGCCGCCCAACCGATTAAAGCCTACATGGATTTTCAGGAATCCACCGACACAAGTCGATATATACTCCCGTTGCTATTTTTAACTGCTGCAGGAGAAGATGACTCTACTGCTTCTCATAATATTTTGTGTGGTCTGGTAGGGAATATTCATTACAACCACATGCTACACTACAGGGGTCAACGTGATCTCAAGGGTAGTCACGGATCCAACGATTTGGGACACTCGGAATACAATAATCGAGAGTGGTTTCAGTTTGGAGCGTTTGATAATCTAAATAAAATCTTAAAATTTTTTGGAGAGTCAAAATTTGGCGGAGAACCCACAGAAAATGACGAGTACTATAACTGGCTTGGCCAGTATCCTGATTATGTAGGAAACCAAGTCTATGATGATAAAGGAACTGCTTGCTTTCCACCTACCTTAATAAAGGGAAAGAAAGTGCTTCTCGGTCCCGATTCGACTGCCGACCTTTTTGAAGCTGTTGAAGGTGAAATGCCGTCATTTATCAAAGGGCGAAATCAGTTGCACATATCTTACGTGGAAATGAATGACACTATAACAGATGTATTTATGGGACAAGGCCTAAACAGCGATGGAGGGATAGACATAGTTGACGAAGGTGATTCTGATGGAGTCGGAGATGTTATTAATGAACCTGTTTTGTACATGAAGAAGAAAATCCACGTTACCCAGCCCAGTTATGCCCTTGCACGAGGAATTTGGGGCTCTGATTTTGAAAGAATGATAGGGAAGTTCGATGGAATTTCTGCTGACTCCGGTCACGTAGATGATTTCAATAGATATAGAAGTCACTATTATGTGCCCTTCAGCGAGACCCATGCCAAGACGGACGGGCCGTATGAGACCAATGAAACAGCACGCGATTTTGCTACTATTAATGCCATATCACAAGTTTTAGGGGCAAGCTTAAATGTCAGGGTTGAAGGTGACGACTACGGCATGAAGATTGCTGTGCTACCTCACCAGATGCAAGCAATAACAGACGTACTCGTCGGCATCGCCAAGAGAGGTTCACCAGCGTTAGCATCAGCAACTTCAGACTGTATTTTTATGAGAGCGAGTGTATTTACAGACACCGGATCTACACTGATAGATTCTGATCACGCACTCCAAGAATATATGTCTTTAGAAGATGGAAATGAGTCTAACGGCTATCAGCTTTACTCTTTGACATATGACAATTGTACAGCAGCCCTATCAGATATTATGAAACCTGTGTATGACAAAGAAAATTCAATTAGAATATGCTTGGCAGCAATAATTAAGCACATTTCTAACTTAAATAGAGCTAAAGAAGAAATTGTTTCAATAACCGACTCTTCCAATCGTGACCCGCTAACTGCGCTAGGATTAGATTTTGCCAATCAAATTTCTTCAGAAACTACAGAAACAGGCGAAAGTCTAGAAGATATAAAAGTTCAATTGTTAAGATACATGACACAGACTTCACTTCCTACTTATTACAAAAATGTTTTTGAGCTAGTTTGCGAATCAGACAGCTCTGCTCTCTACCCATCTAGCGAAGCAATGTCAGCCAATCAATTAAGAATGATGTCTATTGCGCTGACGGACTTGAGAGACTATGGGTTGGCTGAAGATGAAAAGATGGGCAAAAAGTCTATTGTCAACGTAGGAATACCTAGTAACTTAATAGACTATCTCCAGTATCAAGGTTTTCAAGATCTAGGTTCGCAAGGCTCTGCCTCTGACATATATGATTCTCCTTATGTTTGTGTTCAGCTATATAAGAAAGATACGCTGGGTGGCAAGTTGCTTTATTATCCCAAGTTATTTTTATTCAATGCAGATATTTTTATAGTTGAAAATTACAAAAATCCGGACTCCGGAGCGCTGTATGGATTAGCGCCTGTTGCCCAACTTGTAGACGCAGCAGAAATTTCATCTTTTGAAGAACTATACGATAAGTTTGAAATGTGCAAAGTAGATTACAACAGCACTGTTAATCACATAACAAAAGTGTCAGGTGACTCAGGTATGCTTAGCAGGGCAGATGACCTTGAATATCTTGACGATGCAAATGAGTTTATTACCGGTGGCGACACCGGCCAAGGGTTGCAATCAATCGCACAAAGAGAGATGAAAATTAATCACATGTTAGACTACTATCTTAAGATTTATCTTAAACTAGCCACGGGAATAGACACTAATGAGTATGTTTTTCCATTAAAGAACAGTGCAGCAATTAGGCAAAATCTCCACACCGGCCGAGACGTCGGCCCGGAAAGGACAAGAAGACACGCGCTCAGGCAACGCTTACAAAACCAACTAATACTAAATTATCCGTCTGCAAATGTCGATCCTGTGCTAGCCGCAGAACTATTTAGAATGGATAAGAATATTGCAAAGGCAAATATTTTTACGTCGTATGAAAAATGTAAAAATTTAATATCACCTAAGGCTTTTTCTAGAGTCTTTACAATGCTTGTCAATGAAAGTGATTTTGTTGTATATCCTTATCCTTTGAAGTGGCAAGGAGGCCTTAGCGAAAACAACCTTATCGAGTCGCTTCAAGACCTTTATGATCCTTCTCCAAAATTTAGCCTGAGTTCTGAAAGACAATTGTCAGGCATAAGCAATACAGGCAAAGCTCAAATAGTTTACAGCAATGTCGTTTCTAATGTTCTGTCCGGTTTAGCAGGGAACTTTATTGAGTCAGATGCGTGGAAGGACATGAGCAGCGATACACTGGCTATGATTAGGCACATGGACGATGTTGAGGGCGACGGAGTTTCTGATGTTTATGAGCTATTTGCTACTGTGTCACTAATAAAGAGGAAATAACTGTGAAAAGCTTACTAAGAGGGATATGCAATGTCGATTGATAAATCACGCGCGAGTGTTCCAGAGCTTGAATACGAAACTTATGCAGGCAACGGATTTGATCTTGGCCGTCTACTTGAGAAACATCACTTTGGAAATTCCCATGACGACCCTACAGTTTACTTACCCAAGTCAATACCCTCAAAAACACTTTTTTCGGTGACCTTGCCCGATCCGGAAAATCCATCAGTTGAGTTTGTGTATAATTATTTTGTCCCAAACGAGCGAGCACCTATCCCCCCAGCAGGATTCAGCACGCAGCTGTATAATCCTTCTGAGTGGTCACCGGAAGATATTGAATACGTAGCAGCTACTGAGCGACTCCCTAGATTCAATAGACTTAAATTTACTCCTCCTGATTTTTCCGAGACAATTGATATATCCGATGTGTCTATGGAGATGGGTGGTACGGCAATGTACGGTCACGCAGACGATTTCGATGACGTAATTGGTGTAACATCAGATAATAAAATTAGTATTGATTTGGCATCACAATACATTAGTGATTTTAACACAGAGCTAGGCTCACCGCTAACAAAAGAAGTTCTAGGTGAAATAGTTAGCACACTGACTGTTGAGGGTGCAGCTTCAAATCCCACCTTCACAGGAGTTGAAATTATAGACACTTTTGCCGACGAAAAGATTTATTCGTTCCTCTCAAGCTCTATGGTTTTTCAAAACGTAGGAGTAAATGCCAACTCACCTAGAGAAAGAGCGCAGATTTTTAGAGACAAGATAACTGACGATAGTGGTGTGACAAATGTAGCCGGATCTGATAAAAATCTTTTAATAGACGTCCTAACTCAGTTACAACCAGCCGGAATATCAATGGCACCCGGTGATGTTGATGAAGCCACAGCGCAGGTTGCAGCTGACTTAATATCCAATCAGAGTTTCTCCGTTAAGTTCGGCAACTTATTTTTTGGCGACATTGTACAATACGCGTCCTATGCCGGAAACAATGTGTATGAAGATGAAATAAGGGCTTTGGTTCCTGTAGCTGAAGAAACTCAAAGGAAAATAATAGCAACAATAGACCCAACTGTGACTTATGAGCATGATTATCAAATGCAAGTCAGACCCCTAAAAATTACAGCGCTAGAATTCCCGCAGGCTATGTTAGACGGAATTGAGGCAATATCATCAGCCGCACTAACCGCTTTAAAAGTCGAAATGTTTGGAACCACATCCCCATCTGATGAAGATTTCGAAGGCTGGGTAGCGGGGCTACAACCGATGTCACCGTACTCTGTGCTATTAAATGCTATTGCAGCCGGATTAACAGATCCCGTGGGTCATCTTTTGAGTCGACTTGGCCTCCCTAAGGTAAAAGTAATAGGTTATTTAATACAAAAGACTGAAATATTGGCTGATGGTACAACTCAAAAATTTCCTGATATTTTTATTGACAATCCACGGCATTTCACAGAATATGTTGATAGAAATGTTAGGTACGGTGGCGTTTACAATTACAAACTCCGATCAGTTGCTTTGGTAACCGCTGTGACTAAAGTTATTAACAAAGAAAAAGGAGACGCACGCTACGCTATAGTGTCTTACTTAATGCTTTCAGACGGGAAAGTTACAACTGCTAACTGTGTAGAGAATATCCCACCACCACCGCCTGCCAGAGTGAACGCTAGGGTTGATTATGATTATAGAAAACCTGTAATAACTTGGGAATTCCCTTTGAATCTTCAGAGAGACATTAAAAGATTTCAAGTTTTTAAGCGCAATACATTTAATGAACCTTTTACATTGATGGCTGAGTATGATTTTGATGATTCATATGACAGGACCTTACCTAACGAAGTAGCGCAGAAAGACAAATTATTTAGATTTAACCGGCCGTACCGTAGATTCACAGACCATGATTTTGAACTCAATTATGACACAGCAATATACGCAATTGCTTGCGTTGACGCTCATGGACTAAGCTCTAATTACTCAAAGCAGATTTTAGTAAAATATGATAAGTACACAAATCGTCTTTCTGTGAAATGTGTCAGCGTAGAAGGTGCTCCAAAACCCTATCCTAATTTTTATATTCAAAAAGATTTCTTTGAAGACCTAATTAGATCTAGCGGAAGAGAAAGGTGCACTATATTTTTCGATCCTGAGTACTATAAAATTAAAAAATATAATCGAGACAAAGACAAACACATCATTGGTGAGGAAGAAGTGAGCTACATAAAGACTTCAGACACAAAGTATCACTATAACTTTTCATTTATAAATGTTGATCTTCAAGTTGAAAAAAATCTTGAAGTAAGAGTTACAGACCACTCTGGCCTGCCGACAGCTTTACCTGCTGCTGATTTAAGTCGTTCAAATTTGAGTTTCGAGTTTGGCTTAGGCGATACAACTAGTACATCTGGAACAGAACCTAGCTTTTAAAAAATAATTTACTGAAATATGAGAAATAGATATACTTAACATTGTGAGTAAGGAGAAATACAATGGGATTTTTAGATCACTCTACAAACAACATTATTGTTGATGCTGTATTAACAGATATAGGCAGACAGATGTTGGCAGCGAATGATGGCTCTTTTAGAATAAGTCAGTTCGCTCTTGCAGACGATGAAATTGATTACGGACTTATTAAAAAATTTGGACGAAATGTAGGCCAAGAAAAAATTGAAAAAAATACACCAGTAATGGAGGCTTTGACTAGATCAAACCTGAGCGTTAAGCACAAGCTTGTTTCAATATCAAACCCATATTTGACACATTTTCCTGTTTTAGAGTTAAGTTCTGCAACGGGAGCTTCATTTGATTCTACATCTGAAGTAATTACGTTAAATAATGCGTCATCAACATCTTCATCCAGAAATTCAAAGATACAGTTTACTGTGTCGCCAAAATCAGGAAGGAGCATTAACCAAGACTTGGTAGATGACGAATTTTTTGTTGAGGTCAACAGTATTTTCTTGAGAGTACTAAACGACAGTGTTGACATACACAATGTCGACAACACTGCTGTGTACAGAATAGGAACTACTACAGAGACCACAACAAACAATGTTTTGTTGACATTTCAGGTAGGTCTAAGAGGGTTTAGTACATCTCAGTTTAATACTTATAGTGTAACATCAGGAACTAGCACATACGTAAAAACATTTGTCAAGGTAACAGGTGCCACTTCTGGATTGACAAAGAATGTTGAACTTAGAATTAAGAACAGTAGCTCATAAGGGTAACGGAGAAAAATAAATGGCAACCTTTAAAACAATATCCGACGGGAACATACAGTCAACAAGAAATGTGCTTAATCAGCTTGTTGATTTTGTAGCTGAAGACATGTCAGGATCTTTAACCACCAACAATACAAGAAAAAAGTATCAAGTCTTCGTCACGGGTGGATTTGGCGGCACAGGTGTAACGTCTTCCCTGTTTCAAACAGTTTATGACCAAAATTTCGCACTACAGACTTCAAATGAACTTTTTGATTTAACAGTGGGTCTTTTTGATTCAAGTGGAATTGTAACAGGCTCAACATCAGGAACTGATACTAACGGCAAGCGTCTTTTTGGTAAAGAAACTTTGATGATGAGAGAAAAGGTCGGTATTTATCAGCAATTTGCACAGCTGCTTTTAGGCAACGCAAATTCTGCTTTTACAGCTCCATTTACAACAGCAGGAAGCACTTTCCCAAACCAGATTGATGCTGCTCTTTTTGTTCCTTACAAGCGACTCTTTACTAGGGACGGTGTTAAGCGTGAAACTTATGCGATGCGATTCTTTAGAAGCGCGTCTTGGGGTGCAAATACACAAATGCTGCCCGCAAATCAAACTAACTTAAACGATGCTAATGTTTCCGGATCAGTTATTTTTACTGATGTAGGTTCAGGTGCATCAATTGAGACAAGCCCAGCCGGAGGCAGTGTAGGTAATATTGTAAACTCAGCAAACACAGCTGAGACTGTTGGATTGCTATTCTATGATTATGGTGTTGCTGTTTACGATCTAGAAAAAATTGTAAGTTCATCACAGCTAATGTCTGGCGCAATTGACGCAGTCGGCACCGGTGCTCGAGGCACAACCGCCGCAGTCATTGCAAAT
>TARA_R100000664_G_C2760098_1_pt1 | contig 18128 bp, 24 predicted proteins | sample TARA_R100000664 | Tara Oceans TARA_R100000664 (sample SAMEA2622705) | marine metagenome | biome: marine biome (ENVO:00000447); feature: deep chlorophyll maximum layer (ENVO:xxxxxxxx); material: "saline water (ENVO:00002010), including plankton (ENVO:xxxxxxxx)" | depth 115 m | reverse complement strand
TCGTTCTTTAAACAATTTTTATTCCCCTTCCTTGTCGATCAAATCGTACAGGTCATCTGCTGATAAATCGTCTGTTTCTGTCCTTTCTCTCTTTTCCTGAAGAGCGAGAATTTTGATTAGTTGATCATTTGATCTTTGCAAAGCTTCAAAATACTTGGCAACAACCTGTCCCGTAGTTTTGTGGTTTTCTGCGTTCTGTTTAAGGTAAATCATTGCATCAGTTAAGACAGCATTGATTGCGGCGCGATCACTTTCGATGTTGCTAATCGCCTCCCCCATTTTGTCATTGAAACTCATTAAAGCTCTCCATCATCCCACCGGGCTTTGAAAGTTCTATATCTTTGTCTAATTTTGTTCAAATTATTAACTATCTGTTTTGTATTCATTCCTGTTATCTCTCTTAGATATAGATAAATAGCTTTTTTATTAAAAATTTCAATGTTCTCTCTCTCTAAAAAAAGTATTTCAACAGCTTCTAAAACCCTTAATTCATTAGATCTTAAGTTTAGCTGCTTCCATTTGACAACTTCCTGTGAGAGTAAAATAAAAAATTCTTGTTTTTCTCTTAAATTATGATATTGATTTTCAACAATGAGTTTTTCTTGAACGGTGTGGATATTTTCAAACTCAACTTCTCGTATAAGTTTTGCCTTATTTTTCTTTGTTTTCTGAATAAACCAATTTTTTGTAATAACAGAAAAATAAGAAAAAGCTTTATGACCCTTGTTTGGATCAAACTTGTCTAAAATGGTAACTAGCCATACCTTACATTCCTCTTTTAAGATGTCTATATTCGGCAGTGTGTTGAATTTATAGGTATAAACGATCTTATCTACCATTTCGTGAAAAACAGGCCGTATAAGCGATTTATATAGCATTGTGCGCTCACGAAGATCTTGGGATGCTGCGTATTTAACTATGGCCTCTTCATGGACTTCTGTAAAATATCTTTTAGATCTTTTCCGTCTGCGTCGGATTTTTTTCGGCTGGGACACGGGCATCTTCCTCCTCTATGTTATCATCTGGATCTGGCAAGAGGGAGTAAAATTCCTCAAAATCTTCTACTTTGTTTAAAACATGCGTGGTATGTTCGATCATACCCTGAATTGTTTCGTCGCCATAAAACATTTCCATCTCATATAAAGATTTCAGATGAGTATTGTATTCTTCAATCTCCTCTCTTAAGCCATCAATGTTTTCAGCAAAGAAAACTAACTTACGTAATAAATAGCGTATGTAAAAAATACAAAACAAAATTACCGCAGTGGATGCAATGCTGTAAAGGATGATCATCATTTTTCCATCTCCTTTTGCATTTCTATCTTCTGCTTCTGAACTTCTTTTTTGGCCTCTTCAATGTGCTTTTTTACAATTCTTCCGGGTTTTGTTTTTTTACCTTCTTGTTTTTTAATAACGCGAAAAAAACTTGGAAGTTTTTTAATTTCCTCCGGCTTAGCATCACATTTTGGACACTTTTCGACTTTTTCACTTACTGCGTGACGCTTCTCGAAAGAAAACTTGCATTTTGTACATTGATAGTTGTACTTAGGCATCTTGGAATTTGTCTTCGACTTGCTCAATTGTTTTAGCTTTTGGCGGATTTGAAACAATTAAGTCTCCGGCGTCAGTAACTTGAAAATTGAAGTCTTCAAGTACGGGTACAATGTCAGATTGCTCTAAAATTGAATTTTGAAGGGCAAGCATTACAGCGCCCATAGCTTGGTGTGAAAGTTTCATTTTATTCTCCTTGTTCTTCTGAAACTGCTCGGCCTTTAAGATTTTCCCAATCTTTTTGAGGCCTTACTTCTAAATTCTTATTCCATGCTGATTTTAATACTTTTGGCGATATTTCATTCTTTTCTAACTCGTGTATCAAAGCATTAATATCCTTCGGGAAACAGGATCCTCCAAATCCTAAATTTCCGTCTGGACCCGGAACTGATAGGTGGGTTCTTCCGATTCTATCATCATAAAGAACGTATTCTACTACTTTGTCATAATCAATTTTCAATTTATCGCAATATTGTTTAATTTCATTTGCAAAAGCAACCTTTGTTGCTAAAAAACAGTTTGTAAAATATTTTACCATTTCAGCTATTGTTGAACCTGTTTTAACAATAGGGGTCTTAGGAAATACTTTTTTAAACAAATTGCTAACTTTTGTAGAATATGGACGCTCTCCTCCGACAATTATTCTATTTTGATTTTTAAAATCATCTAAAAAATTTGCTTCTGTTAAAAATTCAGGATTAAATACGATATTAACATATTTACATTCTCTGTTTAATATCTCGGTTGTTCCGGGGGGGACTGTTGATTTTAAAATCAATATTTTTTCTTTTTTCATAGAGTCTATTTGAAGAACAGTATCTTTAACTATGTCTAAATCACACTCTCCTGTCCTTCTCATAGGGGTAGGCAAGCATAAAAATATAAAATCGCAACAACCTACCAATTCCTCTAAAGAATCGCGTGTGGAGGCTTTAAACTTATCATACGTCTCTATACTGTAGAAATTAGACAAACCCTCTCTAACCGCTGTCCCAACAAAACCTTGACCTACTATGCCTATAGTTTTTTTATTCATCTATGGTCCTTATTTGTTCTTTAAAATCCAAGAAGAAATATAATCTTCCAATTTTACTTTGGGCGTCCACCCGGTGGAAGAGGTCGTCTCGCTAATGTCGGCCAAGGTAATCCATGCCTCGCCATCTCTTGCTGGTATGTATTTTTTATCGGATTCGGTAAAAAGATCGGCCAATTGGTTGATAGAATGGTTTGTTCCGGTTCCTAGGTTAAAAGGCTCTCCTTTAAATTCTTCTTGAGATAAGGCAATCAAGCCCCTACAAATGTCCTCAACATGAGTAAAATCTCTTCTTTGTTCTCCGTTTCCAGTAATTGTTAGTGATTCTTTGTTTCTATACTGTCTTTCAAAAACGCCAACAACAGTGGCATATGGCCCAAGTTTTGGATGTCTATCACCATATACATTAAAAAACCTAGCAACAGAAGTGTGCAAGCCATATACCTCGCTATACATTCGACAAACCTCTTCACCTTGCCATTTTGCAAAAGCATATGGATTTAGATACACCCCTCCATAATAAGAGCTTGATCCAGCATAAACAACTTTTGCTCCAATTTTTCTTGCATATTCGCACACTAGTGCTGTGCCTTGAACATTTATATCAAAAGTGTCGATTGGTTTTTTGAAACTTGGCTGAATTCTAGCAAGGGCTGCTAAATGAAAGACAATCTCTACGTCTTTTAAGCTTTCCCATAAAAGATTATCGGGCGAAAAAACGTCTCTAATATCTTTAAAAATATATGTCGCTTTTTTGTTACAATATTCTTTTTTTCCTGTGTCTAGGTTATCAATAACAACAACTTCGTTATTACTGTCTTCCACTAAAATGTCGACAAGATTACTTCCTATAAACCCACACCCACCGGTGACCAATATTTTTTTATTCATACGAATTCTCTCCTATTAGCCCGTACGAAGGCCTAATTTTTTACACTCTTGCAAATAATCACTGTCAAACATTAATCTTGCTAGTTTTTTAAATTTTATTTCTGGTTCCCATCCTAACTTCTTTTTCGCTTTGGACGGATCTCCAAGAAGAAGTGGCACCTCATGAGGGCGATAAAGTCTGGGGTCGATTTCTACATACTTGTTCACCTCTAACCCTGCATATTCAAAAACCTCTTCTAAAAATTCCCTAACCGTATGTGTTTCTCCGGTTGCTATTACGTAATCATCGGGAGCTTCTTGTTGCAACATCATCCACATAGCTTTTACATAATCTTTAGCATGTCCCCAGTCTCTTTTTGCGTCCAAATTGCCCAAATATAACTTATCTTGAAGGCCTAATTTTATTTTTGAAGCAGCTATCGTGATTTTTCTAGTTACAAAGGTCTCACCTCTCCTAGGGGACTCGTGGTTAAAAAGTATACCACTCGAAGCATGAATACCATAAGATTCTCTATAATTTCGCACTAAATTGTGAGCAAAAACTTTTGCACACGCATAAGGAGAAGCAGGCATTAACCTTGTTGTCTCTTTTTGGGGGTTTTCTGGATTGTCTCCGAACATCTCAGAAGAAGATGCTTGATAAAACTTACACGTAGGGAGAAAGTTTCTGATTGCTTCTAAAATTCTCAAAGGGCCCATTGCTACACCATCAACAGTATGCTCTGGAATGTCAAAAGATACTCTAACGTGTGATTGAGCAGCCAAATTATAAAATTCATCAGGCTTATATTTAGATAAAATTCTATAAACATTTCCTACGTCATTTAAATCATAATACTCCATTTTAAAATTTGAATGGTTGTATATTGAATTTATCCTCTCAGTACAAATAAGAGACGTCCTTCTTTTGCACCCAATTACATAATACCCCTTCTCTAACAATAATTCTGCCAAATAAGAGCCATCTTGTCCTGTGATCCCTGTTACAATTGCTGTTTTCATTTAAACTCCCCTAACGTTTGGATAGTTCATTATAAACCAATTGCAGGTTTTTTTTAAGCCCTCTTCGAGAGATGTGTACCATTCTTTCTTCCACCCCAAGTCAATTAATTTATTATTGCTGCTTGGTTTTCTAAATTGTCCAGAAGGTTTATCAGTGTTCCATACGATTTCTCCGTTATAGCCTAAATTTTGACATAAAAGATATGTCACATCTTTAATAGAATATTCCTCTGTATTTCCTATGTTTATTGGATCTTTTTCGTCATAATTATCCATTAAGAATATTAATATTTTTGCAATATCTCTTGAATGTGTAAATTCTCGCAGAGGTGAGCCATCTCCCCAGCATTCTACAGAAGGCTTATTGCCGATCTTTGCTTCCCATATTTTCCGCATTAAAGCCGGAATTACATGGCTGTCTTCTAGGTGAAAATTATCGTTTTCTCCATAGAGATTGTTAGGAATAGCGGTAATAAAATTACAGCCATACTGATCGCGATAAGATCTAGACGCCACATCGACCATTCTTTTTGCATACGCATATCCGTAGTTTGAAGGGTGGGGTGGTCCTAGATGTAAAGAATCTTCTGTCAAGGGGTATGAGACCCCATCTGGGTACACACAGGTTGATAAAAGGGATACCACTTTTTTTACCCGGCTATCCTTTGCGGCCTGTAAAACATTTTGATTAATTTTCATATTTTCATAATAAAAATCTGCTACATAATCAGTGTTTGCTTTGACTCCTCCAACTTTTGCTGCCAAGTGATATACTTGATCAACATTTTCAAAATTGACAGATTCGTCTAAAGGCATATCAGCTCTAGTTGGATATACTGCATCTGGTAAGATTTCTTTAAAGGCCGATCCTACCATTCCCGATCCACCTGTTATAAGGATTTTCATTTTTATAAAAACTCCTTTAAAATTTTTATAATCTTTTCTACTGATTTTCCGTCTCCATATGGGCATTCGCCTTTTAGCTCCAAAGCATTTAATTCTTCAAATCTTTTAAAAAGAAAATCAGGCTCTTCGCACAATAAAGAATAGTTACCTAAACCTTCTGTCCTCTCTGTCTCTCTCCTACAAACCATGCACGGCTTTTTAAAGAAAGCCGCCTCTTCTTGTATCCCCCCGCTATCTGTGATGACATACGAACAAGATGAAAGAAAATCTATTAAATCACTATAACTCATTGGTTCGCAAGCAATTACATTTTTAAAAATATTTTTATATTTTTTAATTTTTGGATTTGGATGAACTGGTATAACGAAATCGTAGTTATTATATTTTTTTGATAACTTTTCTATTTCTCTAAACCATGCTTCTATATTGTGCTGATTTTCTCTACGATGCAGAGTAACCAAGACTTTATTTTCATTTCCAACTTTGACATTAACCAAGTTATCCAAGACAGTATTTCCAACAACCTCAACAATACCGGAGATTTTTTCCTTCTCTAATATGTTTTTTGAATAATCAGTAGGGCACAGATGAATCGATGCTATTCTAGATATCATTTGCCGGTTTGCCTCTTCTGGGTATGGATGATCAAGGTTATATGTTCTCAATCCCGCTTCTAAGTGGACAACACGAATGTTGTGCTGAAATGCAGAAAGAGCTATTGCAAAAGAAGAGGTTGTATCACCTTGTACCAAAACAGAAGTAATCCCTTCCTTGTGAAAATCAATTCCGTTCATAATCGAAGATACAATAGAATCTAGCCTATTTCTCCCTTCTTGCATCTCTAGTACATAATCTGGCCTTGATTTTACCAAATCTAGGTGTTGGCCTGTGAATAATGTTTTAAAAGGTATAATACCTTCAAATTGGTCAATTAAAGGCTTTACTTTTATATATTCCGGCCTTGTTCCATAACAAATAAGAAGCATCAATTTCCCCTTAAACTTTTACGCTTAGACAATTCAGATCCTAGAACTTGTCTAGGTCCAGACAACCCCAAAGATTTCTCTACATTCTTAATACCTTTTACAAGCTTCATTAATCCAATAGGTTCTACCGATGCCATTTGATCGCTTCCCCACATCGTTCTATCTAAAGTGATATGACGCTCTATCCATGTAGCTCCAAGAGCGGCGGCTGCGAAAGTTGTCACCAGTCCATACTCATGGCCACTATACCCCACCTCTACATTAGCATATTTTTCCTTTAACCATTGTATATAATTTAAATTCAACTCATCCACTGGAGAAGGATAGGTGGAGTTAGTATGAAAAACAAGGTCTGGATTGCAATCTTGCATTGCTTGATCAATTTCCGCTTCTGTACTCATTCCCGTTGATATCATCAAGTAAGATGATTTTTCACGAGCATACTGCACAAGTTCCCTATTTGTTATAAGAGCTGATGGGATTTTCATCACGGTGGTGTACTGGTTCATAAAATCAACTGAATCTTTGTCCCAAACAGAAGCAAATATTTCAATACCTTTTAATTTTGCATATTCAAATAATTCATCGTATTCGTTTTTTCCAAATTCTGTTCGATGCTTGTATTCTAAATAAGACATTTTCCCCCATGGAGTATCTTTAATTTTGTTTTTTTGCTCTTCTGGGACGCATACGTCTGGGTTTCTTTTTTGAAATTTGGCATAGTCACATCCCGCAAGGGCGGCAACATCGATTAATTTTTTCGCAATATCTACATCGCCATTGTGATTAATTCCTATTTCGGCAATAGTCTTAACTGCCATGTTATCTCTCCATTTCTTTAAAGTCACTATATTCATCAACGTCTAAAGTTTTTGGTATTTTGTAAAAAACTGTCTCTTCATTATACATGTTTTTATTTAAATTTTTAAATTCTTTGGTTATGAAAATTGAAATCATATGACAAATTTTAAAGCACGAAGGGTAATCTTGTCGACGGTATAAATCATGCCTTACTATCTGCTTTCCCTTGTTGTGCTCCTTTTCATATAGACATAAATAAGGATGTGTGTTAATCTCCTCTCGACAAAGAAGAGATAAGGCTCCCTGTTGGCGAAACCAGTTTATAGCATCAATAACCTGAGACCATTTCCTATTTGGATATGTCAAGTATAACATAACAACTACACCGTCTATAGAAAATTCATCTATTACCTCTTGTATACACTCTTTGGTAGATGCAGTGTCTCTTGCACTTCTTTTGCTACGAAGATGTATTTGACAGGCGTTATATTTTTCACTAACTTTCTTTATTATCTGTTCGTCATCTGTACTGATTATGACATTTTTGTGATACTGTGGCGGTATTTCATTTAAAGTATATTCTAACAGGAGTTGATTTTTTTTTGGCAAACCTTTTGAACCGGCCCTAGCTGGTATCAGTATTTTAAAATTCACCGATTTGCTGCTTCATATATTGGAAATTGCGAAAGATCTTTGTGAATACCCGATGTTTCTAGATCTTCGTTCCAATCATGTATTTTCTTAAAAAGCTCTAATCCTTCCGCTGCTTGTTCTGGGGGCAAATACATGTTCCACCCGATCATATCAAAGGTATCATCTTTGTAGAGGCGATCAATGTGGCGTCCTTCGTATCTAGCCACCTTAAACCACTCATATGCGTCTTTATTGTCGGTGAGTATCATACCCCCCTTTCCTATCGGAATGTGCTTCCTACGATGAAAAGAGAGGCAATAATAAGAGTCTGGGACATACATGCCTCTTCTCATTCTAGTGGCCGCATCATAAACGGGATAAGGGCTCAAAGGATATTCTCCAGACCATTCAATATCCTCAAATTTAACTTGACACCCTGCATGGATTACCGTACAAGGGACTGAAACATATGTTCTTTTGGGCAAAGTAATTTCGCCCTCTGCCTTTAAATACTTTAAACACAAAAACAAGGCGTCTGTACAATTATCAATTGCTACAGCATATTTGCTCCCTCCATATTCTGCCATTTTCTTTTCGAATAAATCCACAACGTCCCACGGATCTGATAAATTATATTCTTTAATATATTTTTCTACTAACATGCTGACTCCAAGTTTTCGTTTTCTTTCTGATCATAGAAATCTGGTGTTTTTCCTCTTTCCATTATATCATAATATCCACCAATCTTAAATGGCTGTTTGGTGGTGCAAGTAACTAAATTACATGATTCATCATATGCAAAGCCGGGGATAACTCGAAAATCAAAACTAACTCTTGTTTTTCCTGTCTCGTTTGTGACATTCCCATGTCGACATTGATTAAAATAAGTTAAGGCAATTTGACCATGTTTTAAATTTATAGGAGCAAAATCTCCTAATCCGGGGAGAGTTTCGGCCCAAATTGTATTAGTATCATACGAATCTGTCAAAGGTAGAAAAACATTTAATTCTCCTATGGGATGTTTATGATGCTTGTCGCCGTCACAGTGCCAACGATATACCGCTTTGGCTCCGGGTCTATTAAATCTAATCCCCGGAAGTTTTTGAAAAATTAATGTATCATCTTCGAAAAGGGGGAAAATAACCTCTTTTACAAAAGACTTGTAAAGATTTTCAAATTCTGGCCAACCACCTTCTGCATCTACCCTTTGGTAAAAGATTTTGTGAAAAGAAGTGTGAGTGTCTTTTCCCAGTAACAACGACTTTTTTTGCTCTTCGCTGTCTAATTCAGATAAATCGGTATTAAATAAAGAGCCGACTAATTCTGCAAAATTATACTTATTTGTATCATATTCTAAGATTTTCACTTTTTATTTCCTTGTTTTTAATTTGTTTGAAAACTCTATTATCTTATCACAGATATAGTCAACCTCTTCATTCAATAACTCAGGATAAGAAGGAAAAACAACAACTTGTTTATTAATGTTTTCTGCGTTTTTATCTTCTCCGGACAAACTTAAATGTGCATGTTTTTTGTAAGAATAGAACATAGGCCTTGTATCAATCTTAAATTTATTGAAATATTCTCTAGCAGTTTTATAATCACTTAAGTTACGGAACCTGACTCCGAACATCCACATAGAATGAGTGGTGCCCTCTTCTTCTTTTTGAACCTGCACATCATGCAAAGATTTTAAATTATTTTTATATCTTTCAAAGACTCTTTTTTTATTTTCAAAAATATATTCTAAATTTTCTAACTGGCCTAATAAAATAGCTGCTTGCACATTTGTCATACGATAATTGTAGCCCAGTTCATCATGAATATATCTCTCTTCACTCTGGCCCTGTCCTCTGATTTTCATGACAAAGTCATATATATCCTTATCGTTTGTCATGAATGCTCCACCTTCTCCGCAGGTGATATTTTTATTTCCAAAAAAAGATAAAGAAGAGCATAAAGATTTTGAACCAGCAAAAGAGTTGTCGTGAGTTCCAAAAAACCCCTCGCAGTTATCTTCTATAACTACACATCCATGCCTCTCTTTTAAACGAGGAATATTAATAATATTGCCAAGATTATGAACTGCAAAAACAGCGTCCTCTGGACCAACATGTTCGATGGTCATATTCCAAGTCTCAGGATCTAAATCAACACATTGTATATCCCACTGGTTATTATCATACATAAGAGAATTATAGACGGCTACATAACAAGCACTCGGAACTAAAACTCTTTTTATCTGGGGGTGAAACTTTTTTAAACTTTTTGTTACCAAATGGGTTGCAGACGTACCATTGTTTGCAAGTATAACATATTCATACCCACCTATTTTTGCTAATCTTTCAGAGGCTAAATCAACATATTTTCCAATTGAGGATATCCAAGTGGATTTAATTGCATCAGTTGCATACTCAACCGATTGAAAAGGTATGTAAGGCTTATAGACTGGTATCATTCTTTCCTCTTTTCATCATGTAATACATTGTATCATTTTCTGAAATCTTTTTAAACCCAAACAGTCTATATAATGAATACGCTCTGGCGTTATCTTTATCAACGGAAAGATGTATATCCCCTCCAAACGAACTTACAAGCCTCTTCATTATTATTTTTCCGTAACCTTTTCCGTGATTCCCTTCTTTAATACATATTCCAAGCCAAACTTTGCCGTTTTCACAGTCTAAATGTCCATATCCGACAATGCCTTGGTCGTACAATAACAGCGTTACAAGATGATTTAAAATTGCTTTTTCTGGCTTTCTTTTTGAAAAATAACGAAAATTTGATGAAGATGTGCCCATATTTCTAATAAACTCATATAAAGAATCTAAATTTTTCAAATTAACTGGCAAGAATTTCACTTATTTCTCTTTCACAAGTATTATTGTGCTCCTCGACACCTATGCGAGTATGGTTCTGAAATGTTACGGCATCCCAACCCATGTCTTTACACCTTTTAGATATATGCCGACAAGCCTCTTCGAAAGAAGGGAAGGAGAAAGACTCTTCTTCTTTTTTGTTTAATATTTGAACATTTCCGTACAAATTAGTTCTAGAGCCAATAGAATGTAAATCCTCTCCCTCGACGCCCATACGTCCTTTGTATGCTAAAATGCTTTTCTGGGGCCTAATTGCAACCCTGTTTGCATGATATTTTAAAACATAATTAAAATATAATTCATAAGTTGTAAACAATAGAGGCGCTTTTTCGTGAGGAGGTTTTGGTTTTAAACTTTTATAATCTTGCAATGTTACAGATATATCTGCCTTCCAAAAAGGCATATTATGTATTTTCTTGACCTTTTGAAACATTTCCAAGAGTATATCTTTTTGAATCAACATGTGGTGACAAATACCAGAAAACTTTGTCTGCTTAGTCAATCCCGGAATTAGCTTTTCCATATGCTCTAAGTAAGGATGAAGTGTAATGTGAGAAGGGATGTCATAGCTTGCATTATATAGAGCAATTCCGTCTTTATTTACAAACTCCGTTTCTGTTAAAAATATTGTATCTGCATCGCATACCAGAACATCTCTCAAGAGATCTGGAATGACCAATGCACATGTGGTTTGAATCAGGCCTCCGTAATAATTAAAAGTTTTTCTGTGAAATCCTACAATGTTTCCCACATCTTTAAATGAAAAAGGAAATCTCTTCTCCGAATAAAATTCTGCTTTTTCCGTTAACTTTTCTTTTGATACAACAATTATTCTTCTAACATTTTTAACGTTTTCGCGAATACTATCTATGCAAAGATCTAAAGTCTCTTTGTCTTTTCTATGAGCAGGAATAACTACATCAATCATTCTTTTGGCCCTCCAATAAGATCTTCGGGTCTATCAGGGCTATAGCTATCGAAATGTCCTAGAAAATGCCTTGTGGGAGGCACTCCCCTTGCTGCAAATGGAGGATAGTGCCATTTTTCATCTCCTGTTAGCTTTGGCCTTAAATGCTTCACTGTTGACAACTTGTTCATCCTATAATTAAACTTGTCACGGATCCTAAAAGACCACTCCAGATCTTCTCCCTGTCCCCAAAGATATTGCTCATCAAGAGGGTTCTCTTCCATGAATTTCTTTTTTGCCACCCAGTAAGACCCTGAGATATAGCAATGTTTAACGAAGTCGCTTGACTCATCGTCATAAGGGGCTAGCCTTCTTTTTCCGTATTTTGGAGAGTCCCAGCTCACCCAATCTCGGAAACGATGGCCCCAAAAGTCTTCAATTTTATTCATACATACGTCCCAGTCTGATCCGAATTCCAAAAAACCTTCGTACCAATCTGATTTAAATATATGATAATCGTGCATATAAACAACGTTTTCATATTTGGCGTGTTGAGTTATAAGGTTTTTCTTTTTTGTGATCCAGCCGGCAACAATGCCGTGAGCATTAACACCAGAATTATCAAAATTTGTAGTTTTTTTATGGACAGTGCCGGACTTGTCTTTCAAGTCATATGGTTTGCGGAAAATATTACCCTCTTGTGATAATATTTCATTTACCTGCTCCTCTTCAAACGGAACATGAACAATGTCAGGGCATTGATGGAGCTTGTGGTGATTCCTACCATCTTTTGGAAATGGGCCGCCAACTACTATAATTTCATAGTTTAATATATTTAATCTTCGTATTGAATCAAAAATACAAAGCATTTTATCTCGCCACTCTAAACTACCCTCTTTATCCGAGGCGCTCGTTATTATTCCAAAACTAAAGTCCATTAAACATCTCCATCATTTTTAAGGGATAATCTGTACAGATTCCTTTAATTTCTGGGCATATATCGTCCTTGTAAATTAAATTGAAATCTTTTTTAATCACTGTGATACCATTTTCAACATAATAATCTGGATAGCACCAGATTTCTCCTAGACTCGTCAAAGTCATACGATCTTCTTCGTGCCAAAACCAATTATAACACGTTTTCGACAAGTTCTTAACTGCTTCAAAGTTCTTACAGTGAAGAAACATCCTCTCGTCAAAAAAATTAATATCCACTTCGTAGGATGGGCTATCATGGCCCAAGAACCATCTTCCATTCACACTCCAAACGTCGACCTCCACTCTGAACAGCATTAATGCTTTTTTTATTTGAATGGGACAGTTTTCATTTTGGTTTGGGTGTTCTAGGTTTCCACGATGAGAAATAATTTCCACTTACCACCTCTATAATTAAAATGATTTTAAATACACCGCCAAATCTTCTGGTGTTCCTACTCCCCACATCTTGTGTACATAAAATGGAATTAAAGATTTCCCGGCCCTGATCAGTTCATTGTAAACCGGTGCGATATAAAATTCGTTTTTTACTCGGATATTTTTTTCAATCATCTCTTCGGCATGTTTAACAAAGTCAGATCCCCTTCTATACCAATATACTCCACAAGTTGCAATATTAGATATTGGTTTTTTTTCGGCGACCTCTGTAATGTATCCTCTAGAATTTGTCTTCACAAATGACCATTTAGGATGAACGTCATTAAAAGTGTAAACGATTGCGTCGACATTAGTCATGTTTTTTAAAGTTTTGAAATTTTCTTTCTCATACTCTATTACCTGATCAGAATTAGCAATCAACAAATCCTCATCATTGTCTATATATTCTTTTGCTAATAGAGCAGTACACGCCGCTCCTTCAGTCAAGCCATCTACAGCGACAATCTTAAAGTTGCCATTTGTTATCCTATGTAATGTATCAGGCAAACCTTCGTATTTGCTTAAGTGCTCTTGTCTGACTAAAAAAATGTATTCTGCATCGAAATCTAAATTCTGTACCACTGCTTGGATCATCGGAATGCCTCCGACATCTATTAAGGGTTTTGGAAAAGTGTAACCCTCTTTAGCAAATCGGCTTCCCTCGCCCGCCATAGGTATTAAAATTTTCATCCATATATCTCCTATAATTACTTAATGTAACTTCAGATGCGTTTTTTACTTTCCACAGTTTATCGACGACAGAGTTTTCAGCAGCTTTAACCCCTTTTGGAGAGTCCTCTACAATAAGAATTTCACTAGGATCGATATTGAGCATATCAACAGCAAGGTTATAGCAATCTGGATATGGCTTGTTGTTTTCCACGTCTTCATTTGTTAATAGAAAATCTACAAATTCTAATTGCCCTGTGTTTTTTAACATCAGATAGGCTGTTTGGCGAATAGAGTTTGTCACACAGCATATTTTAATTCTGTTTCTTCTAAGAAAAGAATGAAGCTCTATTTTTTCCTTCAATGTATGAGAATTTTTTTCTATTATATCAACAGTTAATTTTTGCTTTAATTTCCAAACTTTTTCTGCTATTTCTCCAGCTATGCCCAAGTTTTTTAATTTAACCCTAGTAGGAAGGCCGTTGTACTCCTCTATATGCTGTTTTCGTGATATTTCTATACCAACTAAATCTTTAAGAGCTTTGTTTAAAGAGAGATAATGCCACTCACAAGCGTCGACTAAAACTCCATCTAGGTCAAATAAAACTGCTCGGATCTTTTTCACATCAGTTTCCAAACTTTATAAAATTGATTGCCATTATCGCACAAGTTGACCCAAAAATCATCAAAGCTCAACTGCATCTTCCTTGTATCCGGTGGAGTGTTTTTGGAGTTCCATGGGAGATGTTCCTTATTTTTCACCATCCAGTCTCTGGAGTGTATAACTTTTTTACCTTCTTTGCCCAAGAAAGCCGCACACACAACAAAAGTACTTGACGATGCAATGAGGATGTCACAATCTGCTAATATACAAAAATCTAAAAAATGGTTATTTATATCTCCAACTTCAAAAGGATAATTTTTACTCTGTAAATACCTAACTGTTTCTCTGAAGCTTGCAAAATTCATATCATCAGTACAGATGTAATATTTTAATTTTACATTATTATGCTCAGATTCTACCAAATCAATTGAACGAATGTAATATTCTGGGTCATGTATCTCTCTCCCTTGATTTCCATCTGCACCTAATATATCTGTCCCTCTGATGTGGATTCCGACATTCACTGTATTGGGCGATAAGATATTTGTAAAGTTCTCTTTGATTGGCAGAAACTCGCGGGGATTTGATTGACAAAATTGGAAAAAAGTATTATGCAAAACATAAGCAGGATCATCTATTACCAGATCATATTTATCGCTCATGTCCTTTAATTTATCCCAGTCAGGTTCTATACATTCCCTCCATGTGAGAAGCTTCTCTTCTTTTGTTGTCACTGGTTTTTCGCTGCTCAAGGATAAATTAAATATATTTTGACCTTCCCAGCTTGGGCATGAGTATTCAACGCCTAATATAGAAGATAGTTGTCTTAATGTGTTATATTGCAACACTTTGTTTCCAAACCTTCCCCTAGTCATTTTATTAATTTTTATCATTCTATTTTTTACTCTATTTCAGTTGATTTTAAAATAAAATTTGGAATCATTCCCATAGAGTGTTCATAAAGTTGAGATTCCACACTCATATTTCTAGTGTGTCCTAGGAATTTTGTTATATCTGTATCTAATTCGTCTCTATATTTGACCAAATCTTTTCTTGATAGGTAATCTGTGAATACAAAAGCATTATACTCGCCGGGGATGCCTTTATAATATTCAAATTCTCTTAAATTATCTACCTCGATTGAATAGAGTTTATCTTTGGTTTTCCTTGTTTCATAGGCATAAACATTATCATCGACCGTCAAGTTTTTATCAGCGCCGACAATATTTGTATTCACTCTTTCAACTAGCGTGGCATCATCGTAATAGGGACTACCGGGAATAACGGTTATGATTGTAATATCAAACTCTTCTGGCTTTACGTCTTTAAGCCAATATTTGGTCTCATTAAGCGTTTCTTTGCTTTCTCCCGGATGCCCAATTGACATTAGAGCTTTAAGTTGGATATTATATTTTCTTCCAATCTCGATACAGCGAGTATTGTCTTCTCTTGATGCCCTTTTATTAATGTTGTCCAAAATTCTAGGTGAACCAGATTCAAAACCCACTAGTAATTTTTTAAAACCGGCATCATACATCAATTCCGCCTGCTCTTCATTGAATAATTCCGCTTTAATGCACCCTCTAAGTTTAAACTCAACACGGTTTTTTCTTTGATAATCAATCAATAATCTTAATAAATCTGGCAATGTCTTGGTTACATTAAGCTCATCATCGTAAAAAGTAAATGCTTCAATTCCCCAAGTTTTGTACATGTGATCAATTTCTGCCATAATATTGTTAATATCACGAGTTCGTATTTTCCTGAATGTTGGACTGTTTCTGCCGCTACAAAAACCACACATAAAAGGGCAGCCCAACTGGCCGATGAGCGACAAGCCCTTTTTGCCTTCAATATGAAAATTGTATGAATCTATGTCTACTAAATGCCTAGCAGGAAAAGGGGTATTCGTAAAATCTTCATTCGATAGAAATAGTGGTGACTTCCGATCATCGGCGTCTACAAACCTTTCTCCTTCAAGAGCTTTAAAAATTGCGTACTCTCCGTCTCCGCAAACGATAGTATGAAAAGTTTCTTTTAACTTTTCCATAGCCCTAGTGGCGCGGCCTAATCTGCCTCTCTTTTTTTCTTTCTTATGGGCAGAATTAATTAATGTAAAATGTGGGCCGCCAGCGATTACTCTTTTTCCAGCTTTTTTTATAATATTATTAACATTTTTTGCCAAAGGTAATTGAGGAGTTGTCGCTGTTATTCCATAGGTTAATACTTCAGGGTTCATTGAAATGTAGTTCTCAACAACATCTTCGTAGTTTTTTATCCCTGAAAGGTCTAGCATATCTACAATATACCCCTTTTGCTCCAAAGTTGCAGCAACAGTTAAAATACCCAGACTCATAAAAACTCTCTCGTCTAACAAAAACGGAGATGGCGACATGATCATACAAATTTTTTTATCTTTATTAGCGTTCATTTTATGAACTCCTCCTAAATTAGTTCCAAAACCAATCTTTTTCACACTCAATCAAAGTTAATGGCTCACTTGGGTTAAAGCCGGAACAAGCCATGTGATGCTTAAGTCTCTGTTCGTACGAACCCTTTCCGGTCATGTGATCATTCCTAGCATAAAACTTTTGTTTTTCCCCACTCAAAAAATCAGGAGATATTTTTCCATAATGTATAATATAAAAATCTTCTGTCAATTTATATGGAGAAGGAATATTATTAGGAGCGGGGTGGAATGGGCCAAAGCTCCCTAATCCAACTTTCAAAGGCTCATAAGTATAATCATGATTTCTATCATATTTCATAAGCGTATGTTTAAACCAAGCATTATCACAAAACGGATCCCAATTAATATTTATACCAGAACTGGTTCTATATCTATCTGTTCTATAGTGATTTTCATCTTTGAAGAGATTGACCATTCGAGTTTTCCATAGGTTGACATCTGTGTCGATGTTAGAATTAAAAAAATCAATTATCGAAGGAGTTGGTATCTCGTCCGCGTCAAGAATCAAAATATAATCTGGATTTTGTTTTTCTACAAATTTGAATAAATCTGTTGCTTGCTGGCCGGCATTCCATACATGAGGGTCTCTTTCAGGCCCTTCATGCCAATCTACAAAATCATAAGATCTACAAATCTCCTCTGTCTTATCAGTGCTCCGATCATCATAAACCACCACTGTGTCACAAAAATTGCTTAAAGATTTAAGAGTTTTATCAACAATCCAATCTTCATTCTTTGTTCTCATTCCGACTACAATCTTATGTTTCATCTTTTAAGTCCGTGCATTAAATAATATATGAGTCAAGTTCTTTTTTATCTACAGTGTATCTGGCAACTTTATTATCTTTCGTCCAAAAGCCCTCATTGGCATAAACTGCGTATACATCCCCCTCTTCCCTAAAGGATATAACATGTCTTTGTGTCATGTGGCCATTTGATTGGTCAAAGAATATTTCGTCTACTACTTTCCAGTTCAATCGATCATCGGACACCATAATTAGAGTCTTAGTGTCATAATATCTTCTCTGAGAGCCATCTTTTGTTAAAATATCATTTTTAAAATGGGGGCTAAATGCGATATATTTTTTGCTATTAGGGTACGGATACGCTGCCATATAATACAAGTTTTCATGCTCAAAATCAAATTTGGGATCTTTTTTTATTAATTGAGGTTCGTCCCAATTTATCAAATCCTTTGATTTAGTATAAAATACATGTCGAACACCAAGCCTAATATTACACCTTAGATAAGCAACATATTCATCAATATTGTGATCATAGAAAATACTTGGCATATTGTCTGATGCCATCTGAAATCCTTCTATGCCAGAAAAAGTACTAATTACCGGCTTGTCATGATACAAATCCCACTTCAGCCCA
>TARA_R100000664_G_scaffold1793_1_pt1 | contig 18230 bp, 33 predicted proteins | sample TARA_R100000664 | Tara Oceans TARA_R100000664 (sample SAMEA2622705) | marine metagenome | biome: marine biome (ENVO:00000447); feature: deep chlorophyll maximum layer (ENVO:xxxxxxxx); material: "saline water (ENVO:00002010), including plankton (ENVO:xxxxxxxx)" | depth 115 m | reverse complement strand
GGCGATTCACAGCACAGGTCACAGTACACGTCTGAACCGCTTCAAAAAGGAACGCAAGGGTAGCTACAAGCAAGCCTACGCATTCGAGGAACTTGTAGCAGAGTTGGGTGCGGCATTCTTGTGTGCTGATGCTGGTATCAACCAGCCAGAAGAACCACGCGAGGACCACGCGCAGTACTTGGCCCACTGGCTCGAAGTACTCAAGGGTGACCCGAAGGCCATCGTGTCTGCGGCATCCAAGGCAGAGAAGGCAGCGAAGCTTGTAATGACAAAGGCAAGCGAGGCCGGTCAACAGCAGGCAGCAAAGTAATCCGGGAGAGGGAAGCAGTTTGGCGGTCTGCTTATCAAAACCGCCCCACCTTAGTCACACCTGACAAACTTTACACAACCAAAGAGAGGCTACAATGCTGAGTGAGATTCAAACCATGTTCACAGAACTGCCGTGGGTGTCATTGTGGATGACTGCGGCGCTACTCGGAGTAGTCGAACTACTCCACATTCAACAAACAGGAGATCAATCATGACACCACAAGAAACTATTTCATACCTACGTTCTGTAATCGAACACGTACTAATCGCTTCCGAAGACGGCGGAACCATGAACGATATTGATTGGGACCTCCTACGGACAGCACTTCTGCAAACAGAAGCATTCGCTACCGAGAGAGAAAAGCTACTGACAGCCGCTTTAGAGAAGATCGCGGACTATCCCGTGAATGTCGATGGGTACAACAATACCTCGGCAGTACGCATGAGATTCGCGGCATGTAAGACCATCGCGAGAAACGCCCTGAAGGGCGAAGAAACAGTGTTCTATACCAATCAATCAACGCAAGGAGGTAAGTGATGGAAGACTTGCTATCAAAGATTCTGAACAACATCGCAACGATCGACGAACTGAAAAAACGAAACGACGGCGACACGATGCAAGTCGTGATCGATAACCTGTGGGCGCTCGTCAAGTCCGAAAGACAAAAACTATGGATTCAATCAGTCATGGAGGTGAAGTGATGAAAAGATGGCAAGGGCCGGGACATGCACACGCAGAGGCCCGACGAGCCCATGAACAGGCTGAAGATGCCCGCTACGAACGATGGAAGGAAAACAATCCAGAGTGCCAAAGGGCTATCAGTGAACATTCTACGTGCAATCATCGTGAACATGTAGACGACATGACCGATGTGGGTGGAGAGATTTGGTGTGCCCATTGTTTCGATACGCATGCATTCAACTGTGAAGTATGCGGCGAGGTTCACTCTAATGAGTACTCGGCAAACAGAGAACTGACGTTGGATGAGTCCGTATGCACATACTGTGATGAGAAGTGCGCAACGAACAAAACCCACCATCACACTCCAGTCGGAATCAGTATCGGCCACCTGAAGTACATACTGTGGACGATGGAGAACGCTGCACAAGACAAGCCCTATGAGGGTACGCAACCGGGCAGCGCAAAGAAATGGTTGAGAGAAAGCATTGACCTAATCAAACAATCAATACCCAAAGAGGACGGTGAGTGATGGGACGGTGGAGTGGCGAGTCAACTAAATACAAATACGACACCGACAAAATCGGTACATCAACAAAACAACTGAGTCACCGTCATGGTGGCCGCAACAAACAGGAGCATAAAATGTCTTTACACGTAACACAACAAAGCGAGATCCCTGACGCACCTTTCTATGTCACCACAACCGACACATTCATGTCGGGATGGGGAAGGGCAGAGAACCTTGTAAACCGTTTGATTCTCCCTTGTGAGAGTTCGACTGAAGCAAACAGAGTGGCGGACTACGCTCGCGGTCGCAGTGATCAAAAGAACGTCCGCATCTGCACAACCAAGCCACGGATTCGCCCTGGCACATACACACAGGTCATGGACCCCGAGAAGTCTACGGCTTGGTACGGGAGAGAGTAAATCATGGACAACCAACATAGGGAAGCAATCTTATTGGCTTACTCAAACTATCTTCCGATACAGCCGTCACCAGCGCGCAGGCTCACTGAGCAAACCCCACACCATGCTCAACGTGTTGGCTGTCCAACGTGTGATGCCGCTATCGGAGAATCTTGCGTGTCTTTGAGTGGCACGGGAAAAACGCTCAAGCGTTCTCACAATGAGCGCATAACCCTTTCACTTATTTACAAACCAATCAGGAGATATTGAAATGATTATCTATGTACTGGACGACGGAGAGACGTGGACCCTGAGTGAGCCCACGGCTGTAGCAATCACGGACGAGCAACTGACGCGCATCGAAGGCGGTGAGAAAGTATACAGTGTGGTCCCAAACTGGAGCGAAAGCCCCGAACCCGATTGGGATGAGCAACAGGATGACGATGCCGACGACTTTTTCATTCAAGCTGGCATCGCTGCCCGAGAAGCACTGAAGGAAATCAAGAGAGACTACACAAAGAGCATCGTGGATGCTCAGAACAAAGGAGGTGAGTGATGCTCGGACCAGATTGGGAACGTGAGGTTGAATACGAACCGGGCAAGGTCCATCGGTTCACAAGTATGTGGGATCGCTGGTGCTACGAATGTGCAGCAGCGGACTACTGTATGCCCATCGAGGAATACATTCGACGTGAGAAGGACGGTTGGTTTGAAGACGAGGGAGGTGAGTGATGCCCTATAGATATGTATGGCCAGAGGAAGCATTCGAGGTACGCATCCAGTGTACTGAAGAACAAATACAACAGCATTGTGACGCGGCGCCTGAGAACGACCGTCGTGACTTCGATGATCGTGGTGGGCTTCAGATACCGGTGTACCATGTATACAAGAACGATAACATCTATGATCGTTTGACTTATTGGTATACGCTCGACAAAACCGAGTGCGATACCTACGAGTTTGATGTTCGCGATATTCCGACATGGTGGAACTGTTCTTCAGAAAGTCCAGAGAATCATCAAGACTGCATCCAAGAAGCATTGAACGATGGCGTCATTGAGTTTGAGGGATTGCTACTGAAGATACACAAGATGGCTGAGTGATCCCCATGTCGGGCCTATCCACCTGACTCCGTATTCCTTAATGAAGCACTACCGCTTCACCAACACCGAGATCATCATGACCGATACCAAAAACCAAAACATTCAGCAATACGTCAACCTACGCACGTGTATCGAACACTGGATAAAGGTAAACCCTAACACCTTTATGGGTCCATACCGCCCACACATGTATACTCTTGAAGGCTGGCTTGGATTGTTAGATGTTTGCGGTAACCTCGAATACCCAACCTCCGACCTTGCCTCATCGTGGTGGGACGACGGTGGCGATCCGCTATTAGACATAGAACTACTTGTAAGTCCCGCACACGCGAATCATGCTCACATACGTTTGTTCGCATCTTACGCAGACCCGTTTCTACGGGCACTGCGGGCACGTAAACTGACCGACAATCACGTCGCCCACACCGTATATCTATATCTTCACGACTGTAAGATAGCAGCAGCTAAACACGAATACGAAGCCAACCATCGCATTGAACACGGCAACGATTGGGCTCGCTTCGATATGAACACTACAACGACTTTGCATAGCCGGAATGACAATGACTAATAAAAACCCAAAGTGGGACCGGGAATCCATCGAAGCATTTAACAGTGCTCATCCCATAACTCCCAAAGATCAAGCCTCTTTTGATCGCGCACGCATTCGACTGGCACAACAGCTTGGAGCCAGTGCAGACGATATTGCAGCGATCAAATCAGAGATTGAAGCGAACACTAACCAACAATCAACAGGGTGAAGTGTGGGACGCCACGCAACATCTATAGGAGGTGCATCATGGTCTAAGTCATAGTGCCGGTAAGGGTGAGGGGCCTGGATTACTCACCCAAGTAGACCTTTTATTGTGACCCATGTCCAAACGGAACCAAGCGCCGGTTCTATTCAATGAGCCTACAACACAGGAGAATGTATGACTCGCTTACCAAACAGAGCAGCCTTTCCAAGTTTCGACTTGGCCCTTGGCCCGCACGACCCTTCCAAACTTCAGCACCGTCACCCGTTTACAGAGTGGGTGAAGCCGGTGCCAGAGACAATCCCCCCAATGAATGAACCACAACAAAGTGAATGGATTCGCCTGAACGATAGCGTGGTTCGCAGAGCAAACACAGGAGAGCAAAAATGACTGAGCAAGAAATCAAACAACTAAAGAGCATGCGGAGACTATTAGAGCAGTGGTTTAAACCACAGCCCACGGTTGCGATCGGCAACGCAGAGAACGTTCAATCGTTACCTGAAGAATCTCGTCTTGCGTTTCAGCAGCAGCTTGAAGCAATCAACAAGGTTCTCGAAAGGGCAGAGGCAGAGGACAGCAAAGCATGACACCAAACAAAGAGACACCCATTGGAACACCACTGAAGTCTACCGTGAAGGGATGGGGTAAAGGCCCATTCGTTTACATGGGCAACGGCAGAGGCGGACAGACAATCATAGTCGCAACGAAGAAGGATGGATTGCAGCAAGCGCGCGCATCTGACTTCTCCATCGATTCGATTGCCGCCAAAGCCATTGGTGACTTTATTATCAAGTAGCGGTTGACTATGGCTTTACTTGCCTGTAAGGTCATACCTACCCTACCTCAACACACTGGAGCAGAAGATGAACAAAGCAGAGCAGTTTAGATTACCGGTGAGCCCGCGCAACATTTCAGTTGAGTTGGTTCGAGAGGTTGAAGACGAAGATACAGGCGAGGTTGTCGCGGAACACATCATCGAGGTATTTGGTCGGTTCCTTCCTGCGGAGCCCAATGTGGGTCTTGGTCCCCACATTGAGGTTCTGTCAGCGCACCGACAAGACAGGGACGTTCGCGTTCCTGTGGAGTTAGAAGATTGGGAGGTTGACACGTTGCTCGACCTTTATCAAGAGCAGTTGCGGACAGAACTTGACCGTGACATTTGATTTTTTATGGCATACTTGACGAACACAGGAGAACAAAATGAGCATCAACCAATGTAATAAATGCTACAACCCCATCGGAAACAACATCACAGCCCTTCACAACATTCAAGTAATGAAGGCCGTCATGCAAGATTCGATGGTGCGTGCGGACGAAGCCGATGACAACGCACGTAAAGTGATGATTCTGGAATCAACAATGAACCACATTTTAGAAAACATCGAGAGAGATTTTGGTGAAGCGTGGTCGATTCACAAACAACAAATGAAAGAGTTGATGGAGTCCCTGAGAGATCAGGGAATCATCAGCGATGTAGGAGGTGAGTGATGAGTCAGACAAATGAACTAAGGTTCATACGGGTAGATCGATGCTTCCACGACCAGTATGGATGGGTACGGCCTGATCGCACAACTGAATGGCTAAATGTTAGTCTCATTCAATCCGTAGGCATCGATCCTGAGGTCAAAAACGATGACGATCCTGACTTGAAATACACAGCAATCTGTATGCTTGGTGGCTTTAGAAACGACACTATCGAAGTATTCCATACAGACGAAACCCCCGAGTCATTTTTAAAAAGAGTCCACGAACTTTGGAGGTGAGTGATGGGACTAAAAAGTCAGCGACATTTGAGAACCGCCATCAATGCGCGGTTGCGAGAGCATGGGAAGTGGAACCCACGCAAGCACCATGCGGAGTTTGCTTTCGGAACACTCAGCGGCAAACAGTACACGAGCAACAATCAACCAGGCGACTTGGGTTGGGACGGTCGGAGCGGATTTGGTCGAGACTTTCCGATAATGGAAGGTGACGTGCTGCACTTCACGATTAGTTGGAGGGAGGACATGTATGAGACTGCCGAGTTCGACAAACACGGCGGAGACTGTTGGGTAAGTGAACCAGCGCTTCATATTGGAAAACGTCCAGACGGATCGTGGATGGTCATCGTGGGAGGTGAGTGATGATTACCGACACAGAGTTTTTCAGTAAAAATCATTGGGACTTCGATGATGAAGAACAAATGAAAGAGCGTGACTATTGGCTGTCACTACCTCGATTCAGGAATGGTGACAGACCACATCTTGACTTTCCCAATGTGGAGATTCAAACCGCAGGGAAAATCAAAGTCGGTGAGGTTCATCACAGGTCTTTTGTTCGTTCCGACTACTTAGAGCGTGAGGTGGGTGGTGGCTACACTCAAGAGGTTGCAATCTTTGAGATTACCCGCATTGGCGATGGGTTCATATCTCAAGAGTCCCTTGCCACATTATCGAAAGAGGATCTTCAACAAGTCATTAAGTGGTGCAACGCTGCACTAAGAGTGAACGATGGAGGTGAATGAAGATCACACTTGACACACTTGGGCCAACCAAGTAATGTACTCAAACCATACAGGAGAATGTAATGAGCAACAACGTTACAAAACTTAGAAAGCGTAAAGCAAACCAGAAAAGAGAATGGTCATGGCCGTCATTCATATCGGCATGGCAAGAGTCAGAGTCATACGAAGATGTATTAGAGCAGCTTGGCTTTGAAGATACACCACAAGAGCGCAGCTTCATTGGTGGCAAGGCTTCATACGCAAGAAAAAAGGGCGTGCCCTTGAAAAAGTTCAAGCGTAAGCGCAGAGGATCTAAAATCGATTGGAACGGACTTGCGGACTTAGCAAAGTCAAAGAGTGAATCGTGATTGAATATACAGAGGTCCTCTCTTTTATAAGAAACGCAAACCACATATTTTGGGCCGTGAGCCTTAATAGAGCGATTGGCAAACTTAACAATCGTTGGTACACAAATCGATTGGAGGTAGTAAATGTCAAACATTGAAGACGCAGAGGGGTCATACAAAGTCTTCCTGGCGATCAAAAGTGATTCAGACCTGAATGAAAAGTTTCGCTGCACTCGTGACGGAGTCATGTACTACAGCGGCAAAAAGATGACAGAACCTGACTTCTCACAAGTGTCAGTCTACTTGGCACAAAAGTGGAAAGTAGTGTGCTCGAAGGAAGAGTTGAAGTCCGGTATCATGGCAGCGTCTAAGCGCATCGAGCCTCAACTTATCTACGGAACAAACTTGGCCGAAGACTTCAGACTGAAGGTCAAAGAGTTCTTAGAGCACAACCCGCCATCGTGCCACAGGTATGACATTACAACTGATGTAGTGGCTGAGTACGTTGATCCTGATGGATGGCAAGAGCAGAGGCGACTGACAGAAATGAAAGTAGCAAAAGCCCTAAAAGAGCAAGGGCTTCAAAAGGTGCGAGTAACGCACAAGGGAGAAAGAAAAATGCGCTGGTTCCCGATCACGGGATCGTAATCATAAACAAACAGGAGAGTACTGTGGAACTCACATCACAAGAAATCATTGCGCTTACAAAAGCGTTCAACACGAAAGCAGTCTCGATTGCAAAACGAGACATTGACAATAACTCTGAAATCGACGTGAACCTCGTCGTTAAGCTTGCAGGCAAACTCAAGCGGGGCCAAAAGTCTAAGCCAGTCAAAGCTACCTCCACAATCCCGTGGAAAGTAGCCCTGGCTCTCTTTGCCAAGCGCTCTGGGTTCACCCGTGAGCAAACTGCAAAGGTGCTGCTTGAGGCGGTGACCTTTGCACTTGAAACCAACTCCGACAAGAAGACAGAACTTCTTGAAGAAATGGGAGTTGGGGATGCCCTGGCCATGCTGGACCGAGAGGTCTTTGAGAAGCTACCTAAGAAGACCCGTGATGGAAACATCACCTTCGAGGTGGCAATGGTCGAGGCTGTTCGAGAGCCAATGTTGGTGGCTGACCAAGACACTTTGACCCTTGGGGAAGGGGAAGAAGTGGCGAAGTAAGTCGCCGGGGTCACCGTTTCAGCGGGGCGGTGACCCCACTTTTCATTATGGAAAAATCAGATCAAATCGAAGATTACGAACGTATCGACACATTTCAACTTGTATTCCAGATGACTCAATCAATGGGTGGACTACAGAAAGGTAAGCACTCAAAGATGGCCTACATCTACGGTACAAGCCGTTCCCGGCTACGCAGCATCCTGAACCGTGAGGCAAAGGCACCAACACTGGATACCGTTGTTTCATGGATGCACAGAGTGTACCGGCTGACCGGAATGAAGGTCGTGCTGACCATCACACCTGATCTTAAAATGCACTACAGCATCTTGAGTCAGAACCAAGAACGTATCGACGGAATGATCGTTCCCCCGAAAAACAGTTTGTAGAAAGTCATACGACCGACTACAGCACAATGCCCTTTGGGGATTGATCCCCCCAAAAGTGGGGCTCCTGACTGAGCCCACCGGGTATCCGGTGGCGCTCTTTCGGGCTCCCCGTCAGGAGTTACCATGTGGATACAAAGCGCTAAAAACGCACGCATTACTACCGTCGCGTCCGACCTTGAATACAGTCGAGGCAACGGTCAATCCATCTTTCCATGCCCATCGTGCGGCATGCTTGAAAGGGGATCAAACGATAAAAAGCGTGGCCCTATCGGATTTGGTCGAAGTGAAATGGCCTGGACTTGCTACAAATGTGGAGCAAAGGGCGACGTAGTAGACTTTGTATCCCAACACTTTTTTCAACAACCGTTGAGAAATCTGGACAAAAATCAACGCTCTGTGGTTCGCGATTGGTTTGCCGAGCAAGGCTACTGCACACCATCGGGAGTTCCAGCACACGTGCAACCAGACCCAAGCAAAAGGCCGGTTGTTACGCCAGCACCGACTCAAGGGTACGTAAGACCCCCTCAACAAGAATTGAACGATCTCTGGCAAAAGACGACGACCATAGAATCTGCACTCGAACAGCCAGCAAGCTTTGCGGAGCAACTGAGCAAGTGGATGATCAATAGAAGATTTTCACCAAAGGTTTTGGACAGCACATCATGTGTTCGCGTTCTACCTCTACCCAATGAATACAAATATCCTGAATGGTTTCCGCATCAGTGGGGCGGCATCTATCGAGTAGCAGCACCGTGCTTTGAGCCTGATGGTACATTCGCCAGCATTCATTGCCGAAGCGTATCGTATGCAAAGGGTCGTCAGCCTGCTGGATCAAAGACAAGATGGCCAACCGGGTACGAAGCCGGTGGATTGTTGATGGCAAACACATATGCTCAACAGATCATGCGTCAACACCTGAACGATTCAATTCAAGGGTTTTTGATTTGCGAAGGTATCACCGACTTTATGAGAGCATGTGAGCAAGCGCACCGTGAAGATTTGAGGCTCGCTATCGTTGCCGGAACATCGGGTAGCTACAAGTCCCTTGCTAAGATTCCAATACCCCCTAAAATGAAAATATATATCGCTACTGATTCAGACGACTCTGGTGATGATTACGCATCAATCATCTGCGATCAGCTTCCCCAACACACCCTATACAGAGTACCCCTGGAGTTAAACGATGGCTGATTTGGATGAAGTCCTCTCCGCTGGACAAAGAAGGCTCGGTGATCTACTGAGCATTGCTGAAAATGAGAACTGCATCAATCAGCCAAATCAAGAACCTGTTGAGGTTCCACTTCCTGAAAACGAAACTGATACCCGTATTGTTGATTTACTCGATCAATACACGGATAGGAATGGTGACCCATCCGGTCGGTTCAGGAAAAACAAAAACAACCTGTACATCATCTTGCGTAGGGACCGCAGATGGCGTGGCCGGGTGTGGCTAAACAGCTTTACCAACACACTTCAAATCGATGATCGGGACTACAGGGACACAGACGACACACGCATCGCTTTGTGGGTATCACGAGCATACGGCCTGGAGTACTCTGATGCTGCAGTCAGCGCTACAGTGCAGTTGATTGGCGAAGAAAACAAACGCAACCCACTATTGGAGTGGCTGGATTCACTTCATTGGGATGGAACCCCACGCTTGGCCTCATGGGTTATCGAGGCAACAGACTGCGATGATACGGACCTGAACCGGAAGATGGCTGAGAAGTGGTTGATTCAAGCCATCGCACGCGCATATAAACCGGGCTGTAAGGCAGACTGCGTATTAATCCTGGCTGGTGATCAGGGCGCCGGTAAGAGCACCTTGTTCCGAACGCTTGCCACAGAAGAATACTTCGCAGATACACCACTGGATATCGGCTCCGCAAACTCCTATAGCCAAATCGCACGAGCGTGGATTTATGAGGTTGCCGAGTTGGACTCCGTTCGTCGTTCAGCGAACAGCGCTACAAAAGCATTCTTGAGCGCGCAAGAGGATAACTTTCGCCCCGCCTATGGGCGCCATGCAATCACGATTAAGCGTCACGTTGTGTTCGCTGGAACAACAAATGAATCACAGTTCATTAATGACATGACGGGGTCACGTCGGTATTGGCCCATCAAAGTCAATGAGGTCAACCTTCATTGGGTTCGAGAGAATCGAGACCAGCTTTGGGCAGAGGCAATCGTAGCATTCAAAGCTGGAGAGACTTGGTATCTCGACAAAGAAATGGACGTGAAGCGTCACGATTCGAGCAAGATTTACAGGCAAGATGACCCATGGATGGACCCCATCAGCACGTTCCTGATGGTTCAGCAGGGATGGGTGACTATGACTATGGTGATGGAAGAGGGTCTTAAAATCGAGAGGGGCCGAATGAATCGGAGAGACGAAATGAGAATCTCAGAGATTTTGCGTGAGTTGAACTATGAAAAGAAACGCATGATGCTCGGTGGAAAAAGAAAGTATGTTTGGGCAAAAAATGAAATACTGAAAGTAAAAAGTAAGGAAGCATAATGAATAAAGTAGCATTGGGTGGCGGGGTATTTCTCGCACCTGGATATGAGAATGAAAAAGCAATTTTAAGTAGATTTGAAATCGCAAACCCTGAGTATCAAATGGCCATGGGAATGCGTAAACAGGGACGATACGTCCCGATTCCCGACAAGCACATCAACGCTTGTCACCGCATCCCATACGATCACCCATGGGGTGGTGGTCTTGCAGTGCCACGAAAGGCTGCATCACAAATGGACCTTGGTAAAATCATCGATGTGAGAACTGATCCGGCAGCGCCATCTTTGCATCTTACGAAAGGATTTTCTCTGAGGGATTATCAACTGAAGGCCCTGGACTCTTGGAAGTCAAACGGTGGAGAGGGTGTAGTCATCGCACCATGCGGTGCCGGTAAGACTGCAATCGGTGTTGCTGCCATGGCTGAGTACAACACGAAGGCCCTGGTTTTAGTTCATACGAACGATCTGGCAGTACAGTGGATGAATCGAATCGAATCGATGCTCAACGAAAAGGCAACACAGTATGGCGCGGGTAAGAAAAACGACTCTGGACGGATTGTTGTCGCAACTTTCCAAACACTTGAACGAATGTCATTCACCGAACGATACACATTCGGCCGACAGTTTGGGCTCTGCATTGTCGACGAAGCCCACCACGTACCAGCCCATACCTTCTGCTCGGTCATGTTCTGCATGCCCGCCAGATACAGGCTTGGACTTACAGCAACACCAGAGCGACCAGACGGATTGACCTCCATACTTTGGTGGCACTTCGGATCACCTGTGTATGAGATCACAAATGAACAGCTTACAATCTCTGGTCATGTAGTTGCTCCTGAAATTGAATGGCTATTCACTGACTATTTGGGTCCACCAAATCGTGTGGATTGGTCCAAGCTGATTACAAAAATGACTACGGATGAAGGGCGCAACGAAAAGATTCTAAACAGGATTTTATCCGCGTGTCGAGAAGGCAGGCAGATTTTGGTTCTATCGGATCGGGTAGACCATTGCGTTTCATTGGCAGATACGCTTCAGACACACAATATTATTGCAGAGCCATTGGTTGGCAGGATGACAAAAAAACAACGAACAGAGGTATTACAACGTGCGAATGATCGAGAAATTCAAGTCGTATGTGCCACAACGGTCGCAGATGAGGGACTCGATTTGCCGTCACTCGATACAGTTGTGCTCACTACTCCGACAAAAGCTATGGGTAGAATCCAGCAAAGAATCGGACGGGTCATGCGACCACACCCACAGAAAAAGAATCCGATCGTTATTGATTGCGTTGATGATAGTGGACCAATGCGTGGATTGGCTCGAAAACGACATAGACTCTACACTAAACTTGGATGCTCCTAAGATGATCGATGTGTTGAAAAAATTACCGACCGGGTGGTCTATGATTGAAACAAACAACGGCTACCAAATCCGTGACCAAGATGATGAGTTTGTATGCGAAGCAAAGTCACCACAGCGATTGAATGAAATCATAAACAACGAATTTGAGTTGGCGCAAATGTACGCCAGCATGATGTACGTTTTGAAATCATCACAGGCTGCAGAGGCTTAGTTTGCTCGTCTGGAAAGTCCAGCCCAATCACGCACACTGACTTTGTTTTTTGTAAAGTCTTCTATCGCTATCGCCAGTCGTAAAGACGGTATGGATCGGCCCGATTCGAGATCACGAAGATAAGCAACGGACACGCTCAAACCTTTCGGCTTTAGTGTTTCGTTCATCCATTTGCAGAATCCAAAACGGCTATTGAAAGCAGGTTGGCTTTCCCTAAAAGATCGAATGTCCATAAAAAATCCAGTCAGAAAATGTCCGGTTGAGGTGATGTTATAACCATCACATCGTGATACCATACAGTCAAGCAAAGGAAAAACCAACAATGAGTGAAACATTACCAACAATCGGAAGCAGTAGCATCGGCGCCATCCTTGGCCTCTCCCCATGGAGTAGCCCATGGGACGTTTGGGCAAGAGCCCATGGTCTGAGTGAAAGTTCGTCATCAGCGGCAACGCAAAGAGGACACATCTTAGAACCGGCTATTGGAGCGCACTATGCGCACCTAAACAATGTGGAAATCAAAAAAGGGCCAGAGTACGAGGCCGATCCAATCATTGGGCCTGAGTCTTGGATGCACGCTCGACCAGATTTTTTCGTGAAGTCAGACGATAATCACTGGCTGCTGGAGATTAAATCTACTCGAAAGTTTGATCACAGATGGGGCTTTTCAGGATCAAATGGTGTACCTCCATACTACGCTGCACAATGTATTTGGCAGATGGCAGTGACCGATGACGAGCGATGCGATCTGGCAGCATTCGCAACAATGAATGATGAATATAGATCCTATACGATTCATCGTGACGAATCTGTTGAATCGAAAATGCTTGAATATGTCAGGGATTGGTACGACAGGCACATTCGTGGAGGCGCACCACCAGAGGTGGATGGCTCTACTGCATGCTCCAAGTCGCTTGCAAAGATGTTCGAGCAAGAGTCAAAAACGTTTATTGAGCCATCCGAAACCCACATGGACTTGGCAAAACAGCTTCATCAAATCCGAGCACAGTGTGCTGAGTTGGATGAGAAAAAACGAATGATTGAGAACAAAATAAAAGAAGAGATAGGCACCGCATATGGTATTAGTGGTGTAGCAACGTGGTCACAGAGCAAACCACGGAGCAGATTTGATCGCGCTTCATTCGAGGCCGACCACCCACAAATCGCCAAAAACTATTTGAAGGTTGGCGAACCAACACGAACATTCAGATTTCAATACACAGGAGAACAAAAATGAGCAATGCACTTCATCCAGCACATCAGTTTCGCAACGTAGTCGAATCCAAGGCATCGGACTTCCTCCAAGCAATGGCAGGTACGGAAGAGGGCGCCAAGGCCGCAGGGCGTGTCGCACTTGCGTTTAGACAAGCAGCACAAACCAACGACCGTTTGTACGGTTGTGATCCAGTATCAGTGGCGCAAGCTGTGGCACTTTCGGCAATGACGGGGCTTATGCCCGGTGGCCCACTACCAGACGTTTATCTGCTGCCAAGAGGCAAAAGCCTACAGTGGCAGGTATCACATCGGGGCTTTGCTAAACTCGCTGCCAGAAGCGGTGTACGTCTTCGGACAAAGGCTGTATTTGAAAGCGATACGTTCCACGTCATTGAAGGTACAGAGCCGAAGCTTGAGCATGTACCAGACCTTTCTGCCGACCAGTCTTGGGACACGCTTGTAGCAGTCTATGTAGTCGCACACTACAAAGATGGCAGCAAAGACTTTGTTGTGATCCGAAAGGCCGACATTGAAAAGCGTAGAGCAAACTCAGACTCGTACAAGCGAAACAAAAATCAATCACCGTGGGGTCAGTGGCCTATTGAAATGGCGCTGAAGACAGGGCTTCGATACGCGTTCGCACGCGGCATCGTTTCGATGGACGACACAACCACTAGCGCATATGAGCATGACGGTATGCAAGATGCATCAACTGAGGACTTGCAGGTTGTTGAAATGAACGATGTTCCAGAAATGAACACCATGAATGTTTTGTCTGATCAGCTTGATGAACTGGTTCAACAAACCGAAAAACAAGAAACGTTAGTGGAGGACTAAATAGCAAATGGCCCGTGACTACAAACGCGAATACGAACAATACCACAGCAAACCAAAGCAAAAAAAACGTAGAGCGGGCCGTAATGCTGCCAATCGTATTATGAAGATGGTTGGAAAGATAAAAAAGGGTGATGGCAAAGACGTGCATCACAAAGATGGAAACCCACAAAACAATCAAAAATCAAACTTAAAAGTAATAAGTAAATCTAAAAATAGATCACAAAAATAAAAGGAAGTATCATGAGTCTTTTTGAAGAATCAAAGCAGCAAAAAAATCCATTTGGTGAAAAGAAAAAGGAACACGAAAAGTCTGATTCTATACCTCAAATAAACCAAACGTCTTCATTTTTGAGAATCTTAAACGCAGTGTTTGATGAACAAATGTTGTCTGAAAATGAATCTAAAAACTGTGATGGATTTAGAACACGTTTGTGCGACTCTTCCTGGCCTCTTCATAACCTTCAAGGCAATGTCACTGAGCCCACGTGGGCAAACATGATCAATGCCACTATTGCTGGAATGAAGAAAACGATCAGCAACAGTCAACCCAACGGTGACTGGAAAATTATCCAATACGAAACCAAGATTGATCACGACTCGTCTGCTGTAGAGCGATTGTTTTTGGTTGTTAAGTTTGTAGATGTAGACAATAATAACGATCTTCAGTACACAAACGGTGCTCCTGTAGCAACAACTGTAAATGTTCAAAACAGCCCAATACCGCCTGAGTTGATTGAAGCGTTAACAAATAAACCGACTGACGATTCTCGCCTGACTGGACTACTTGAGCAACTTGTAGAAGCAATTGCAGACAAAAAAACTCCAGCAAACAATACAAAATCAGAGCCAGTGATCTCAAAAGATCCTGAACCTGAACCTGTTGTTTTCAACGACTAAAAACGATGCCGTTGTATCGATTCGTGTGCGGTGTTTGCAATAACGCTGTTGAGCGCTTGCAAGCATTCGAAGATCCAAGCCCCCATTGTGGGGCTTGTGCTTTAGATCGTGGCACGTCCACTGAAATGAAAAGAGTAATTTGTGCCACCAACTTCACGTTGAAAGGAAGTGGGTGGGCGAAAGATAATTATGGTTTGAAAAATGACAAAAGTAATAAAACTTGAAAGACGATGCTGTATTGAGTGTGGACACATTTGGTTTGGTGAACTCAATTGTCCAAGGTGTGATGCACCAGGCGAGCCACTTCATGTTGAGCATCAGGTGCGATGATGCCAGATCATTCATTAGACGACATTGTCCACTCTATACAATCTGCGGTTATAGCGGCGACCGATATTGCAGAGCGCCATGAACTTGATTCGATTAAAAAAGAAGAATTTTGGGAACGCAAGGTTGATGACAATGGAGAACCGGTCACAGATGACGACGGAAGACACATATATGTACCTCGCATGGTCGTCATGGAAATCCCAATGTGGGAGGATGGAGTACTGGTACGAAAACGCATACCAGTCCCGTTGCAATCGCTTACGACTGGTCAAAGTCTGCGTGTGGATACGCTCGAAGTTGAAATGTCTGTTGAGATTTCAGGCCTGACCGCAGACAAGAAAGAAGGCAAGTTGATGGTCCGGCCATGTTCTAATACTCCGTCATGGTTCAAAAAAGAAAGCAATGCTGCTAAAGTAAAGCTGATCTTCAGGGGCAGTGAGCCTCCAGAAGGTTATGCAAGAATCGACGATCAATTAATTAAACTGCTTCCGTAGGAGAGCATCATGGCAGATGGGAATGATTCCAAAAGTTTAGATGCCGACTACCTCGCGGCATTGCGAGATACAGACCTTTATAAAGAAACCTTCCAGATGGCTTACCAAGACCCTAAAAAGGCCATTGAAAGGGTAGGTCACTACCATGGTATTACGGGACTATACGGAACGGCTTTCAAAACAGAGCGTTCAGAAAAAAGCCCATATGATACTAACTATAGTAAAGCTGCTCAGCAGTTGCGTCAGTTCATTGTTCGAGACGGACCCGAAGAAAACAATCCAAGAGATGTTGATAAGGGAGTAGACTATCGCATTGGCAGGCAGGTTAAGAACAAACAAGCGGTTATTCAACTTGCACTTACAGAAGCTTTGGAATCGCACGAACAACAAGGAAAACGATTCGTTGACTCATTTGGTGGTTCTGATATCAAGACGGGATACCCTAAGTCCACTCGATCTATGGGGCAAACAGTTGAGCCTTTGACAATTCCTGGCGAACAAAAAACAGATGACCAAACACTCATGGAAAACATGAGAAAAAAATAGGAGAACATCATGGCAGATTCCGGCCTCGTAAAAATGTCAGATCAGTTTGGTGGTCTACCAATGGAACAACTCATTGGTGGTCCGCTGAAAGCAGCCTGTAACGCACAAACCCTGCTGGCTAAGGCGTCGAGCGACTTCATTAAAGATGTCGGTCTCGATGACGATGGCAAGGGCAACATGGCTGCACGTACTGTGGACTTTTCGTTCAACAAGCCTGTACAAGACGCTGCCGGAAACACGACCATGCAAAAGGTGGACCTTCAGGTTCCACTGCTCGCAATCATCAATACACCAAGCTTGTCAGTCAAAGAAGCTGAAGTACGCTTCACCATGGAAGTGAAGTCTTCTACGTCAAGTAAGCAGACTTCAGATAGCAAGGCTGATCTTACAGCTAAGGCCAAGTACAACGCTGGTCTGTTCTCATGTGAGGTGACTGTCCATGGTTCTGTAGCTAATCACAGCGAGAACACACGCAGCAGCGACAACAGTGCCAAGTACGATGTAAAGGTGGTTGCCCGCGACGACGGACCACCAGAAGGCTTGAGCCGCGTTTTGGATATGTTTAATGATGCTATCGCACCCACTCAGGGCGCTACACCAGTTAAGAAAACCTGATCTTCCCCTGGCCCCCCGTCACCCACATCGTCTGTCCCATCTCGGGGCGTGAGCATGGGCGATTCCTACCGGGTGCGGGGGGTCAGTTTACATTTTCAACTGTAAGCGTTATCAGTGAATGAATCCACCTTTTTGGTGTTGTTCAAATTTTGGGCTCAGATGGTCTGAGTCTGATTTCACTCGTGGATTAAAGCTGGACCCATTCAAGTGTCACGACTTGGATGGGTTTATTTTTGTTCGTTGATCTCAAACAATTCGTCAATGCGCTTTTTCATGCGTTTAATTTGGCGCTCAACATCTTCACCATCAAAATCTGCAGAAATCATCGAGGTTTTCTTTTCGATAGAACCAATCTTTAACTTGAGTGCGTCCACTTCAGCCTGCATCTTTGCGGTTGCTACTTTACAGGGGGGAGGCTGCTGACCTTCCAGGCCTTGTGACTGAGCCTCCATTTTAAGCTTCTGCATCTCTTGTTCATGCTTTTGTTCTGCACGATCACGATAGAAACTCCACGCTTTCGATCCACCAGCTACAGCCATGCCAGCAAGAGCAATCGCAACCGCTGGCGCGTAGTCACCGCCCAACGCGGTAGCTGCATCTGCTGCGGCTGTAATGTCTTGAGATACACCAACCATGTCAGATAGCTGTGGGGGCTCAGCGCCTATGTCAAAGTTTGCGTTTTCGATAGCTTCAGGGCTTGAAGTTGGGGCTGGCGCTGATGCTTCTGCTGGTGATGACATGATTTTGTTGTCCTTACTTGTTTCGATCTAAAATACGATCTAATTTAGCGACAATGTCGTTGTGTACTTTGGTTCTCGTAATTAAAAAATCTTTGGACTGACTATCGGCAGTGTCTCGATACTCTTTGATGACTCGATCGTAACGCTCACGCATCTTTTCAGACCGAGACTCATACTCTTTACGGATCTCATCCAGTTGCTCTTGAAAGCCTTCTACAAGCTTATCAAGCCGTTTCTGCATAGCCATGAACTGATACACCAGAAACGCTGCGAAAACGCCTAAGTGACCCCCTGATAGCAGTGTGTCTACCAGGGCCTCCATCA
>TARA_R100000664_G_scaffold10073_1_pt1 | contig 18883 bp, 26 predicted proteins | sample TARA_R100000664 | Tara Oceans TARA_R100000664 (sample SAMEA2622705) | marine metagenome | biome: marine biome (ENVO:00000447); feature: deep chlorophyll maximum layer (ENVO:xxxxxxxx); material: "saline water (ENVO:00002010), including plankton (ENVO:xxxxxxxx)" | depth 115 m | reverse complement strand
TAAATTCTATAGCATATTTTACAAAATTAGCAGAAACAGACAAAAATCAATTTGTAAAAGAATTTGCAGAATATGAAAACGATTTAAAAAGTATAGATATGCCTGAACAATTTCTAGCATCAAGAGATAAACATTTAAATATAATTAGAGGCTTGGTAGATATTGAAAAAGAGCAAATAATTCAAGGTAGTCCACTATCTGTACAGTTTTTAACAGAGTATAAAACTAGAGAAGAAAAATCTCTTTTAGAAAATATAAAAAGATATAATAAACAACTTGAAATAGGAGATAGAGGTCCGTTATCTGGGGGAGTTGGTTATATAAGACTAGCAAAAAATGCTTTAATTAAAAGAGCTAAAACTATTTTTGAATTTTCTGATAATGTTACAGATGATGAAATTTTTAATTTCTTAAAATCTCCACTAGATTCAGAAATAAAACCTGATAATTTTGATAGTTATAAAAATCTTTTTCAACAATAATTAAAATAAAATGAGTGAACCTAATCTTTATGAAAGAATTAATGCTGATTATTTGTATGGTAATACAGATATAGATTCTTTAGTTGAAGATGAAGATGAAAAAAAGAAATTAGAAGAAGAGCAAAGACAACTAGAGGAAGAACTTAAAAAAGAAAGTGAAACTTTAAAAGAAATTGAAGAGCAAAAAGTTTTAAAAGAAATACAAACGCAAGAAGAAGTTGAAAAATCTGAAAGTTTATATGACAAAATAAATGCTACAGAGCCAACTGCTCTAGAAGATATATCAATTAGCAGAAGATTACAATTTGGTGGTAGGCAAGAACCTACAATTTTAGGAAGCACCAGTAGACTTGGTGAGGCTTTTTTCACATCTCTTTTTTCAGATGAAAGTTACAATGAAGCTGTAAAAAGAATAGAACGAGAAAGACAAACAAAAATATTTCAAGATTATCCAGAGTTTTTTGGTAAAGCAGAAGACCTTACAGTTCTTAGTGGTAGAATGGGAGTTGCTTTAGCAGACCCTGTAACTTTTCTTTTACCTTGGACAAAAATTGCTAAAGCAGGTAGACTTGCTTCAATCGGAGCAGGTTCAGCTTTTGCAGCATCAGATGCCACTGCCAGAGAACTATCTTTATATGGTGAAATTAGTCCTAGTATAGTAGGAATCTCTGCTGTTTTAGGTGGAGGAAGTACAGCACTAGGTTCTGTTTTAGCTAATAGATTAAATATAAATAACAATAAAAATGTTATAAACGCACCTACAAAAAATAATCAAGTTGAAAAAGTTTCTTTAACCAATCAATCTGTTCCTTTAGTTCCTAAGTTAACAAGAGATGAGGCTAATGCTTTTGTAAAATTAGAAAGAGAACTATACGAAGAAAATTTACCATCTATAAAAAAAATATCAGAACAATACACAAGTGTAGGAGAGCTATACACAAAATATGATTTACTCAAAAAAAGTATATTAGATTCTAGAAATAAAATAAGAAAAAATCTTGTAACAGTAGATAAAGTTACAAAGAGAGATTTAGTTTACTCAAAAAAAACAAAAAATAAATTAGCTCAAGTAATTAGAGCATCTAAAGATTTAACAAGAGTTGAAGCTGAAAAACTATTAGACTTAATTAAAAGTCAAACAGCTTTACAGAAAAAAATAAAAAATGAACTCTATAACATTCAGTTTAATAAATTACCAGAAGAAGTTTCCATAGTAGGAGCAAATTCATTTTTAAAAGCTTGGCAAAAGGGTGTGCTACCAGATAATAAATTTGGTCAAAATTTAGTAAGGGCTATGGTTCACGAAATAACTCAACCTTTACTTGGTGCAACTGCAGGTGGATTGGTTGGTATTTATCTAGAAACAGATGATGATGATGATAATTTAACAAGAGGTTTAATGGCAGGAGCATTTCTTGGAATATTTACAAAAAGATTATCTTTAGCCCAATACAAAGTCATTCCTACAAGACTAATAAAAGAGGCAACAGGAGAAACTTCTAGAGTATTTAGACAAAGTTATCTTAGTGCTATGAAAGGTATATTAGCTGGAACACATGCTGCTGGATTACAAACAAAAAATCCTGTTATAAGAAGATTTGGAATGGACACATTTAGAAATCAAGGAGCTAATCAAAGAACTGGAGAAGCTATAAAAGATTCAGCAGAGGGTAATGTTGACATAGCTGAAGATTTTTTTAGAGGTAAATTATTTGACATATTCCAAGATGCTGACGATGATTTAGTGTTAGCTGTAGGTAGAATTGTTCAACAAAGAAATATGCCTAAAAAATCAAAATTTAGTTTTTTAGAAAAAGGTGATTTACAAAATAAAGAAGCTGTAAGATTAGCTAATGAATTAAATAAATTAGATAACACTTTTAAACAATATGTAAAATCAACAGGAATACAATTTGAAGAAGCTGATGCTTATGGATTAACTCAACTACTAGATACAAATGCAAACACACAAGAATTATTTGAGCAATCTGTAGATATTTTAAAGGAAGCTTTTAAAATTCAAAGCAAAAATCATAAAGGTAAAATTGTTTCAGGTTTTTCAAAATATAATACTAAAACAGGTAAATATGAACCTATAAAAGTTTTATCTGATAAAGAAGCAGAAAAAATAGCAATACGATATTTACAAAATTCTGACAGTTCAAAAAGACACATGTTAGTTAATTCATCAAGTCTTGATAGTGATGAAACAGCATCAATATTTTTAAGAAGTGGTGGTAAATCTTTATCTGACAAAAATCAAACTGCTATACAGTCAGCTAAATTTTTTGAAAATGAAAGAGTTTTATTTGACCAAGAAGCAAGGGCTTATGCTAAAAAATTATTTATTCAAGACCCAATAGAGACACATTTAAGTTTATTTGAAAATACAATTAGAGTTGCTGAATTTGCTAGAAAATTTGGTGATAAAGGTCAAGGTATTCGTGTACTAAGAGAGCAACTTAGAAATTATTATAATAGTATAGCTGCTAAACATACGACAGGTAAAATTAAAGATTTTACAAAAATTAAAACTTTATCAAATTTATACAAAAAAGATATTGCTACTTTAGAAAAAAGTATAAATGGTTATTTCGGAGTTTTTAATAGAAGTGTCGATGGAAGTATTGGAGCTATAGGAGGAGATGATTTGCAAAGAACTTTTCTTTTAAGTTTAACAGCAATGTTATCTATGACTAAATTAACAAAAGTAGCTCTTCCATCATTAGGTGACATTTTACAAACTATGCAAAATAGTGGATTTAAAGCAGCATATAAAGGTTTAGCAAATTATAGTAAAAAATCTTTTGGTAAAAAAGAATTAGCATTACGAACACAACCTGAAGGAATTTTTGGAAGAGCATTTTCAGGTAGAAAATATAATGGAGCTTTAGAAAAGGAGTTGTCAGCTTTTGCACTTAGAGCAAGTACAGCTGATAGTACAAATGCTAAAATACAAAGAAGTTTAGTTGATTGGCAAAGAAACTTTTTTGAAGTAGTTCAATTAGGTAGAGTAACTAGATTTGCTAGAGAATATGCGTTTGATGCTGGTGTTTATAGAAGTTTTGATTTAGGAAAAATTTTAAATAGAAAAGGAAAATTATCAAGGGCTCAACAAAGAGAAATTGATTTGTTTGGTTTAAACAAAGAACAAATGCAATATTTAGGAAAATTTAAAACTTTAGATGATGCTTATTCTGACAGTCTTGGAAAGACATATTTAAATCAATCAGGTAGAAGAAGTGCTGATAGAGATGCTTTAATACCACAAGTAGGTAATAGAAGATTATTTTCACAATCAGAAGACCCTCTTATGAGATTTGCAGGAAGTTTTTTATCTTGGGCTCAAGCAAAAGTTTCACAAACATCCTCATTAATAAGAAGAATTGAAGATGGAGATGGTAAATTAGCTTTAACTATGTTAACAGTGCTACCACTTTATGCTGCTGTTAGAGATGCTTATGTTTTTGTCAACCCTAATGCACAATTTAGAGAAGAGGCTGGTGGATTTTTTGAAGCTTTATCTGAAGGAAATGTTGATAAGTTTGTAAAATCTATAGCTGATGCTGCTGTTTTTTCTGGACAAACAATGCCTTGGTATATAGATAAAATAGTAAATTCTTATAAATTTTATGGCAATGATGCTATCGAATCAGTTTATCCTGTTGTAGGTCTTATTAATAGTATATTTAGAGAATTAGGTTCTGATAAACCACTACCAGCAAAAAGTATTGCTTTAGTAGAAGAAACAATACCATTTGGAAAAGACATAGTAAGAAGTCAAGCGATTGGAGAGATTATTGGTTTAGAAGATGATAGAACAATAAAAGAAGAACTTGAAATACAAAGTTCAGGAAATGTACCTATGTCTAAAGGTGGATTAGTAGAAGGACCAAAAGTTCCAAACACTAAAGAAGACCCAGCTGATGCAATTAATCCTAATACTGGATTAACTTACTCTGGTAAAACACCAGTCGAACAGCAGATGGAAGATTTGCTTGAAGAAAGAATAGGTTTTGCTAATGGAGGTGAATATCAGTCTGGAGACTTAATAGATAATATATCAAAGCAGTTTATGAGTGATGTTGAACAAAGAGCTTTTGAAGTTCAAGTAGCAGAACAAATAAATGAGTTGGTTGAAAAAGGACAACTTGCAGATAGCTTAAAATTAGAAATAACAGGTAGTAAGAATGGTATCAGATATGTTAAGGCAGGAAACAATGAGGCTTTTAATACTTTAAAACATTTACAATTAGGCATAGAGCATGGAGATAGTTTTTTAGGAACTACTCTTATAAATGCTAGAGAAATAGGACAGATATTAACTCAAGGTAAATTTTCAGATTCAATAAAAGATATTAAAAATAATTTAAAAGGTCTTAATTTATTTGAACAAGCTAAAAAAGATAAAACTAGAGCATCAGAATTAGCAATAGAAGAATTATTAAAAATGTTTACTAAATGATATTATATACCGAGCAACAACTTGACCAAGCTTGGCATTCTGATTGTAAAAGAAGAACACTAAATGATAAGCCTTGGTTATCAAGAGAAAACTATAGACAACTTTTTGAAGGTTGTTTAGATTTTAAAGTAGCAGGAATGCATCAAGAAAGTAAATATTATTTAAAAACTTTTGATGTTCATATACCAAAATATATTTTAGAAACAATAGAAGAAACAATAACTGTAGAATCAGAGGAGTAAGATGGGATTCCCTTTTGAAATAATAACAATGTTAGCATCTACTTTATTAAGTAGTGTACTTAGCTTATGGTCAGAAAGTAGAAAAGCTAAACAACAAGAACAAATGGCTCTAATAACTAGAGGCAAATTTCAACTAAAAGCTATTGATGCAGCTCGTAATGTTAAGAGCCAAGGCTTTCAATGGACAAGACGAATCATAGCTTTAGTTTCTGTTTTTGCTATAGTAGTTTTCCCAAAACTCGTAGCAGTATATTACCCAGAAGTTTCAGTTACTGTAGGATATACAGAGTTCAGACCCGGATTCTGGTTCTTTACCAGTGACGAGGAAGTATTCAAGTGGGTAACTTTTAAAGGTTTAGTAATAACACAACTAGATACAAACCTAGTATCAGCGATTATAGGAATGTATTTTGGTGGTAGCCTAGTAAGAAGATAATGGATGATTTTAAAAAGGTTGTACTAGCCTTTCTAGTATCTTTCTGTTTTTTATTAGGATGGTTTATTGGTAAACTTATACTTGTATTTTACTATATATTTTTTTCACACTTTAGATAATGGATGATTGCAGAGAAAAACTTGAGATAACACTTTTATGCCTTGTATTTGTAGGTATGTTAATTGCGTTGTCAGCTTGACAAATTTGTAAAATAACAGTATAATAAAAAGAGCAATAGGGCAAAAAGCATATTGCATAATTTAACTTGCTTAATAAGGAGTAAAATATGACAAGTAAATTTCTTTTGGATTTAACACATCCATCTTTTAGCAAATCCTTAATTGGGTTTGATTCGTTATTCAATGAGCTATCTAAGTTACAAAATTTAGATAGAGAATCTAATAGTTCTTATCCACCTTATAATCTTTATAGGGATGGTGAAATATATACAATAGAAATGGCAATGGCAGGTTTGTCTTCCAAAGATATTGATATTGAATTAAAAGAAAGGGTATTGACTATTTCTTACGAAAAGAAAAATGATGATAATGATATGGCTGTCCATAAAGGTCTAGCTAATCGTTCATTTAGAAGAAGTTTTAATTTAGCAGAAGATATTGTTGTTAATAAAGCTTCACTAAAAAATGGATTACTTTCTATAGTTTTAGAAAAAATTATACCTGAAGATAAAAAACCTATTAAAATTAAGGTTTCTTAATCCAAAAGCCCTCGAAAGAGGGCAATTCTTTCTCTCAGGCTCTCAGAGGCTGTCTAACAAAAATCATAAGATATTCGACTCCTACTATTCCTAATAGTAAAAGAATGTCTTAGAAACGATTCTATGAGGTCAATTTTTAAAAAAAGTTAATTTTTTAAAGCATTTATCTCATTTTCTATCTGATGATGTATTTTATCTATTTTAGTTCTACCTTCTCTAATTATTGTTTGAATAACTCTTAAATCATGTCCAGAAAAAACTTTATCAGCATGTTCATAAGGCAATCCTGATATTTCTCTAACTAATTTTCCAGAGGTGTCAAACAATATTTTGTAAGATAAAATGTTTGCTTCTTGGTTATTATCCATTTTATATAAGTTGATTTATTAAATTATTAATTAATAAAGATAAACCGACAGCATTTAATATTATTAATGCTCTATCTTTCCACATTAAGCCAACAACTAACCATGCAGTAACTCCTGTTATAGATAATAACAAGTCGGTATAAATCATACCATCTACTCCTCGCATGGACATAGCAACTAATATTAATATACTACCCATCCATTTAATATACCATGATATATCTCCTTTAGGTGTCGCTGACTTAAATATTCTTTTAGAATTTAGTAATTCTTTGTTGTCAAATTTTTGTTTACTCATTGTTTTCAATATTAGAAAAAGTTACTAAATCTTGTTTACCTCTTAATCCTGCTTTCATGTAAGTAGTTGCCCTACCTTCAAAAAAGTTTTGATGCTCTATGCCCATAACTTCATCTAGCCAAGGTAGAGGGTTATCTTTTTGATTATAGTTAGGTTTTAACCCTAGCTGTAATAATCTTCTATCTGCAATGTATCTGTTGTATTGCAACATATCTTGTTTAGTGAGTCCTTCAATGTCGCCCATTTCAAATACTAAATCTAAAAACTTATCTTCGAGTTCAACCATTTGTCTACAAATGTCGTAAAGCTCTTTCTTAAAATCATCTGTCCATATCTCTATGTTTTCTTGAATAAACTCTCTAAATAATTTAGTCATAGCTTCAACATGCATTGACTCATCACGAATAGAATATGTTACAATCTGTCCCATACCTTTCATCTTACCAAATCTAGGAAAGTTTAACAGTATTGCAAAGCTACTAAATAATTGTAGTCCTTCTGTAAATGCAGAGTAAACTGCTAAAGTTTTAGCAATAGTTTCTCTTTTAGCTTTTTTAGGTTTAAAGTTACCAACATAATCATGTTTATCAGCCATCTCTTCATAATCAGCAAAAGCTTTATACTCAACATCTGGCATACCTACTGTATCTAATAGTAAAGAATATGCATGTTGATGTATTGATTCCATATTAGCAAAAGAACTCATCATCATTCTGGCTTCTGGTTTTTTGAATATAGGCATATACTTATCTATATATCCTGCACCAACATCTACATCTGACTGTGTAAATAATCTAAATATTTGTGTCAGTAGATTTTTTTCATTGTCTGATAAGTCTTGCCAATCTTTTACATCTGTATGTAAAGGTACAGACTCAGGCATCCAATGCATTTGATTTTGTAAAAAGTAGTAATCGAACATCCAAGGATATTCAAAAGGTTTGTAGTATTCTCTAGTTGTTAATAAACTCATTCATCCTCCTGTATAAAATATGTGTTTAAAACTTCAAGCTTGTCATGGTAGTCTGCCATATATCCAAGTTCTTTTTCCATAGTTTCCATAATATCAGAATGCTCTCCTACTCCGACACTTTTCTGTAGATAGTTTTCTACATTCATTCTATGTTTGTGTAATTGTCCTGTAAAGTATTGTATTAAAACATCAATACTTATGTTTCTAAAATCATCCATATTATTCTAATTCATTTTCTATAAAGTCAGCTAAAGTGTTTATATCTGCATCAGATAAAATACTAGCTTGACTCCACATTGTAGAACTCATTCCTCCTCTAGTTTCTTTGTTCCTATACTGTGTTAATGCTTCAATAATATAAGCCTCATCTTTACCAATTAAAGATGGGAAAGCTCCTACTCCTTGTCCATTTTGTCCATGACAAGCAGCACAACCACCCCACAAACCTCTAATGCTTGAGTAGGGGTCTGCTAATGCTTGTTCATTTTTTTCTTCTAATTGTTTTAGTAAAGAACCATATTCTTTAAGATAATCAGTATAGCACTCATCATAACATCCTTGTACTCTACTATATCCTTTATATTCAAGATTAGTTGTAACATAATACATAATAGATATTAAGAATGTTATTATTAATACTATAAATTTTAAATCGTTCATGCTTCTTTATCTAAGTCCCATTTAGCTCTTTTTTCATAGTTAGGTTTAGATATTCTATTCCAAAATCTTCTTCTCTCTGTATCGCTTTTTAAATTTACATACCATGTATGTCCATCTCTTTCAGCATCTAAAAATATTGCTCTTGTAAAAAGTAAGGGTATTATAATAGAGCAATGTATAACAAAAGATAGAATACTATTATAACCATACCAACCTAAATAATAAGTTGCTACTAATCCAAAAAAGAAAGACCATATTGTAAATAATATTAAAGTAAAATAGGCTTGAATAGATGGTTCAGGAATGTATTTTAATGGATTATATCTATTATCCATAACTAACTTCCAACACTCATCAATCCAAAATATAAATTGTAATATTTTATTTTTCATCCTTGTCCTCTATATTTTTTAAAACTTCTTCTATAATTTTTATTCATGGTAGAAGTTGCTAAATTTCTTCTACCTTGACTTGTTTTCTTACCTCTAACACCTGTAACTGGTGTGTGACTATTTGTTGTACTCCACTTAGCTGCCATTATCCCTCACAACTTATACATTCAACCTCATCTAATTTAATACGAGGTACTTTAATATTTACATTTTCTGTAGACCTTGCAGCATTAGACCTAAAGTAATACAATGATTTTAACTTATGCATACCATACCAATGAACATCATTTATGTATTGTATGTATTCATTATGCACATCTTGGTCAGCTGTAGCACTTGGTAAATTAAAAAATAAATTTACACTCTGAGCCTGACATATAAACTCTTGTCGTTTGTAAGCATGTTCAACAACCCATATCTGATTTATTTCACTTGCTGTTTTAAATATTTCTTTTTCATTATCTGTAAAAATATCTATGCTCTGTATTGAGCCTTCATTTGCAGATATTTCTTTCCAGAGTTTTTCTTTCTTCTTTTTAGAAAGTTTCTTTTTATTTATAACTGTGTCTAAATATTTATTTTTAACTTGATAAGTACCTGATAAAGTTTTGTGTGTATATATGTTAGCACGATATGGCTCAATCGAAGGAGATGTCCCACCACAAATAATACTAGAAGAGGCATTAGGAGCAACAGCGATAAGATGGACATTCCTAACATGAACAGAACCTGCATCAGGGCATGAACCACGAAGGTCTGCCAAGTTTTGAGTTGCTTTAGTAGCTTTACTGTTAATGTGTTTAAATAGTCTGTAGTTAATCCCTGTTGCTTCCATACCCTCGAAAGGTACATTTTTAGATTGTAGATAGGCATGAAAACCCATTGCTCCAAGACCGATTGACCTTTCTCTGTATGCTGAGAAGGCTGCTTTTTGATAACCCTCCTTTTCCTCTTTGATGTAGTTTGTAAATCTTTTGTAGTTGGCATTATATTCTCCTAATTCTTCTATGTCTACAATGTTTTCTATAAAATGTTGAATGACATTATCTAACATAGTTATTAAGTCTGATATAAAAAGTTTATTATCTTTCCATTCATCAAACTTTTCTAAATTTACACTAGACAAACAACAAACTGCTGTTCTTTCTTCATTGGTAGCTAGTGTTATTTCAGAACATAAATTACTTTGTTTTATTTCTAAGCCTAAATCTTTTTGACTTTTTGGTAAATGTTCATTACAAGTATCTATGTTTATTAAATATGGTTCTCCTGTTTCTGCTCTAGCATTTATGAGTTGCCACCATAAAGAACGAGCATTAATAGTCTTAACAGGTTTATTTGTTTTAGGGTCAATCAATCTCCAATCTTCATCATTTTTTATAGCTTTTAAAAAATCGTTAGTGATGTTTACACCATTATGTAAATTTAAACATTTTCTATTTATATCTCCACCTGATTCTTTTCTCATATTTAAAAACTCTTCTATCTCCGGATGAGATACATCTAAATATGCAGCATAAGAACCTCTTCTTGTAACACCTTGGTTAAAGGCTAACATTTGCGAATCAACTACATGCATGAATGGTATGCAACCAGTAGACTTACTGCCATTAGAAGTAGATACCCCATTGCTACGCAAATCCCCCCAATATCCACCGATGCCTCCACCTGCACTTGCCAACCATATGTTCTCGTCATAATGAGCAGACAAACCAACCCTACTGTCAGGTACATAATTAAGAAAGCAGCTGATAGGTAAACCACGACTCGTTCCCCCATTACTAAGGATAGGAGTGCTAAACATGAACCAATGTAAGGAACTGTAGTCATACAATCGTTGAGCCAATTCAAAATCGGTGTTATTTTTATATGTTGCTGCAAATACTGCAGCCCTTGCCAAAGCTTCTTGAGCATGTGTTTCCTCCTTCCAAAAATATCTATCTCTCAATGTATCTAAACTAAACTTATCTAGTTTAGACTCTCTGTTATAATCTATTGTAATACCTAAGTATTCTTTTCTTCCAACTTTATCCATAATTTTAATTTAAATATTTGTCTTTATCTTCTCCTAATAAAAATAATTTTTCTACATCGTGAATGTATAACATTATTATACCATAATGTAATATTTTTAGCAAGTCTTTTCTGTTTTTTCCTGCTTTATTTCCATATCTTTTAGCATACTTCATAATATTACCAATACAAAATCCCTCTCCATGTCCAGAATCTATTATAACATCAGTTGCTTGGTATCTGTCGGTAGAATAATGTTGCCCATATGTATCATAAATATATTTACTTAACTCTTCTAGTAATTTATCTTCATTAAATTTATACATTTATATCTCCCAATATTTCTTGTAATGTTATGTTTGGATTTTTCTTTACTTTTTTATAAAACCATCTTAGCGAATATGCACTTAACATAAGTTTATTATTAGCATATATATGTGTTTGCTCTGGTAAAAACTGATTAAGATTTTTTATAGTAATTTTATTTGTATCTTCTCCATCAGGAACCATAGTTTTTAACCATTCAATAAGTAACTCTTTACTTTTTCTTCTTAAATTTTTAGCTTTTTTACCATTCATAATTATTTACCAACTGCCAATATCTTAACATACTATTAAACATTTCAATATGTTTGTAATGTGATTCTTTATCCCATATATAAAATAAAATAATATTTGTATCTTCTCTGTCTACAAAGATAGAAACTCTCTCAGGTTTATCTATATTACAACCTTGTGCATATGCTGATAGTTGCATACCATGTTCATCAAACACTAATTTATTTGGTTCTTTACCATCTAAATTATTTTTAGTTTTAAAGTCTACAAATATACCAGACTTAGAATACAAATCAATCTTACCACCATAGCCCTTATCAGAACAAAAAGAATCTTCAGCTATCCATTTTTCATTAGGAAAATTTTCATCTAACCATTTTTGTATTATCTTATAAGTTTTAGTTTTTGTTTTACCAACAAAACCTTTTTCAATTTGAGCATGTATTTTAGTTCCTTCTTTTGCAGCTTTAGAGCTTATTTGTTTTGCTTCTGCTTTACATCTGTAAATATATGAATCTATTGATTCAGACTCCTCCATATCTAAAATCATAGCAGATTTAATAGCTTGAGTAATTTTCCAATTTTCTAATGCAGGTTTAGCCACCATGCCCATGATAGTTGTAACAGAGGGAACTAAACCTAAACTTTTAGCATCTCTTAAAGTTGTATTTCTTTCCTTACCATTAGCACCTATTATTGTATACATAGGTTCTCCATCTTGTGTGTACCAATGACCTGACTCAGATGTAAATTTATTGTAATTATCTTTTATATCTTTAGTCATTTTTTAGCTCTTTAAAAGTTTTAAACACATCAGATGTAAAAAGTTTTTGTATATTAACTAGCCACATCCTACTTGCATTATGGTCGCCACCACTTACAGATTTTTTGAAATCTAATTTATCTATTAGTTTTTTCAATTTAGGTACATCAAATATAAATGTGCAAAATATTTCATCTCCTATACAAAGATTATGAAACCAATAATCTGATTCTGTTGTTTGTATTCCTGATGGCTTACCATAAGATTCATATTCTATACATATGTTTCCGGTTTTCATCCACATGCCTCTTTCAGATTTAACTTCTATTTTAGCTTTTGAAAACATGTCTGCTATTTTGTCTTCTCTAATTTGACCATACTCTAAATCTATATCAAACTTTTTTCTATCTTTCTTAGTGGGTTTCACTCCAATTACCTCCTACTTTGTACTCTCCATCCAGAGGACATCGTAAATTAAAATGTTTGCCTGACTCTACTATTGACTTAACTGCCATTTCTCCAAAGAAATCAGCATACTCTTCTTTAACTTCAACCTGCCATTCATCATGTATGTTAGCAACAAATTTATAATCTATATTATTACATGTTGCCCACTTATCTGCCAATGTTAAGGCTTGTTTCATAACAATCGCACCTGCACCTTGCAGTAAACTATTTAAAGATGCATGTGCATTTCGTATGTATATCTTTCTACCATCTAAACCTTTGAGATATTTTTTTGTTGCTGCTCTTTGAACTCTATCTCGAAGTGATTTAAATGATGGTTTATTAGCAAAGAAATGTTTTCTAATTCTAGAACCATCTGCTTTGTTCCCTCCAACCACTTTGCCAAGTTTTTCATCTCCTGCTCCGTACATGAGGGCATAGATGAATGTTTTAGCCTGATTTCTTGATTTAAGTCCTGCAAGTTTTTGATTAGAGCTGTGTACATCTCCGTTGATAATTTCATTAATAAACTCCTCGTCATTCATGTAATGTGCTAACATTCTTATTTCAAGACCACTAGCATCAATACCTACTAATTTATACCCATCGTCTACTACCCAACAAGCTCTACACTCTTCACCATAAGGAGAAGCTAGACTAGGAACTTGAGCCATGTTAGGATTTCTATGTGTCATTCTACCTGTTATGGTTCCATTATGAATAACAAAACCATGCACTCTATTATCCTCTGAAACTGCTTCAATCCATGAGTCAATTTGTGCTATTCTTTTTTGCAGTAATAAAAACTCTGCTATTAAACCTGCTTCATGGATATGAGTTATCTGAGATAAAGTTTTCTCATCAACTATTGGTTGATTTGTGGGAGTAAATCTTTCAGGTTTCCAACCCATCTCTATAAGATACTCTCCTATTTGTTTTCTTGAGCCTAAATTAAATGGCTCTAGTTTTCTTCTCATAAATGGCTCAAAATCGTTATTGGTTAGGCATGTATTATATTCATCATCTGTTAGACCCCTCTTCGATAATGAGCCATCTTTTTTAATATAAGGTTTAACTATTCTATCATCAACCCATCTAGGCTTAAATGTTTTATGAACTTCATCTTCTACACTTTGTAATCTTTCTCTTAATTGTGCAAGTAGTAAAGTAGCAGACTTACTATCAAAGCTAAATCCATTTATCTCTTGTTGATTCATTATTTTTGCTACTTGATGTTCTAAGTCTACACTTTCTTTTGAAAAACCTTTTGACTCTATTTGTAATCTTCTATAAACTAAAGTATTTAGTTGGACATCTCTAACGCAATAGTTTAACATCTCTGTTGAATAGTTTTGGTAATCATCAAACTCTATCTTACGATATGATAATCTATAACCCCAATTATCTAAGCTATGTCCTCCCTCTCTTGTTGGGTTGAACAACCTAGATAATACTAAAGTATCTACCACATTGTCCGTAAGTTTAATATTACTAAACTTTTCAACCATAGGTATATCAAAACCTAGGACATTATGACCTATCAACTGTTCGGCACTTTGTAAAAACTTATACCCCTCTTCTAGTTTATCAGGAGGAAACTTATAAATTTTATTAGTGTCTATGTCTTGTGCTACAATACACCATATCTTAGTAGCATTTAGGTCGTCTGTTTCTATATCAAATATTAATCTCAAAATGCATCTCCTTGTTCAGATTGTAAATCATCAAAATCATCTAAAACTTCTGCTAACCTTCCCGTATCTCCATCATATAGTAAATGAGTAGCAAGTCCTACATCTCCTGTATATCTTGATTTTAATATTCTAACTTTTGTTGTTCTTGATTCATCTGGGTCAGTAGCCTGTTGATTTCTTTCTAAAGCTATCACACAATCAGATAACTGTGCTATACTATTAGAACCTCTAAGATGTGATAAGCTAACTTGTATGCCATTCTCATGTCCTTTATTACCATCAACTCGTCTTAGATGAGATACTAATATTATACCTGCACCTGTTTCTTCAACCATACTTCTTAGTCTAGTCATAATATTATCTATGGCTCGTCTTTCATCACCCTCAGATGTCGCACTAACTAGCATGTGTAAGTGGTCTATTACCACCCATTTACAACCACACCCTATAATCATAAATCTTAATTTAGAAAATATTTCATCTATATCTGTTGTACCAAAGTGAGCATGCACCCACACTCTGTTTTTATTATCACCATCATATAGTATATCAAAAAACTTATCTATATCATCTGTGCTAAATTGTTCTCGTATCTGGTCAATATAAAGTCTAGCATTAGCCTCAATAGATATAATACCATCTATTGTTCTTCGCCAATCTTCTTCTAAAGCTATGACACCTACATTGTCCTGCGTAGTTTTTATTAAATGATGCTCTAACTCTCTTGTAACACTTGACTTACCTAGCCCTGTGCCACCTGTTAAAGTAACTAACTCTCCTTGCCTAAGTCCATATAACTTTTTGTTTAGTCCCTCCCAAGGATAAGGAACACTCTCTTTCTTTTCTCTGTTGTGAAACTTATCTCTAGTTTCAGAAACATTTATAACTCCACTAGGAGTATATGTTTTTGCTGACCACCATGCCTCAACAAACTCTTTATGCTTATTATTTTTAAGCATATCATTAGGGTCTTTCCACCCATTAGGCATTGTCATTATCTTACACTTAGCAGGTTTAAACAACCTTGCAACTTTTACTGATGCTTCTTTACCTGCTTTGTCATTATCAAAGGCAATAATAATATTTTCAAACTGCTCTAAAAATTCTAGGCTTTCTTTAACATCTTTTTCTGCACCTGCTGAACCTCTTTTAATGGATACTACTGCCCACTTACTACCTAGTAATTCATAGGTTGCCATAGCATCGCACTCGCCTTCTGTTATGGTTATGTACTTAGCCTTTTTAAACAGTTGCTGTCCAAACAAACCTGTGTTTTCAAATGAGCCACTAAGATAAAATCTTTTGTCTTTTGAGTATCTAGTTTTAGTAGCACTTAGTTCGTGTCCATTATAGTAAGGATAGAAATGTTGAATAACATCTCCTGCCTTATCATGTAGTGCAGTCACACCATACTTCTGTGCTGTTGCCTTACTAATTCTCCTATCGGTCAAGTCTGCAAATGTTCCTTGACCAACAGGATTATCGTAAGAAGATTTTTTTGTAGTAGTTTCCATTACACTTTCCCCATTAAATAATTTATTATAATCAGGCATAAACTCACCACAACTAAAACATTTAGCAGAGCCATCGGTGTTTATACCTACTGCATCGCTAGAATTACATAGTGGGCAAGGTTGATGCACCTTGTCAAATCCATTATTCATGCCACCCTCCATAGTGGTTTACTTATTATTATCCTCTGACTTGGCATCAGTTTCTACCAATGCCTCATCAGTTAATAAAGGTCTTAATTCTTCTTGTAGTTTATCGTTAGACTTTTGTAAACTAATTTGCATTTGATTGTTAAATGCCATTTGACTTACATAAGCCTGTATTTGTTGTCTTACTTTTTCATCAGAAACTTTTTCTGTATCGTAAGACTTACCATCAAAACTAATAATCATAATTAAAACTCCTCGTTGTCAGGGTCTGCTTCCCCATACTCAACTAAGTTATTAACCTTTACTGCAACTAACTCAGCAAAAGTTCCAAAGTCATTTGAGTAAGGTTTAAACTTTACTGTCACATCACTACCATTACCTACCAAAGTATCTAATGTATTACCATCAGTATCAATTAACTTTGGTGCAGGATTAGTAGCACCATCTCTGTTTGCAACTCTTTTAGCAAACTTAAAAGTAGGCTCTTCGTATTTTTCAGCACCTGATTTATCTTTAACTCTTGATAAACCAATGCTTTCTAAACGACTAGCTTCATCTTCATTTGTTGTCAAGTATATTAAATACTGACCGAACTTATTTGGTGTAGACACACTTGCCCACAACGAACTTCCATTAGCATATTCTACTGCCATAGTATAATCCTCCTATAGATTAAATTGTTGACCATTATAACATTTTTAGATTGAAAAGTCAATACCTGTTTTGAGGTATGTCACAGGCAAAACATTCAGAACTGAGTAGCATACGAAAAGGTGATTTATGAGGGCAATATGCTACACCTCTTTTTTAAATATTTTCTTCTTTTATTAATAACCAATCAGCAACAATTTCTGTAGCTGTATCATTGGATAATTTGAATTTGTTTTGTAATTGTGCAGGGTAGCCATCAATGTTAGCAACCGAGCTGTCTGTAATCTCATCTAAAAATGTGAAGTATGTTTTTATATTATTTTCCATAATTAAATTAATTTAGTGGCAGTTTTTTGAGCAGACCTGCCAACTACTGCCTACTCCAACTTTATACTCCTGCTCTAGGCTCTCAAGAGTTTTAGGTAGTCGCATCATGGTTTCTAGCACTTATTTGCGTTTCATCCTTGACTTCCCTCGTCACTCTGTATAAAACAGTACAGACTTCAAGATTTTATAAAGGCTCATTACCTACCTAAACTAAGAGCAAGGCGTTGTTTATATGCTTTCTAAAATATTGACAACCTAATGTCTTCAATCTCAAGCAAGCAGGATTTATACTTTAATATCTATCCTCTTCTCCGATAACCTTGCAAACTTTAAAATTTGACCCTCTAATTTCTCTTCTAACGAAAAGTTTTTTGGGTAGCAAGGGTAAGATACCCCCCTAATTTTAGTAATTATTAAACACATCTGTTATGATAGGCTCAACATAATCGTAGGCTACATCGTCAAATGTATATATAAAATTACCTCCTTGTGTTTGTTGTTTATTAAAAAATACAGGCTCATCAACCTTGTTTAAACTTTCTATCTCTTTATCAAACTGCTCTGCCTGTTGAGGTGTTAAATGCCAAGTCACTTCCCAAGGTGCTTCTGGGTGTGGGTAATATGTTATACCTTTATAACCAACATCTTCTTTTGTTTCTTTTGTCAAGTCTTTTAACATACACTCCCCTTTGCCATCTCGTCTATATCTTTAGATGATATTGTATCAGAAGATTGATTAGATAAATACTCTATCATTCCTCTAAACATAACTGTATCTGTCACAACACCCTCATGTTCAACACAATAATTAAACATATAATCTTTACAATCATCTTGTAAATCTTGTCGTGTTATCAAACACCATTCTTTTTCAACAAACTCATTAGCTTGTTCCATTATTAAATCATTAATTATATTACTCATCAAAAGTTTCCTTAAAATTCATTTTTACTCCTAACATATTTTCAAATAATTTCAATCCCTCTGTTGAATTTATTTCAGGCTCGTTAAAGTTTCTTCTTTCTTGGTTAGTTAAATGCAACCAATATCTAAAGTTTTCATAGTCTGTTTGACTATCGTTCCATTCCCATCTTAGTATTTCGCCCATCATTTTTATCTCCATAATTTTTTATCTTTATAAATTCATTTTCATCTGTGCCAATTAAATCTTGGCTATCATACCAATCATCAACTAACTTATCTAATTTTTCTTCCATATATACAACCTCCAAAGGTTAAAACAATTATAACATATAATTGACTTATTGTAAAGCATTTTCTTCAACATAATCTTTTAATTTAAAAATTACAAAATCTTTAAATGCGTTTTTAAATTCTTCCATATCCCAACCTCGTCTAGTATGATAACAAAATTCATATATTAAATTGTCATGCACTACAAAGTCTTGGTCAGTTTCTTTCATTCTATCACGAATACAATCAATAGTCAATGCCCAAATGACAAGAGATTTATTATCTTCTTCCCACTTAGTTATACTATCCCAATCTATTTTTCTTTTTCTACTTTCAAACCTAGTCATTATCTTCCTCAAAATTATCAGCATTTAATATACATTCCCAATCGCCACCATTACAATCAACTTCATCTGTATCGCCACCTCCAGAACAAAATATATCCTCTGCTTCTTCATACGAATTAGCCATAACGGAAGTTTCCTCTGTAATTAATACAGTATTACTAAATATATATTCTTTCTTCTTACTCATTATCCCC
>TARA_R100000664_G_scaffold4380_1_pt1 | contig 19331 bp, 34 predicted proteins | sample TARA_R100000664 | Tara Oceans TARA_R100000664 (sample SAMEA2622705) | marine metagenome | biome: marine biome (ENVO:00000447); feature: deep chlorophyll maximum layer (ENVO:xxxxxxxx); material: "saline water (ENVO:00002010), including plankton (ENVO:xxxxxxxx)" | depth 115 m | reverse complement strand
ATTGTTGCTCTCTTTTTTTAGAATTGTAAGCCTTTAGTTTAATTTCATAACCTTTCTTGGCTCTGGTTTTTAGTTTTCTATTCTTCATTGTTGGTTTCCTTCTTTATTTCTTTTAAGTATGGCTCTCTTAAATCTTCTACAAACCCTTGCATCATTTCTAAATTAACCTCTACTCCGTCTATTAATTCAGAAAGTTGACTATGTAACCATTCTAATTTTTCATACTCACTCATTGTTGGTTTCCTCCTTTAAATATCTAACATCATAGTTAGCTACAAATCCGTCTTTACCAAATTTATAATAGTGTCTAGTAATTCCTCTAGTTCTAAAATAAGGAATCGCATTAAGTTTGTTGTAGGCTGATTTAGGATTAGAGGCATCTACTTCTGCCTTCCATCCGTCTTTAGTTATAAATGCATATTTACCCACTATTCTCCTCCTCATATTCATCAGGATTCTCAATACACTCCCAATCTCCACCATTGGAGTCTACTTCGTCTGTATCGCCACCACCTGATAAAAATATATCTTGTGCCTTTTCATAAGACTCGGCTTTCACTACTGTTTCCTCAGTAATTGTTACGGTATTACTAAAAACATAATCCTTTAATTTAGGTTTACTCATAGTTTTTCTCCTTTAACTTATTTTTGATTCTTATCCACGCACTAATAACTTCTTGTGCGTATGCTTGTTCTTGTTCGTAATCGTCATATAGACTGATAATTACATCATCAATAATTTCTACATCATCCATTATTCACTTCCTCCTCATATTTGGTGTTTATTTGTTTAACATAATCTTTTATTTTTTGTTTATAAGCAGTATAAATCCAGATTACTACCCGTTCTTGGCCTTTGGCCTTCTTTCTTTCTTCGCTTCTTTTGTTATATTCGCTCTGTTTTTGCATTGTCTTAATCTCCTATTTGTTGTAAGTCGGTTTCTTTATAGAATCGAGCTTCTTTGGTTTCTATATCTAAAACCTTGAACTCAATTATTCCTTTATGAATCTCTCTTTTTCCTATTATGTCTCCAAATATGGCCTGATTTATTACTTTAACCCTCATCCCTTAACCTCCCAGAATGCTCCTCTAAATTATTAGAATGAACTCGCCAATATGAAATAAAATTTTCTAATACTTCCAGATGTTCCGAAATCTTAGTATCTTCTTTTATGTAATGAACTCTATCAGTAATTATTTCGTCAATTTCTGTATATGCTCTTTCTAACTTCTGTAAATCATCTATTAAGAAATTTTTTAATCTACTCATCCCTTAACCTCCCAACTGGTATAAATATAAATAGAACATTAGGCCCATGGCAGTATATAGGCCCAACATATAAAGGTACTCCTTGAAGTGTTGATTGCGTTTTTTCATTATGCAACATTCACCTCCTCTAATTTATAAAAGCCTAAAGACTTTGTGCAGTCTGTTTGCCCGTCTTCATCAACGGGATAGATAGATAAAAACTTCTCTCCTGTAGAATCATCAGTCCATAAGTTAATATCTATATTGTTATCGGGATGTATTCCTTTAACGTCTTTGTATTCACTTTCAGCGTTAAAAATTCCCCATGAATCATTTGGATATATATGTTGATTGCGTTTTTTCATTATGCAACCTCCTCTTTTGCGTTGTATTCCATATTTAAGACGCAATCGTTATAACCAATAACAAAGCCTAACATTTCCTCTTTGCTGTTAAAGGTTTTTAAATAGTGGCCGTGATAATCGCCTAAAGATATTTTATACTTGCTGAATATCAACCCTTCTTTGGCTACGCTTGTTTTTGTTGCATAAGAATCATAACCATACTTGATTAAGTTCTTTTCAAATTTTGCACATTGAAAAGCATAATAATATTTATTATCTCCTCTTAATGGAAAAGTTATCTTTTCCTTTGCTTCTTTAAATTCTAGCTCTCTTTCTTTGTGAAAGCGTTCGCTCATTTGCTCTAGTGTTTCTTCTGTTGCCATGTTTCCTCCTCTGGTTAATACTGACATTAGAATTGTCTCATGACATTATAATTAGTGTCAACCCCTAAAGAACAAAAAAAGAACAAAAATAGTACAAAAGGCTATAGAATAAGGTTATAAAACAATAAAAAAGTTTAATTATGAGTACGGAAATTGCGAAAAAACCTGGTAGAAAGAGGATTAAAGTAGATAAAGAACAAGTTTTTAATTTGGCATCTACTGGAATGGGTCGAATGGACATATGCCGATCTATAGGCATTTCCCACGATACTTTAATGCGGAATATTAAAAGAAGTGCGGAATTTGCGGATGCTTTGCATCAAGGTGAATCGCAAGCTGTAAAAAAAGTTAATTCTAAACTAATGCAAAATATAGAGGAAGGACAATTTCAGGCTATTCAATTCTTTCTACGCAACAAGAGACCAGAAGAATGGAATAGAGATCAGAAGACAGTAGTAGAACATTCTATTAACCTTAATGACATTATAAGAGATAGAAAAGTTTTAATAGATAAGGGACAGGTAAGGGACAGAACAGAACAAGAACCAAAGAAAGCTATAAAAACAACCTATAAAGAAGTGGGTCCCGTGGTATTGAACCAGAAGACCCCAAAAAATGAAGAATTAAACGTTGCTCCTTCTTCTAAACCTTCAAACAATGAGCAACTAGAAGGGGGAGATTAATCTTTACGCCTTCTAATCCTCCTCTGATAGTGTAAAGGCCCTTCCCCTTTGATTAGTTTGACGTTAGTAAGTACTTACTATCGCTGAGACCCCCATCCTTGAACTCGTTGGGGGGGGAGAACATGAAACAGTAAAACTAAAATTTTTATGATTTTTTCTGGTATCATGTCAGTACGAAATTTTTGTTAAATATGGTACGAAGGGCAGCACTTGTAAAACACAGAAGCCAACAGGAGGAAGATCGCCACAAATATAAGCGTACTTCTATTGGTAATAGCAAAACCAGCTATCCAAGAAACAAGCATAAGAAACGTGCAAAAAAACCATACAGAGGTCAGGGCAGATGATCCTATATACAGAACAACAACTGAATGACGCATATCAAATAGACCGAAAAGAAAGAACAAGACTTGGTATTCCTTTCACAACACTCGAAGAGTTTAGACCTATTTATGAGAAAATAATGACACAAGTTTATACGGAGGAATAAACATGAAATACGGACCAGAAGCAGAAAAAGAACTGATGACCGAATTGTGGTCACTCAGCATAAAAGACGATCCACTAAACTTTGTTAAATTTGTCTTCCCCTGGAACGAAGAAGGTACCCCCCTCGAAGGCTTTTCAGGACCAAGAGAGTGGCAAGAAAAAATTTTGCGAGAAATTACAATGCACATTCAGCGAAATCAATCGCTGGAAGATATGCCAGAAATGTTTCGTATGGCCGTTGCCTCTGGACGTGGTATAGGAAAATCAGCCTTAGTTGCTTGGTTAATACTATGGATGCTCTCAACCAGACTCGGATCGACCATTATTGTTACAGCCAACACCGAACAACAGCTTCGATCAAGAACATGGGCCGAACTCGGCAAATGGCTTACCCTATCTATTAACTCTCACTGGTTTCAAAAAACAGCAACCACAATTCGACCCGCCCAATGGTACGAAGAAGCATTAGAAAGAGATTTAAAAATAGACACAGGCTATTACTATGCACAAGCACAACTCTGGTCAGAAGAAAACCCAGACGCTTTTGCTGGTATTCACTCAAGTTATGGTGTTTGTCTAATCATGGACGAAGCATCGGGTATTCCAGCGCCAATATATTCTGTTTCAGAAGGTTTCTTCTCAGAACCAACACCAGATCGTTACTGGTTTACTTTTTCTAACCCCAGAAGAAATACGGGTCCTTTTTACGACAGTTTTCACTCAAAACGCAGATATTGGAAAAACGAACAAATAGACAGTAGAACAGTAGAGGGAACAGATCAAAAATTATTTCAAACCATGTTGGAACAATATGGAGAAGATTCAACTGTAGCAAGGGTAGAGGTATTGGGAGAGTTCCCTAGTGCAGATGACGACACTGTTATTCCTATGGAGTTAGTAAGAGCAGCTATAGACAGGGACGTGGCTCTTACTGCTTCTGAGCCGATAGTGTGGGGATTAGATGTTGCAAGGTTTGGTGGAGATAATTCAGCTTTGTGTGTTAGGCAAGGGAATACTGTGCTTGAAATTAAAACTTTTAATTCAATGGATTTAATGCAACTGTGCGGAGCGATAAAAAATAAATACGATGATGAGACCGCAATCAGCAAACCGCAAGAGATTTTGGTTGATGTTATTGGTTTAGGAAGTGGAGTGGTTGATCGCTTGGCCGAACAACAACTTCCCGTAAGAGGCGTTAATGTTTCCGAAGCTCCAGCGACCAAAAAAAATTATTTAAACTTGCGTGCTGAATTGTGGTTTGCAATAAAGGATTGGTTGGGGCAGCGAGATTGCCGTCTTCCTAATGATGATGAGCTTGTATCGGAATTAGCTGCCCCTATTTATAAATATACTTCAAGTGGAAAAATAAAAATAGAGTCAAAAGAAGAAATGAAGAAACGAGGAATTAAATCACCAGACCGAGCTGATGCGCTTGCATTAACTATGGCAAGTTCGGCTGCCTCATTTAGTGGCAGTCAGAGCTTTATGGGGTATAATTTCAGAAAACCATTAACATCAAGAATAATTAGAGTGGGATAAACCTATGGATTACGACAAAGAAGACAAAGCGGAAAGTAAAGATCACGCAGAAAAAGACTATGATGAAATAGAAGGCATTCTTAAAGCCGAAATGGACGATGCTCAAGATTTCATCGACCAAGTAGGAGAAGAGAGAGCAGAAAGTACCGATTATTATTTGGGTAACGAACCAGACGGCGCAAGCAGTTTACAATCAGAATTTATATCAACCGATGTAAGAGACACAGTTCTCTTTATGTTGCCTTCCGTCATGCGTACATTTTTTGGAACAAAAAAGGTAGTTGAATTTTCACCCCATGGACCCGAAGATATAGCTGTAGCTGAACAACAAACAGACTACATCAACTACCTTATCCAACAAAAGAACCCTGGCTTTAAAGTTTTATATGATGCGTTCAAAGATGCGTTAATTAGAAAGACAGGTTTTGTTAAAGCATTCTGGGATGACTCAATGAGTGCCACTACTCATTACTATACCGACCTCGACCCCATGTCTTACCAAGCACTTATCATGGACCCTGACGTAGAAGTGGTTAAAGAAAAAGTAGAAATGGAAAGCGTTACAGTTATGAACCCTGAAACGGGAGAAGAAATGACGCAAGAATCACCAGCGTCTTACGATTTAACAATTCGCAGAGTCAAAAGAAAAAATTCTGTATGTATTGAAGCCGTTCCACCAGAAGAAGTATTAATTTCAAGAAACGCAAGAGATATACAAACTTCACCTTACGTTGCACACCGAACAGTTAAAACAATTTCTGACTTGGTTGCTATGGGATATGACAAAGAAGAAATGGAACAATATACTGGTTCTGGTTCATCTTACGATGCCGATACTTACAACGAACAAGAGTCAAGAAATCCTTTAGGCGACAGCGCATATGGTGATAATCCTGATCCAGCTAAAAAAGAAGTTTTATATGTTGAACATTATTTATTTTATGACCTAGACGAAGATGGCATAGACGAGAGAATAAAAGTTTGTACAGCTGGCAATGGTCTTAATATTATTAACTGCGAACCATGTGATGATTTACCTATTGTTATGTTTTGTCCAGACCCCGAACCACACACTTCTATTGGTTCATGTCCAGCCGATTATTTAAAACCAATTCAGGCTGCAAAATCACAAATTATGCGAGACACTTTAGACTCGCTTGGTCACGCCATATTCCCAAGAATGGGAGTGGTTGAAGGACAGGTTAATATAGACGATGTTTTAAATACTGACATTGGACAACCAATTAGAATGAGAGCGCCTGGTATGGTCCAACCCTTTAGCGTTCCCTTTGTAGGGAAAGAAGCATTCCCAGTGCTGAGCTATTTAGATGAATCAAAAGAGAATAGGACGGGAGTTTCTAAAGCGTCTGCTGGCTTAAACGCAGATGCGCTTCAATCGTCCACACAAGCTGCCGTAGCAGCAACTATGTCGGGCGCTCAAGGAAGAGTTGAATTAATTTGCCGTCACTTTGCCGAGGGTGGATTAAAAGAATTGTTTGGCTTGGTTAATAATTTGGTCATTAAACACCAAGACCAACAAGACGTTTATAGATTAAATAATGAATTTGTAGCAGTTGATCCTCGTTATTGGGAAAGTGATAAAGATATGGTTATTAATGTTGCAATAAGTAAATCAAGCGATGAAGAAAAAGCATCTATACTCGCTCAACTTACTGCAAAACAAGAACAGATATTGCAAACACTTGGACCACAAAATCCACTGGTGTCACTACAACAATATTCAAACACTATTACTAAAATGATTGAATTGGCTGGCTTCAAAGATGCACAACAGTTTATTAATACCGAAGTGCCTCCAATGCCACCACAACCAGAACAACAAAAACCCGATCCAGCAGAATTGCTTGCACAAGCTGAAATACAAAAAGCACAAGTACAAGCACAAAAAGCAATGATTGATGCTGAAACGGACCGCATGAAAATTATTATGGAAGATGATAGACACAGGGACGAGGCAGAAGCAGACATCCGCATTAAAGCAGCAGAAATACAAGCCAAGTATGGCGCACAAGTAAATGTTGCTGAGATTAATGCACTAATGGAAAGGGACAGAGAAACAGTAAGGCAAATTGCTAAAACTCAAGCACAAGGACTGTTCAATGGAAGCGGTAATTCACAATAAGTTTTTTCATGTCGAAATATTGGATGGTGGTCATATTTATATTGGAGAAGATATTTGTGCTAGGGATGCCAAACACGCCGAAAGTTTAATGTTGGTTATGTTTAGCGATCACCTCACCGATAACTATGAATTGTTATTAATTGAAGAACACACAATACATTAATTATGCCAGTCAAAAAAACAAAAGGTGGATATAAGTGGGGTAAGTCAGGAAAGACTTACAAATCAAAAGCAAAAGCTAAAAAACAAGGTAGAGCTATTTACGCTTCTGGCTATAAGAAAAAGAAATGAAGAAAGTTGCTCTATTGCCCTTATTCCTTTTTATTGGATGTGCTAATAGTTATTATTTTGTAGAGCTTGAACACATTTCTAGCCTTCAAGAAGGAAAACCATTTAACGACAACCCCGAAACTTCAGCCGACATATTGTTTACTGGTTACAGATATAGAAATATTAATGGAGTCTATATAGATGTTGGTGTTGGGTACGAAACCTCAAATGATTTAGAGGGAACAAACCCGTATGGTAAAATTAAAGTTGGAAAAGAGTGGAGTGCCAAATAAGGAAGATAAATTATGAAAATATATTTACAAAAAGCATGGAACTGGATCAAAGAAACTTCAAAGAAAGTATGGTCTTGGTTAAAAGATGCCTATAAAAAAATATCAGCTTGGTTTATTCAAAATAAGAAAAAATAGTTGCTATAATCATTTGTAATGAATGATTTAGTATCAGTAATAACAGAACTTGGCTTTCCTATAGCAGCAGCACTAGGACTAGGTATTTTTGTTTGGAAGCTAATCAATAGAATAATTGATGGCATGGAAACTAAACTTGATACTTTAGATGATAAAGTACAAACGAGTTTAGACAACATGGAAGAAAGAGTTACCACTAAACTTGATGGACAGTACGGAATCATAGTTTCCTTAATTGATAGAGTAAGAGCTATGGACAATCAAAGCATTCGCCAAGACGTTTTATTAAAAACTTTATTGGGTGTACCAAACTTAATAGATATAGAAAAAATTGCAAAAGCAGAACGTGATGACCAAAGAAAAGATTAAAAGAAAAAGAGGTAGGCCAAGCAAGGCAGACAAAGAGGCTAGAGAAAAACAACAACGCCGAGATACTTTTACTGCTTGGGCCATAGCTGTCTTTATGGCGATTATTGCTATCACCTTAATAGCATTTACACATAATGTTACTGCTGACGAGATAGTACACAAGTTTAAAAACCCTTCATTTAGTGGTGTTAATACAAGCTCACACTATCTGACTATAGAAAATCAAGAATTCAATCGCAAGGAAGCTTTGGAGGCTGAAATAGAAGCGCTAAAAGAAGCAGCAGAAAGAGAAGAAAATAATACAACTTTAGCTAGGTTTTATAGAAATTTAGAAAGTAGGCTGTTTGCACAACTAAGCAGACAGTTAATTGATAACTTGTTTGGTGAAAATCCACAAACAGAAGGAATATTAAAGTTGTTGGGTAACATCATAGAGTATTGGATTGAGGACGGAATTATTACTCTAAAAATAACCGATGAAGATGGAAACGTCACGACCATTAGCCTTCCTGTTGGTGATTTTACTTTCTAGTTGTTCACTAGCTAGAGTACAAGATGCCTATGACGACCATATGGCAAAAGACTTTCTTAGGGTTGCCAGTATATTAGAACTTCAATCCAAAGAATTACAAGAAGTACAAGCACCAACAATACAACCAGTGGTTGCTGTGTATGGCAATAGTTTTTCTGACCAAACAGGGCAAAGAAAAAGCAATTCTCAATTCGCATTATTTAGTAGCGCAATAACGCAAGCACCAGACACTTTATTAATAAGAGCTTTAAAACATGCATCAGGTGGTAATTTTTTTAGAGTTGTTGAAAGGGTTGGTTTAGATAATCTTACAAAAGAAAGGCAATTAATCCGATCCACTAGAGAGCAATTTGAAAAAGAAGACGGCAAAAAACCTTTAATGCCCCTGTTATTTGCTGGAGTATTAATGGAAGGAGCAGTTATATCGTATGACACCAATATCAGGACTGGTGGTATAGGGGCAAGATACCTGGGGGTGGGAAGTTCTACTCAATATAGAGAAGACATACTAACTGTTTCTTTGCGAATGGTGTCTGTTGCAACGGGAGAAATATTAATAGAAGTTACTTCTCAAAAAACCATATTTAGTTACGGACAGTCTCAAGATTTATTTCGTTTTTATGAACAATCTACAGAATTAGTTGAATTAGAGATTGGAATGTCGGAAAATGAGAGTGCGACCCTAGCTTTACAAAAAGCTATAGAGGGTGCGCTATTACAATTAATAAATATTGGCTACGAGAGGGGCTATTGGAGTTATGAAGAAAATAATAATTAGTTTACTGTTACTGCCCCTGTTTGTATTTGGTGCAGACAACGAAGTATCAGTAGATCAAAGCGGTGCAACTGCTAACCTAGACCTAGAACAACTTGGTTCTGGAAATATTATAGGCGGAGCAGACGCAACGGCTGGAGATATGACTGCCTTAGACTTAGATGGTATTACTATGACATTGGATATTAACCAAATTGGTTCTAGTAACCAATTCCTTGGTGACATTCTTGCTGACACCTTTACAGGATTTTTTGAATTCACAGGAGACAGCAACATTTTCAATATCAATGTAGATAAAGATAATACATATGGCGCAGACGATAGTAATTTGAACATTCAAGTTACTGGAGATTCAAACGAATTTACATTAAGTCAAGCCACATCAGCGTTAGCGAGTACATTAGATTTAGATTGGATTATTAATGGTAGTAATAACGAAATTACTTCTACTATAAATTATGATTTAGCTACCAACTATATGGATATTGATGGGTCTGATAATGTTGTTAATTTTACTGCCAGCGGTTATCAGGGTGGTTATTTCTACCTAGATCATACAGGTGGAAGCCGTACTTTTAATATTACACAAGCATCTACACTAGATAATGACTGGCTTAAAATTCTATCTACTGGTTCTAACGGGACTCTTTGCGTCATTCAAAATGATGGCGGAACAGCAGTCGGTTGCTAGTATTGGAAATATATCTGAATTAACAGGCTACGCCAAAGTTCTAAGAGATAAAGAATACGGAGCTAAGATTAAGCTCGGTATAAATTCCTATGACGATGTAAGAACGTCTGCTGGGCGTTTAGGAATTACATTCCTAGATAACTCTATTGTTCGTCTTACTGAACATTCTAAATTAGTTATAGATGAATATATTTATGACCCCGATCCTAGTAAATCAAAAATGGCTCTCAAATTTGCAAGCGGTACAGCAAGATTTATTACAGGCGGTTTAGGAAAAATAAATAAAGAAAATATTTTTCTGAGTACACCAACAGCACAAATATCTATTAGAGGAACAGACTTTAGCGCTACTGTTGATGAGTTGGGGCGCTCTTTAATAATATTACTCCCCGATAAATATGGCTTATCAAGTGGTGAAATATTAGTTACAACAGCCATGGGTTCGGTTGTATTAAACAAACCTTTTGAGGCCACAACTGTTTCTGTTTATGAAAGCACAGCATCCAAACCCGTTATTTTGGATTTAACATTAGACGTTATTGATAATATGTTAATTGTTACTCCTCCAGAAAAGACATTAGAAATCATAGAAGAACAACAAACCCAACAAGCCAATCTTTTAGACTTCAATGATTTAGATATAGATTATTTAGAAGAAGACGCTTTGGATAATGAGGCTGATTTAGAATTTACAGAATTAGATATTAATTATTTAGATGTAAACTTTTTAGAAGACTTATTAGATATTATGGAAGAATTAGACATAATAAAACAAGAAGATGCTTTGTCTGTTGATGCTACCCAAGTTGCAATTTCAGGTACAAAAGTTGGACAAGATTTAGAAACACAAATAACAACAATTATTCAGGGACAAGGGGTAAAATTAATACGAAATGTAGGACACTATGCAGAAGTAAATATAGATGGTGCTGGAGAATATACAGTTATCTTTATTCAAGAGGGTGTCTCTAAGACAATAACCATCAACGGAGGTGGGTCATCAGTAATAAAAATAACTCAAAGCTCTTAAAGTCATTTCAACTTTTAAGTTTATTAATTCTATTATCTATACCTTTATTACAAGGATGGACATTCTTAGAAATATTAAAATTAAAAACATTTGATAATTTTATTGCAGAACAACAACCCAGCAATCACTTTGTAACTTTAGACATATCAGAAGAGGACTTAGATAGATTTGGTGGATATCCATTGCCTAGAGATTTGTTATCTCAAATACAAATTGAACTTATAAATGAGGGAGCAATAGGAGTTGGATGGTATTCATTTCCACAGCCAGATCGTTTTGGGGGAGATCGAGCATTTGCACAAACTTTAAATTATGCCCCTAGTATTCTTGCCATGTTTGAAAATGACAATGGTATTTATCCAGAAACAACTGGAACAGTTATTATGGGCGATGATACTGATAAAGGTATTAAGGTTACAGGTGTTGTAAAGAATACTCCCGTTTTAGCAAACAGCGTACACGAAGGTATAGCGGTTGCACGAACAGACGTAGATAACTTAGTTAGACGATTACCATTATTGATGCGTACACCAGATGGATGGGTTCCTTCTTATGGAACTAAGGTTATTCAGGTTTTGGCTAATGCAGACACTTACATTATTAAAACAAATAAGAATGGAATAGAACAAATAAGGGTAAAGGGACTCCCTCCAGTAACAGTAGATAGCTTTGGAAGAAAATGGGTAAGTTGGGTTGATACCCCCTCGACATCTTTGCAAGAATTAGATGTAGAAGGTAAATTTGTTTTTATTGGTTTTAGTGCTAAAGGTATCATGCCTCAAATAGCCACTCCAAAGGGGTTATTAGAACCTCACAAAATACAAGCAGCTTTAGCAGAGTCTATGCTTATTCAAAACAGTCCATATATTCCCGATTATAGCCTTGCACTTGAGGTGGGTATATTTGTTATTTCTATTATTTCTATTTGGATTTTATTGCACACACTAGGAATAACTTGGGGAATTACTCTGTCTGGTGGCATCTTTATTGCCACAGCATATTTTGGTATTTGGACCATACAAAAAGGATTATTAATAGACGTTACATGGACATTAATATCTCAATTTATTACGGCAGCTATAGCTTTTTATTATAGATTTAGAGAACAATTTAAGTTAAGACAACAGATAAAGAAACAGTTTGAACATTATTTAGACCCTAGACAGATCAAGCGTTTGCAATCTGATCCTTCTTTATTAAAGCTCGGTGGTGAGAAAAAATATTGCAGTTACCTCTTTACAGATTTACGCGGCTTTACTGCTTTAAGTGAAAAATTATCGCCAGAAGAAGTGACCGACATAATGAACAAAACATTAACTGTCCAAGTAAACGCTGTGCAAAAATTAGGGGGAATGGTAGATAAATTTATCGGGGATGCAGGAATGTTCATATTTGGCGCTCCTTTAGATTTAGAAGACCATGAAACCAAAGCAGTGCAAGCTGCAATAGATATACAAAAGGGTATAGCTGAACTAAACAAAACACTCGCTACTCCAGTTCAAGTAGGCGTAGGTTGTCAGTCTGGATTTGCAGTAATTGGCAATATGGGTAGCGATACTCGGTTTGATTATTCTGCTATTGGCGATGCTGTAAACACAGCAGCAAGACTCGAAAGCGCAACAAAGGAAGTTGGCGTTGATATATTAATTGGACACAAGACTGCAAATAAAACTAAAATTAAGTTAAAATTATTATCACCAATAAAAGTTAAAGGAAAAAAAGACCCTTTAAAAATATACACATTACAGGAACAGCAAAGTGAAATTTGATTTAATAAAAAATGTAGTTGGTTCATTAGCACCAACATTAGGTTCTGCTCTTGGAGGACCTTTGGGGGGTCAAGCAGCATCAGTAGTAGCACAAGTCTTGGGATGTAAGCCAGAACCAAAAGCTATCAATGCAGCCGTATCTGCTGCAACCCCAGAACAATTACTTGAATTAAAAAAAGCTGAACAAGAATTTGAACTTCAAATGAAAGAATTAGAAGTAGATGTTTTTGCTTTAGAAACAAAAGATAAACAAGATGCAAGATCAAAGTTTAGTAAAGATTGGACTACTAGGTTTATGGGAATGATTACACTGTCTGGTTTTATGGGATATATATTTCTTGTTACATTACAACCCCCCGAACAAAACTCTGAGGCTTTAATTAATCTTGTTCTTGGTTATTTGGGTGGTCTAGCTAGTGCCGTCATAAGTTTTTATTTTGGTGCATCACATTCTAAAGAGGGTGATTAATGAGTTGGGAGAATTTTAAAGAAGAAGAATTTGCTTGCCAACATTGTGGTAAAAATAATATTGACCATCTTCTTATAGATAAACTTCAAGAACTAAGATCAGACTTGGGTTTCTCTTTTGTTATTACAAGTGGTTATAGGTGTCCAGATCATCCTATAGAAAAAAAGAAATCAACACCTGGCGCTCATGCACTAGGTTTAGCTGCTGACATAGGTGTAAGGGGAGATAAAGCGCTTGAAGTTGTATCAAAAGCAACAGCGTATGGCTTTACTGGTGTTGGCGTTAACCAAAAAGGCGGTGCTAGATTTATTCATTTAGATATTGCTGAATCAGATTCTAATAGACCAAGGCCCCACATATGGAGTTATTAATGGACAATCCTATTATTTTGTGGAATGCTTTTATTACACTTGTTTATGTTCCTATAATTTATAGTATTAAAACAAATACCTCTAACATACAAAGGTTAGAAATATTAATTAATAAGACAAGAGAAGAAATACCTTCTCGTTATGTAACTAAACAAGACTTACAAAATAACATGCAAAGAATTTTCGATAGTTTAGACAAATTAGACGAAAAAATTGATAAACTAATAGGGAGTTAATTATGGCAATAAAAGGAAATTTTAATATTGGAGGCATAAATTATGCCGATGAACCAGGTCAAACATTTGGACCCGTAGGCATGGGGTTCGCTCCTTCCTTTCCCCAACCAGATATAACGTCAGCTTTTGCACCAGTTGCTTTAATAGAAGGTCCTGTTGATATGAATACGGGAGTTGAATTTATTCCAGGATTACCCTCAACACCAGTTGATATTGGATCGGGTCCTGATGGTTCTAATTTTTCAATAGAAGGTCCCGTTGATATTAGGGAAGAGTCTGGCACTACAATAGGTCCCGTTGGAATGGGGTACGTTCCCAATCAGTATGGGCCGATTGGAGAGTTCGAGGGGAGATACCCCGATCAATTATACGCTGGCTTATTAGACAATATAGCTAACGTACCTAGTAACATTACACAAGAAATGAATTCACCCCAACCTAGTAATGTACCAGGCTCATCTAATTACAATCCTTTTAGTGTATCTTCTGACCCCACCTTTTCTTCTGGTTTAAATTATGCAAGATCAATCGCTGGAGGAGAAAATGTACAAAACATGATTGCACCAGGCATAAGCTATTCAATGGACACACCTCAAGGTTACACAACAGAAGGACCCGTCCAACAAAATACAACAGGCGGTAATAATGTAATCAATCCTCCAATGCTACCTCCTCCTGGTATCGGCATAGGGACACCTCCTTCCACGCCACCTAACTCTGGATATACGCCATTTAATTACAATGCGTTACAAAACTTATTAAATTCAATTCCTAATCAACAATTATTTATAGACGATCTGCCAGATTATATTTTGCGTTAATGAGAAGACGAAAAAAGAAAGCTCCCACTCAGGAAGAAAAAATTAAAGCCAATAATGTTTTTTGGAAAAAATTATTTGATAATGAATTAAACAATAAGGAGGAATAATGACAGATCAAAAAGATGTTCTGCACTCAAACGAGGCGGAATTAATTTTAAACAGTGAAACCTTTAAAAATTCTATAGAAAATTTAAAAGAAGAATACGTTAAATTATGGTTGGACAGCAAAGGAAAAGATGATATTGATTGGAGAGAGAATTTGCATAGCGCAATCAATATTCTTCCAGAGGTTGAAAGACATCTACGCATCATCATCGAAAAAGGGAAGATAACAAAGACTCAAATAGAGAAGCTAAGAAAGGTTGTCTAAAAATTGTTGTTTTTGGCAGTTTTAAGGTAAAATTTCTTTAAACTATTAGGAGTTTATTATGAGCAATAACGCAAAGCCGACTGCTTTACAATCAGATATAGATAAAGCTGCATCTTCTTTTGAGAGTTTTCTGACTCCCGAAGAGGAAGCACCAGAAAATATAGAAGTAGAAGCAGCAGAAGAAGTATCAGAAGAAGTTGTAAACGAAGAAGTGGAAATTGAAACGGAAGCGGAAGCTGATGTCGAAATGGAAGCTGAATCGGATGAAGATTACGAAGAAGATACACAAGAGTCAGAAAGAGAACAAACAGAAGTTGAGGAAGAACCACAACCTTTATCATTCAACGTAAAAGTTGATGGCATAGAACAAGAGGTCACGTTGGAAGAACTCCAAAACGGCTATTCTCGTCAGCAAGACTACACTCGCAAAACTCAAGAACTGTCGCAGCAAAGAAAAAACTTTGAGACACAGCAAGCAGAGTTAGCGAAAAAAGATGCAATCTACGCTCAGTTGTTGCCTCAATTAGAGGCTAGTCTGAACGGAGAATTGGCAAATGAACCAGATTGGAACGCTCTTTATGAGTCTGATCCAATCGCATATGTTCGAGAAAAGGACATTTGGGAAGACAAGAAAAAGAAACTGGAAGCTGCCAGAGCAGAGCATAAACGTCTTCAAGATGAAAATGCTCAAAAGCAACAAGAAGAACTGGCAAAGTTCGTTGAATATGGCAACCAACAGTTAGTTGAAAAGATTCCCGAATGGACAGATGCAGAAGTTTCTCAAAAAGAAAAGTCTGCAATCTCAAGTTATGCGATGAATGAATTGGGATTTACTCCCCAAGAAATAGGTCAGGTTTATGATTATCGTATATTGTTAGGTTTGCGTGATGGAATGCTTTATAGAAAACAACTTGAAGCGTCCAAAAAGAAACCAACACAAAAAGCGGTAGCAAGAGTAGCAAGACCAGGTACATCCAATACTCCAAAGACAACAGCACCAGCGAAGAAAGCAAGACAGAAATTGGCTAAAACTGGAAAAGTCCAAGATGCAGCCAAGGTCTTTGAACAATTAATTTAACTTACTTTTAAGGAGTATAACAATGGCAAAAGTCACAAACGCTTTTGATACATATACTGCAACGGCTGACAGAGAGCAATTAAGCAACGTGATATATAACATATCACCTGGCAGCACGCCATTTATGTCATCAATCGGAAAAAATTCAATCAAGAACGTAGTTTTTGATTGGCAAACAGAAACATTACCAACGGCTACTGGTGCTGGACAATTAGAAGGTTTTGAACTTTCAAGAGCAGCATCAACAGCTACTACAAGAGTTAGTAACGTAGCTCAAATCTCTTCAAGAGATGCGACTGTTACTGGTTCTCAACAAGCTTCTGACGCTGCTGGTAAAAAATCAGAAATGGCTCATCAGCTTGCCCTTATGGCTAAGGCGTTGAAGAGAGACATGGAAACTGCTCTTTGTCAAAAGGGTGCTAAAACAACTGGTAACGCTACTACAGCTAGGGTAACTGGTGGTTTTGAATCATGGATAACTTCAAACGTATCTAGGGGAACTAATGGTGCTGGTAATGGTGGGGGTGCTGCTCCTACTGATGGCACTCAGAGAGCTTTAACTGAGGCATTATTGAAAACTGTATTGCAATCTTGTTTCACAAACGGCGGAGAGCCTTCAATGGCAATCTGTGGTCCTGTAAACAAGCAAGTAATTTCTGGTTTCACAGGCAGAAGTTCAGCTAGACAAATGATTGATGCAACAACTGTTGAGGCTAGTGTATCTATTTACTCATCTGATTTTGGCGATCTTAAAATCGTTCCTTCAAATTTCAGTAGAGAAAGATCACTACTTTTAGTTGATCCAGATTTCGCAAAAGTATCTTTCTTGCGTAGTTTTGATACAGTTGATATTGCAACAATAGGCGATGCTCAAACTAAGATGGTCTTAGCAGAGTACGGCTTAGAAATGAGCAACGAAGCTGCTCATGGTGTTGTAGCAGACTTAACAACTTCATAAGTTGATTAATGTGAGGTCAGCCTTAGTTGGCCTCACATTTGCTCTAAACAATGCCAACTAAAAGGACAATTATTGATCATCGTTCTGGTATCAAATCAGAATTTGTTACCGAAGATGACAAGAGCGTTTATCACACTGAACAAAATGTTCAACCAGTCATAGACCACGTTAAAAAATTAAACGATAATATAGATAAGCCTGGTAAAGATTTACGCCATGTAGCAGAAGTTCCAATGGTCGTTTATCAAAAGGCAATGAGAGAAGGATGGCACAACGATCCTAAAGAATGGAAAAAGTGGTTAAACAATCCAGATAACAAAGTATTTAGAACATGGCAAGGTAAGGTATGACATACGCAGAATTAAAAACAGCAATAGCAAATTATTTAAACAGATCGGATTTAACCAGTCAGTTAGATACTTTTATTGATAATACCGAAGCCGAACTGAATAGACGTTTACGAGTCAAAGACATGGTTACAAGAAGTAACATTACAGTTGACGCACAATACGAAGATTTACCAACAGACTTTTTAGAATTAATTAATTTGGATTTACAAACAAGTAATCCTAAACCACTATTTCAACAATCATTAGAATCACTGGATGTATATAGGCGAGCTAATAATGATATAACTGGTCAACCAGTTTATTTTTCTTTATCGGATAAACAGATAGAATTTGCTCCCAAACCCGATGCTTCTTATACAGCGCAGATAACGTATTACGCCAGAATTACAGGATTAAGTGATTCAAACACAACTAACTTTGTCTCGAATAATTATTCTGATGTCTATTTATATGGATGCTTAAAGCACGCTAGTATTTATTTGATGGAAGATGAACGAGTTCCTTTGTTCCATGAATATTTTGAAAAATCTTTAGAAGAAATGAGACAAGAACAAGAAAAGGCAGAGTTTGGAAAAGGCTCTTTGATTCCAAGAAGACGCACATACGGCAAACCAAAAAAACATATTTATTATTGGAGCAATAACTAAACAGTAGGAAAGAACAATGGCTGATACATATACAAGTAATTTAAACTTAACAAAACCTGAGATTGGTGCATCTACTGATACTTGGGGAACAAAACTTAATGCTGACCTTGAAATACTAGATGGTATTTTTGTAGCTGCTGGTTCAGGCACAAGCGTTGGTTTACAAGTGGGTTCTGGAAAGAGCTTAATCGTTGGAGGTACTTTAACAGCAACAGGTACTACAACAATCACATCCCCTGTCCTTAACACAGGAATTAGTGGTACTGCTTTCTTAGACGAAGATGATATGTCTAGTAATAGTGCAACCAAGGTTGCATCACAACAATCTATTAAGGCCTATGTTGATGCACAAGTGGCAACAGCCGATACACTTGCCGAAGTATTAACAAATGGCAATACCACAACCACAAACCAGAAAATACAATTCAGAGACAGTGGTTTATACATAAACTCTAGTGCTGATGGTCAGCTTGATATTGTTGCAGATACAGAAGTACAAATAGCAGCTACGACTGTAGATTTAAACGGAAACTTAGATGTATCTGGAACTTTAAATGCAAGCGGTTCTATAACAGGCACACTTGGAACGGCAGCACAGCCAAACATAACAAGTCTTGGAACATTAACAACATTGACAGTAGACGATATAACAATTAATGGTTCTACTATTTCTGATGCAGGTAATCTTGAGTTTGATATAGGTGGTGAACTAAATATTGATGTAGATGGTGGTGCAATTAATTATAAAGATGGTGGAACACATTTTGCTTCTTTAGAAAAAACAGGTGATTCTTTAAGATTGGAAAGTAAAATTTCAGATGGAGATATTATATTTAGAGGAAGTGATGGTGGTTCAGTTGTTACAGCACTTACACTTGATATGTCCGATGCAGGTACAGCTACGTTTAATCACGACATTATATTACCAGATAATGGTATGGCAAAATTTGGTGCAGGAAATGATTTATCAATTTATAGCGATGGTGATAATAGTTTTATAAACGAGAATGGAAGTGGTCATCTTTACATACAAGCTACTAATTTAAGATTCAAGTCATTAGCAGGTGAAAATTACATGGCACTAAATGAAGACGGTGCAGTTAGTTTATACTATGATAATAGTGTTAAACTAGCAACAGCTAGTGGTGGTGTAACAGTTACAGGCGCTTTAGACGCAACCAATCTAACAATAGGCGGCGCACAAGGTTCTGACGGACAAGTATTAACTTCTACAGGAAGTGGTGTAGCTTGGGAAGATGCAAGTGGCGGTGGTTCTTCTCAATGGACGACTACAGGAAATGATATTTATTACAACACAGGAAACGTTGGGATAGGA
>TARA_R100000664_G_scaffold13516_1_pt1 | contig 19578 bp, 36 predicted proteins | sample TARA_R100000664 | Tara Oceans TARA_R100000664 (sample SAMEA2622705) | marine metagenome | biome: marine biome (ENVO:00000447); feature: deep chlorophyll maximum layer (ENVO:xxxxxxxx); material: "saline water (ENVO:00002010), including plankton (ENVO:xxxxxxxx)" | depth 115 m | reverse complement strand
TGCCCAACTCTTCCCATAGTTTACCCTTCACCAAATCACCGACTTGCACTGATTACCTCCACTTTGCTCGCTTTGTACGGCACAGGTTGACCATCCAAGATCACCCACGTTGTAGGTGGCAGGCTCTCATAGAAATTAGCGACAGATTCGACCCGCTTAACAAGGTGAACCATACTAGCGCCTTTAATCCGTACCAAATCACCGACTTGCACTGATTGCCCTCGCAACTTTTCTGTCTGTTCTGTAATATGCGACGAATTTATCGCTATTCCAACCAGTGCGACCATAAACTTCGCCATCGTATTCAATGGCATGCGGTGTGCGGATAAAATCCATGTAGTCTGCTACATCGATTGTGACCACTTTTGCGCCATCGGGCAAAGTTTCTGCGTTACGCACTGTGAGAGCATTTTGAATTGGTGTTGCTTGCATGTTTTGCCTTTCTCGACTGTTTCTATAGGTATTATCTCATGAATTGAAGTAATTGTCAAGAACTTTTATTAATAATTTCTACTTTTTTTCGCCATGATGCGGCGATAACACCGCTACGATTGTCTCTGACTATTGGGTCATCGTCTTCATCAAAGCCCACAATTATGCCTGTACCCACTTTTTTGTGGTAAGAGTATTTCACTAAATCACCTACTTGCATTGATTACCTCCAAGCACCGATGGCGACAAAGGGATTTGGTGCCGTCAACAAACTGCACCCAATAATCGCCATGACATCTCTGTCCTGTGATGATGCCCACCATGTCCAACGAGCCTTGTTTATACCTAACCAAATCACCTACTTGCATTGACTAGCTCCAAATTGCGCCGTTGAAACCACATGCTATAGTTTTCGCCCTGAAGTATCGCTAACACTGGACCATAAGTTCGTTCATCCACCTCAATCACAACCCCATAATGAACAGTATCATCTCTTCCGGTATATTTTACTAAATCGCCTCTTTTCATGTTATTTGCTATTTTTTGGGTTTATTGTTTTGCTTGCCCTCGACCATTCTTTTGGCCAATTGAGGTCTGTGCGATTGCATTGCCATCCTACATCATTTGTTTTCCAACAAACAAACCTAACATTTCCTCTGTTTTCATCATGAAAGAATCTCAACTCTTCTTTTGGTGCCTGAACGGTTATGGCACATCCTGTAAGCATCAACAGTGCTAGACTAATCAATATTCTCATTAACAACTATCTCCAAGTCTGTTTTTAAAAATGGGTATGTATCTTTATGTGTGTGTACCCAATACAATTCATATGTTCCCGATGCTCCCGGCAATATATGAGTTACGATGCCAATTTGTCCTTTATATCGAGCGTGACCTGTTACGCGCACTAAGTCACCAACCTTCATTTTATACCACTTTTACACGGCTGGGACGTATAGCCCTGACTATTTTGCCTGTGGATAAACAAAGGAGATCGAGCCTTAAACCTCCGGTGTGGTCAATTCCGTGCCGATATTTTTGAAGCACTTGATAATATCCACGATACAAACTGCGCTGCACTAAGGCTCCTGCTTCCAATGGGTGTTTAGTCAAAGTATTTCTCCTCTATGAATTCAATTAGAAAGCCCAATGGTATAACTATTGCTGCCCACCATAGAAGGGCATATATTGCGTCCCAATCCGCATATTGCATGGTTTACTTGCCTTCGATGATGTGAAGCTCTCGACCATTTCCTAAACGTACATATTCAAGACCACAAGCATCAAGAAACCGTTTCTTATCAAAACGAGGATTTGTCTTTTGAAATGCCTGTGCGAAGTCTAAGGCCAATGCTTGTGCAGTATGGCTAGTGGTGTGCAATTTGAGGATGTCTGCAATCATTTTAAAGTCTTTTCTGGTCATTTTTCAATCCTTTTCCAGTTGTTGATGTATACATTATCTCATAAAATGTGTTGTTTGTCAAGTATATTTTGAATAAAAGGGAAAAAAATTTCCGATACGAGTTTTACCCTTTCTCGCCCTCGAACATCAAGTCATCGACGTGCTCGCGAACGTTGACACCATCTGACCATTCAACTGTGAGCCATTTTCGACCATGAATTGTTTTGACCCTTCCTGTAAGATGTCCATATTCTTTGCTTTCTCTGTATCTAACAATCTCGTTTAATTTCATGTAGATATATAGTTTCTACATGAAAAAACTTCATTTTACCCTTTAGCAACCATTTTGACGTAACTACGATGAATCCATACACTTCCAGCGTTCATGAAGACAACTTTAACTGTGTGAAGCCTTTGGTTCTGTGCTGCAACATCCACTACAATTCCCGTTCTATCTCTGTATCGCCTACACCAAAGAATCCCCCTTCCTTTGCTGGATAGTTCTACTAGGTCGCCAATTTTCATTCTATTCTCTTTTCTCAAAGAATGTCGGTACCATTGTAATTACAGCAATTAATACAAACGACAAGACAAAATAGCCTATTTCTTCACTGTTCAAAACGTCAATTCCCTTCTAAAGTTAATGTCCCAAGAGCACAGGTCGCCCATTATTTCAACGTCGTCGTGCTCTTCGCCTAAACGTACAAAACGATAATGTTCATATGAATTTGCTAAATCCTCAAAGTCATCAAGTTCGCACTCTGCAAGAAATTTCTCAATAGCGCTTACCTCTGGAAAGCTCTCGTACCACTTGATGCCACTCCAATAAACAAAAAATGTGCCTTCACCATCATAATCCTCATCCATTTTATCATGATCCTTGAAGACCATCACCTGAGCCTCTGGACATTTTGCAAAGACTGTCAAGAAACGTGGCATTAATTCTTTACTTACTGCTAAAGCAACTTCTGAACGATAACCCATTATTTTTCCTCCGAGTGAGCGCAAAGGCCAAGATCGATCAACTGAGAGGCTGTTCGACCATAGTGTCCTTGAAGGCTCCAAGCTAAACCATTGTTAATTAGTTCCTGAAAGAATTCAACCACTTCTGTGGTGTTCATTTCTCCATTCTCGTAACGAATAATCTTATCAACCATACTGTTCTCCGAATCGTTTGTTGGTGTCATTATTATACCATGTGGAATTCAGCTTGTCAAGCCTTTTGTGATAAAAACTGACCATGTTGGGTAAGTGTTCGCTACACCAGAAGAAAAGAATTCATCCAGCCTACATTCACGCAAAGCACCATTCTTCAAATTGAGAAAGATAAACCTAAACTTATCTTTCAGCACTTCTGCGTTGTGCTTCTCTGCGCCTGTCAAGGTGAATCCCAATCCAGACCAATTCTCCTCTACAGGCGACTTCCTTTCCCTACCAGCAGTTTTCAGTTCAAAAAGTGTAATGTTTTCGACTGCTTCTGCCAATTGGTCTGGATTATTAATTGTCTCTGTATCGGATTCTTTAATCAAATCAAAGCCTTTCGCTCGTATTTCTTTTCCTACTTGTGCGTAGGCTTTGACAAGATTCTTTCTTTGCTGCGACGTTGGGCGAACAAAACCATGCTGACGCATCGTTGTCCATGAGTCTGCTTCGTTCTGCTTTCCCGTATTATAGCTTTTAGCGTTGTTCATGGCTTGTCCAAGTCTCCGTCAAAACACCATTTTCATACGTGTAGAAACGCTCTGGAGCAATCTCTACGCCAATTGGAACCATTACCTCGACTCTTACCTCGCCTTTCTTTGGGCGGCCTCTGGGAGCCTTTTTAAGCCATCCTGAAGCCTCCATCTCAACGAATGTCACTGTCTTGGTGAAGTGTTTTCTTGGTCTGCCACGTCCACTTTGATGGATGCGAACAGACTCTTTTTTCTTTGTTTCCTCTGAAATGAATTTTTCAATCATCTCGTGTACTTTATCTTCATCACTCTCAAAGAACATTTCTTCGTCAGTATCAAAAGAGTAGTCGTCGTAAGCTAAATCAAACATATTATTTCACCGCATTTGCTAGAATTTTGTCAGAATGCCACTTGATTGTACCGGGACGACAAGTGATCGTCTGAATTTTGTTGTTGACAAACACAGTCAACTCATTGCGCCCCACTGCCGTAACAATGGCATGCTTCTTGTTGACAGTAATGAGACTTCCAACAGGTGGTAAGCCATCTTCTGTCAATAGGCCCGGATTCTGAATCTTGAGAAACGGGCGTTTCTGGTTTGGAACATAGAGCAGACCATTCTTTTCGTTCAACACAAGTTTAGTTGTCTTTGGCTTACCGTTCAAAGAAGAATACTGCTTTCCCTCGACAGTCCATTGTTTACCCTTCTTGGTAGCCTTCTCCACCTTGAAGATAATCGTCCTGTACTTGGGGTAGGTTCGGTAGGTTTGGAGTTCTCCGTTTACCTGCACTGCCTCTTCACGAGCCTTCACTCGACCTCGACCAGTCCCAAAACACCACTTTTTCATTAAAATATCGTCTGCTTTCATATTAGCACCCCTTTGGAGCGACAAATACGCTGGTTAGAATTGAAGCGACGGCGAACATAGATAGAGCAATTACAATCATTTTATTTCCTTTTTTTTCGATTGTTTCTGAATGTATTATCTCACATTAAATGAGATTTGTCAAGTACTTTTTTGAAATTTATTTGCACCCATCGATGCAATTTTGAAAAACAAGAGTAGGAAAGCCCATTCCGTCTGGTGCATAGTGATTACGCACCGATGCACCAACAAGGCCACAACTGTCACAGACACCTATTCCAACCTCTGAAGGCTGGTCCTCTGCCATGAAAGCCTGAAAACGCTCAGAGCGCAGCTTGTCAGCTTCGATAGCAGCATTCACGCGAAAAGCGTACTGCCACTCGCCATCTTGTACGGCAACATCGACGGCTGGCATACCATCGACAATTGACTTCATGACATTCATAGCCAAGCGAGTCGAAGGAGCAACAACAGAACCATCGGCCAACGTAGCGCGAGCCTCATTAATCCACTGACGAGCGGCACGAAGGCGAGCGCGTTTTCCGGTCGCCATCTCAACAACAGAAGCAGAAGGAGCAGGGAAAGTAGGAATGTTTGTCATGTTCTTGAATCCTTTCTCGATTGTTTCTATAAGTATTATCTCATATAAAACAAGGTTTGTCAAGAGTTTTTTTCACGCCGTTTAACTTTTTTTTCATCTTGAATACAAAAGAAAAACGGGCCGCTGTCCTCGTCGCGCCACTTTACCAGACTCCTTTTATTTGTTGCCTTCAAGAGAGTCATTGAAGGTTTGTTTATGTGATCATATATCCACTTGGCCGCTTTTCTTTTCGATATTTTTATTGTCACATGAGTTTCATTTGTCACGTACCTCCGCTATTAGGAATAACACCATCCATGCCAAGATGACCAAAGCCATTAATTTACCTTGCTGCACTGATTACCTCACAGTCAGAAGTGACTAGCCAAGCTATCCTTCCGTTGTCATTGACAACTTTTACTGTGCCGCCAGCATGATTCACCCATAAGACTATGGCAGTGCAGCCTGTTATATATTTTACTAAATCCCCAACTCTCATTTGTACAGTATATCAAACCTCACTGCATCTGTCAAGTTATTTCTTAGCTTTTTTTGCCTTTTTCGCCTTTTTTCTACGTGGCTTGCCCCATGCACTGATAGCTACAAAGTCCGGTCCACGCTCATCCTTTGGCAACTTTGTTACCCCATTTTTCTTAACAAATTCAGCAAGTTGTCTTAATTCTTCTTCTCTAGTCATCATTTCTCCTATTTTTTTGATGATTCTTCTCTCCAGATGAACAGCACAATTGCTGCCACTGGTATCAATAAGCCCAATAATTCCACTAATCTTCCTCGCATGCGCCGCAATGACAACCGGGATTAGGGCAATTTTCTTTCACACTTTCGCGCAGTTCCTGTGACCACTCGAATGAATCTTTGAAGTCGTCCCATGTTTCGTCAAAGATGTCCGGTGCATGCCGATAATCATCGACAAACTGAGTGGTGACGTATACTTCCAAGTCCTCACGGCTCCAGCCGCTAAGAATTTTAGATGCTAGTTCAAGTCTGTTCTTTTCATTGTTTTCAGGATATGCCATTTTAAGCTCCAATATGGGAAGTGTCAGCAGTCCAATTTTCTTTCTCGCTCGGCTCGTCGTGATGCAGATGCAGCATCTCCACCCGCAGAAACTCAGTTTCGCCTGTCAATTCGGGCCATGCTTCGATGAGAGCGTCATCTTCGAAGGTTGGATGCTCTTCACCACAAACGTCCAACGAAGAATACTGTTTGCCGTCGATATGCCAATCGTCAAGCGTTTCACGCGCCCATGCCGCAAGTTGCTTTTTTGCACCAGTCTCAGTTGTGTGAGCAGAGTTATCAACACCGTGCTTATGTTCCCGGACTGCAAGATAAATTGTTTTTACCATGTGTTTTCTCCCCATAGGAAAGGCTTACGACGTTGACCCTTTTCAAAGAAGTGGTTCTCATCGTAAAGTAGGCCGCTTCTCCATTCTTGCGGCATGCCTCTTTCAATACTGTGAGATGACACAGGCCCAAGCACTTTAAGGCTATCTCGCTCTAAATTGACGCAATACCATCGTGTTCTATCTGTTGCGCTCATGAGTGTGAACTTGAAAGTCTGCAACTCGTTGATGTTTTTCCACTCAATCTCTTTTACGATTCCCACGCGGTTGTTGTGCCAATCGACAACGCTAACCAAGCTGCCAATTCCCAGACCTTCAGCAATCAAGCGGTGTCTAATCTCACGACGACTGATTTGTAAAGCGTTTGCAACTTTAATTCTGTCCTCTTTCATTATAGGGCATGTTCGACGAGTGTGTCCTGTTCCACTACAGTAGGAACATCGACGGTTTCGAGATTTACGTGTTTGTTCCCGTTTTGCTTCATAAGAATCTGGGTTATCAGCAATATACTTCTTTCTTTCTTCGCACCCATTACGATTGTGGCCTTTGCTGTAGCACCAACTACATCTTACTGTGCCGTCAAAACTCATGTATTTTTCTCCTTTTCCTACGAGTTCTTGTATATTATCTCACAAGTTCGCGAGAAAGTCAAGTATTTTTTTGATTAATTTTCAACGTCAATTGCGAGCACTCGCTCGTTAGTTTTAAAGTACGGATGTCGAGCGTAGTATTCTGTGGTCATCCACATGCGTTGACATTTTGAAGCCTTTGGTTTTGGTGCCATCAAGTCAGTCAGAACGATGTGACCATCAAAGCCATGCTTGTTGACATATTCAGTCGGTGCATCAAAGTTGGTGCCACCGCACAATACACGTTCCCACTTTCTATTCTCGCCTTTCTTCCAAACGTACACCTTTTCCTCGAACACTTCATCATCAAAGGGTATAACAGTAAACTCTGCTAGTTTAGCTAACTTGTTGAGTTCACTAAAGAAAGCAGCCAACATATTGTCACTAACAGAGCCACTTTGATCGATGCTGATAGCGATGTTGGCACGTCGAGTAACCTTCTTGCCAGCATGAATGTATGCGTAACGCTTGTTGAGGCGTTTGACAGTGCTTCTTTGACTTGCACGACGAGAAGTCTTTACGAAGTAACGAAGAACCTTCTTCCAATCAACCTTTGTGGTCAGACGCTCCAGAATCTCTTTTTGCATCTGAGAAGTGACACTGCCCCAACCTTGCCCAGAATTCTGTGCGTCTTTCGCAGCTTCCTTCAGATACTCTTTGACGCGCTCTTTCGCAATCTCATTTGCAGTTGACTCGCCTTCGCCCCAGCCGTCATGACAGTCGAAAGAATCTTCAGGCATTTCAGAACCACTGCCAGACCCATCACCAGAACCGTTGCCTTCGCCCTCTTCGCCTTTGTCATCATCTTCTTGTTCTTTATCCTCTTGACCCTTCTTCAACATCTCGAAGTAAGCCTCCGCAGAGAGATAGCGAGAGTATTCAGCAAAAGGACCAACTCCCGGTACGCATGCTGCTTCAGGTAAGTTATTGATATGACAGTTAATTGCCAAATCACAGGCGATGTTCCAGAGGCGAGCCTCTTTTGGTTTCACATCTTGGCCTGTCCACGGTTTGCGGTCTGTAACATGCTGAAAGATAAGATGATAAAACTCATGAATGAGTACAGCAGTGCGCTCTTCGTCAGTCAACGTCGCGAAAAAACTGGGATTGTACACCATCTCGAATCGAGCAGTGTCAGGATTGACACGTACACCAGCAGTTGGAATGGCAGTACTCGCAGCCTTAGAAACTCTACGGCTGAGAGAGGCGAAGAACGGCTCCTGCATCAAAAGTCGTGCAGTGTGCCGATTCAAGTCAAACGTTTGATTTGTCTCATTCATGTATACATTATCTCACAGAAGTGATGATTTGTCAAGGAAAAAAGTGAAACCCCACCAACTTTTTTTGGTGGGGCTTTTTAGTTTATTCAGTTTTGTTACCAGTGAGAATTTCAACGATGTAGGAAGAAACGCGAACACCGTTGGAAGCAGTAGCCATGTGAAGTCGTTTGGTGTTTTCCAACACGTCACCTGCTCCAATTAGTTGCCATAGCTTCATGAATGCCTCTGACGGAATCGTCACGGCATAGTCTGCCAAGTGCTGGACTTCATTATCCAAAAGTGCCTTCTTGAAGGTATCTTTTGCATCCATCTTCTCAATCAAGGCGCAATGCTCATTGATGTCGAAAGTGCTTGTTGCGTCAATCTTGCCGTCCACAAGAACATCTTCGACGGTAACAACTCTTTCGTAATTCTTTACGAAGTCGTTGAAACTAACAGCAGCCTCGAAGCCAACAAAGCCAGTTGCAAGGTTGAATAGAAGCGGTGAAGCCTCTTCAAGCAACCCACCTTTATCAAGGCAGTCGTTCAGTCGTTTCCAAGAGCGACGAGAGGGATAAACCTTGTTAGGCTCATAATCGTCTGTATGCTCCAAGTGCTGACGGTTCTGATTAATAAAGTCCCAAACAATGCCAGCAACATTGTTTTTACCCCAATCAAGCCAGTCTTCAACAGAAGGCTCAACATCGAAAACTGTGTAACGGTCCAACTCCGCAGGGTCCATCTCGTTCACTTGATACTGTGAACCGTGCTCACCACCGTTTACAGCGGCGATGACGATGGTGTCCTCATGTAGAGTCCATCCAGCAATCTTTCGGCTATCAGTTAGCTCGAAAATGCCCTGACGGACTTCGGTTGTAGCCCTGTCCACTTCGTCGAGGAACAATACCACAGGCTCTGTGCAGGACTGAATGAGCCAAGAGAAAGGCCGAAAAACAGAAGCCTGTTCGCCGTTAACTTCGACCAACTCAGGCGAAGGCATACCTAACAGGTCGCCTTCGGTCATCTGAGACGCACGACGCTCAACTACTGGCAGACCCATGCTCTCGGCCACTTGATATACGACCTCGGATTTGCCGACTCCGTGACGACCACGAAGTAGGATGGGTTTTCGGACTGCCACTACATGAGGGGCGCAAGAGAGAAATGTTTTAAAGTCAATTGCCATGTCGAATTAAGCTCCTTTGTTTTCCGACCTTTCTGAATATAATTATCTCACACGAAAAGAAAAAAGTCAAGTACTTTTTTCTCTTTTTTTCACTTTTTTTCTAAGTGTGCGTATTAGAAAGGAATTCATCTCTCGCATCATTCCATTCTTCTTCGCTTGCGGTGGGACTAGCCTCGAAAAGAAGCTCACCATCCTCACTGTATCCCACTGTTATCAATCCCTTCTCATACATCCTCAATAGTGTAAGAGAAAGGTCATCATCAAAAGAGCCTTCAACGCCATCTGAAAGGTTGGCAATTGCAATGCGGTTTTGATAGTCTGCGAAGTCTACAACATTATCACTACTCATTCTGAAAGTCTCCTTTGTGCCTCCCGGCAACTCATTATCTTGGACACATTATCTCACATCTTTTCTGAAATGTCAACAACTTTTTTCACTTTTTTTGAATTAAAATGGAATATCCTCGGAAGTCTCGGAAAAGACTGTCTTTTTAGCCTTTTTCTTACGTTTGCTGTTTTTAATATGTCGCTCTTCGACAACAAGAGTGTTTGCTCTCCCATATGGAAGAATTCTATACTGCTTTCCACCCTTTGCAGCAGTGACAACCTCTGAGAGCGTTTCTAGGACGAGACATGGCACATTAGCCAAGTGTGCATAGATATAGTTGTGGGTTTGGCCCTGACGAAGCTCCACTGTGCTGCCTATGGCGTATTTAGGCGCACTGTTGACAGATGCTAACACCTTCTTGGCATACTTGTTTTCGCACATCTTCTTATACGCATTCTGAGTAGGTACGAAGTCAGGGTCGTGAAGCACCTGAGAGGACAAGCTGCGGAAGTATTGTGATTTGTTATAATAGGTCGCACAAACCATTGCAATTGCACGATATTTTTCAGCATAATCTCTCGCCCAATTCTCAGCGGCTTCAATTCCCTCTGAAGAGCATTTTTCCTCGCAACGACTGAGCACTGACAACTGCTTTTCAGAAAAATTGCGACCACGATTTGCTTGGTCAAGAAGAGATTCGCAGAACCCAGCCTCCCAATTAGAAAGTAGACTATGTTTTGAATGAACACTCAACACTTGGTTAATTCGTTCGATGAATTCTCGTTTCATTTGGTTCCTTACTCCTACCACGTTCTTTTATAATTATCTCACACCAGAATGAAATTGTCAAGAGAAAAAAAACAAAAAAATAAAAAAACTATGCAGAAGAGATGACTGTGAGCCATTGCTTGCCCATCACCACCTCATCTTGAATATCAGGACAAAAGATCACCACTGAACCTGCAAAGCGGCGGCCTTTCACCTCCATGCTTACAATTATACTAGGTGTGCCATCATTTGCTGGTCCAACTAGAACTAGGTCGCCCACTTTCATTTTAAATTGGACGCGGCTAAGTATGCGATACCGCTGGGCAAATCCCCTTCGACGATGCCGCCGTGTTTGGCACACACAAGTGTTATCCGATCCGATGGTACATAGGGATAAACCGTGTTGGTCGGTCTTTCAGGGTTTTCAGCCCAATTCAGGAGCAACGGCTCTTCTTCTGATGGGTATCCCACTTCAGCTTCTGTATATTTTTCCGCGCTATCGATACGAGGGCTACAATATGCGTGTGCGTTCGCTTGAACACTCATCGTAAATCCATCGGCGCAAACTATAGGTTTATTTTTACTCATTATAGGTTTATTTTTACTCATGTTCACATGATACACAAAAATAAAGTATTTGTCAACAAAAAAAATTAAGAAATTTCTTCGTATGAAGTAATGCTAACTAAATCAACCATTTGATTCATATAGGCTTCAATCAAATCATTTCTTCGTCTCTTTCGCGCTCCCTTTATATCTTCTCTCAGTTGAACAATGGCTCTCTCCGCATTTATCAGATATTCACAAGCTGAAACAACAACTGATATTGTAGCCTTTACCATTGAATTGGATTCAGAAGAAAAATATATATCTTTTCCTTGTGCATTCTTCAGTGCCATTTTGATCTCAACAGGAGATGCAGTCTTACGCACATTGGTCTTAAATTTAACTTGCATAACAAAATCATCAAAACCTACTTGGCTAAGTGAGCGATATTGTTCAGAAAATGCACTAACCATAGTAGTGAACAAAGCATCAACTGCACCTTCGCCTGTGCCTTCAATAAAAATATCATCCCACTCGTTTGAAAATGCAACACTGCACGAGATGCTAGTTTTTTCTCCCTCTCTGAGAGTGAAATTTCTAACAAATAAATTTACATACTTTTCCTTTAGTGTGTCCCTAACAATCAATTGGCACTTCTTTTGTAGAAGTTCTTGGGGGTATGAAGTCAGCATCTATAGTAATTAGATTCCTCTGGCTGCTAGCCGAAAACATATTTCTAAATATTAGAAAAATAATGCGAGCCAATAAGATTCCGCAAACCACATCTATTAAAAAATGTTGTTTCAAAGTTAGCGTGGAAATTGAAATTAAAATTGCCCAACAAAAATATAATACCCTAAAAATTGAACATTGTCTACCTTTTTGTGACAATCCAACAAAAAAAGTTAATAACCAAGAAAATGTAACATGACCTGAAGGGAAAGTATTGTGCGCTCCGTCGATGGCTCTCGTAAACTCAACAAAAAGACCAGAAATAGTAGTAGTATCAACAAATCCTTCTCTTGGATAAAAGGATGGAAATAATATATAAAACAAGCAAAGTATCGTCCCAGCAAGTAAATTGGCATATGTCAAAGATAAAAATAACTCTCTTTTCTGAAACAATACAAAGCTCGTGATTACTGTAACTGGTATGATCGTGTGATATATCCAAATAAATTGAGGAATGAATGGGACTTTAGCATCCAAAAATGTTAATAGGTCATAATGGCTTGTCGTGATGGCAGATTGAATTAAAAAATAAAAGATAAAATATGGCACAAAGGCTAAAAAAACATACTTAGCTTTTATTCTAGTTGACAAAGAATGCACCTCCCTAGCAAACTTTCAAAATAAAGTTTCACAACATATAATTTGTGGGAAAGTGCGAATAAAAATTCACACCTCTATTAATACATATGTTCGGAAGATGAAAAAAGAATAATTATCTACTCTATTTGAAGATTTTTTCTTTAGATGTTGCAAAAAGTTTAGGTAAAAAAGATTTCTTTAGCTTCAAGAGCCGACTGAATTGAGCTTTTTGGCGTGCGTCTGTATAAAGTGCTGTTGGCTTTCGGATTTCACCGTCGATCATTTGTTCTCCAAAATCATAAAATTTAGATTTAGTAGATTTCTTTGGCGGCGCGGCACTTACACTCAAAGAAAATATAGTAAAAACCACTATCAATAATAATCTCATTAATTATTTCTTCCTTGTTTTAAATAGTTTGTCGGGCCACTCAACGGTAACTCCATAATTGGCATCTTGATTTCTTCCCATGTGGTGATCATAGTGCCACGGAATATTCTTTTTACCCCACTCAACATCAATATGTGCCTTTCGGTGCATATAAAAATAACGACAAACATAAAGCACGAGGCCAAGAAAAAAATACGGCTGAATAAATAAAAATATAGAGTGCGCCCAAATCAATAAAAATAACGAAAATAACTCTTTCTTAACGGGCTTTGACATTGGACGCTTAGTATAGTTTGCATCCCTGTTTTCGTTCTTTCTGCACGTTTTGTGGTGAGAATGCCAATGAAAAGAAAATACACTTTTTTTCCTTTTCCCAAGACCATGTAAAATATATTTATGAAGTGCCCATTCAGACAATCCTCCATAAATATAGGCCATTAGAAACCAAAAGGAAATATATATAATTTCTGCCATAAAGTAAGTAGGTTCTAATGAAGAGAAATAGAATAATTATTGTTAGCAATATTCTCTTTAGAAATTACCAACGCCTTCATGTACATAGTAAACTGAAGTGCTAGAGTTTCTGAAATAATAAAACAGCTTGTACCTTTGTCATAATTTTCTTCATCTGCCATTTTGTGAATGACTTCTTCCATGTTGTGAAGAAAACTAAAATATTCACAAAGCATGCTTCTAATATACATTGGAAGAGCTTCTTCTGGGTCGAACAGAAGGTTTTCCAAAATATTTCTATCACTCTCAATTTTATAAAGATATGTCAACCACGTTCCTTCTTCAAAAGTATATACTATGTCCTTCTTTTTCTTCGACATGAATAATTTATTACCTCTCCTTCTCCCCAAAAATTTGGATTCTTTTTGTCTTCGGTTATTAATAGAACCTGAAGGCATTTTTTGTCTTCCTTATCCAGCACTTTAACTAAGTGTGGCTTTGGTCGAAACGTGCCGTAAAGAGACTTGCGCTTTCTTTTTTTACCATATCTACTCTTGGGTCTATGGTTTAAAAACTTAATACACTCTATCACAATCTCTTCCAAAGTCATACCTTGTTCAACGTAATGCTCGTAGTCCACAAGAATGTGTGTAATTATAATCCAGCATGTTTGATGTAACCCCTTTATCGAATAATATGGCCGTGCATAATGACCATACTTTTTATAAGGTGGGTTAGTTTTAAAATATCTATTTTTAACTACTGGAAGTAGCTTGCACTCAATCATCGCTTTCCTGCTCAAAATAAGCCTTTAAGTCGGTATAGCCTCCAATTAGTTTTTCCCTACCACTCTTCTCCAAAAAAATAATGGGAACGGTTGGATGCTCATAAAACTCCTTCAAGTTATCTAAACCTTCCGAATTGTTGTCCATAATGTGAATTGTATGGTCAACTCCTTTTTCCCAAAGTGCTTCTCGCGCCTTGACGCAGAAAGGACATTTAGACTTCACATACACTGTAAAATGTTTCTTAGTTTTCTCAACCATTTAACAAGCTCCTTTGATCTCCTCTGAGTTTCTTTTCCACAATGTGTGGTGCGCCAACTACAATTATCTCAAGGCCAGTTGAGCCCTTGTCCATTGTAACTTTTGTAAAAGTATGCTCATCTCTTAATTCAGGCGGCAATTGCCCCTCCTGAAGTTTTTTTGAGAATCTAGCGTCCTCCCTTAAAGAAACTACGTGTTTCGGGTTTACAAAAACCTCTCTTAGTATATGCCCCTTGGAACTTTCATATACTTCTACTAACTTTACCAAAATATCCTCCTATGCTTTAATATCATTTTCATTAACATACCACTCATCTCCCTTATACAGAACTTTTAAATATTTTTTATCTAATAAATTAGTCTCTGTCAATAAAAGATTTGTTGGCACCTTCAGTTTAAGTATCTTTATTGGAGAAGGCCCCACATATGTTTTTGTAAGGTCATCATGCTTTATGTTGTCATTAAACTTCAATAAGCTAACTTCTGAAGGTGCGTAAACTAAATCACCCACCTTCAACATTATTGTCAACACCTTCCGCTTGTGCTACGGACTGCTCCATAGCTTTAAGCTGTTTCATTTGCACCAATGTTTTTTGATACCCATTCAAAATATTCCAACAATCAAATAAAGAATGGTCAATTGAAGAGAGGTTTTCACGGCATTTCTCAATAGATGCAATTGCCGCATTCTGATTCTCACTGTTTACATTGCTTTGTGCTGTTAAAAAATTCTTACTGACATTTTCAACGTCATCCTCTACCTTCAGTAGAATTTCTTGAAGTATCTGTTTGATTTCATCTAATTCTACTGAGTAAGTTACATTTACACGCATAAACTACTCCTTTACTTACGAATAATTATATAACACAGAAAAATATTTGTCAAGGAAAATTAAAATAAAGTTTTATAAATTGTAGCTATTGTGAGGCCAGAAACACTTGTGATTATAATCCAAATGAGGCGAGAGGATGTTTCTTTCCAGCTTTCAAGCTCTCTGAGGCGAGCATAAAGTCCAGAATCAGGATTGTAGACCGCTTCTTTAATCTTACCAATATCTTCGGCCATCTCTTCCTGCTTATCTTTTACGGTATCTAATTTTTGCATAAGTTGATCAAATTTCCCATTCATTTCGGCAAAAGCGACGGCATCATCAGGCATTGGTTTGTCCTCCGGTCTACACTTATAAGTAGTCTCAGCCTTCTATAATGGCATGATTAGTTGTAATTAAAGTCGAGGCCACAGATGCAGCGTTTTGAACAGCACATCTAGTTACCCGAACTGGATCAATTATTCCTAATTCTACCAAATCAGCTAATTTACCAGTATTAAAATTAATCCCTTTATTCCCTTTTGCCCTCTCTACAAGAGAGATAAGAATATCAGGAGAATACCCAGCATTTAAAGCCATTTGTCTCAGTGGCTCTTTAACTGCTTCACAAATAATTTTTGCTCCAAGTTTTTGGTCGTCATTATCAGACTCTATTTTTAATTTACTTGACGCCCTGATTAATGCAACACCACCACCAGGAACTATACCTTCTAATTGTGCCGCGTTTACTGCCTCCAGAGCATCTTCAATTCTATGTCTCTTTTCTATCATTTCTACTTCAGTGGCTGCTCCGACGCGAATTACTGCAATGCCGCTTGCAAGTCTAGTAACTCTTTCTTGAATCTTTTCACATTCATGCAAGCTGTCAGTTTCTTTTATCTCCGCTTTTAGAAGATCAATTCTCTTTTCTACATCATCTATAGCGCCTTTGCCTCCCACAATTGTAGTGAAAGACTTTGAACTTTCAATTGTTTTGGCTCGACCAAAATGTGTTAATTTAACATCTCTTAATCTTAAATTGTTTTGACGAGTTATAAATGTTGCGCCAATTGAAAGGGCTAAGTCTTTGAGAATATTGCGTCTTTCTTCTCCATATCTCGGTGCTTTAATACCTGCAACGCGCATTGTTCCACGCATCGCATTCATTATAAGTGCTGCCAATGCTTGTCCTTCAATGTTTTCTGCAACAATAATAAATGGTCTTCCTTCTCTGGCTGCGATCTCTAATGCTGGCATCAAATCATCAACAGAATCAATCTTCTCATCCGTCACTAAAATAATTGGCTCATCATATTTAACGACACCTCTTTTTTCATCTGTTACGAAAGCACTGGCTAAATAACCAGAATCAAAACGAAAGCCTTCTACCAAATCTAAGGTCGTGTCAACAGAGCGTGCCTCTTCAATTGTAATGGCACCATCTTTACCTGCCAAGTCAACACCTTTTGCAATTAATTTACCGATAACCTTATCGTTGTTAGCAGAAATGGTAGCAATGTGTGCAACCTCGTCCATTGATTTGATTGGCATTGCCATATCTTCCAAATTTTCTACAATAACTTTTACTGCTTTATCCATACCTCGCTTAAGTTCCACTGGAGCGGAGCCAGCCATTAAATATCTTTGCGCTTGCGCTAGAATAGCTCTAGCAAGAACAGTAGATGTTGTTGTTCCATCTCCAGCCTCAGAATTAGTTTTAGCTGCTGCTTGTTTGATAATCTGTGCGCCCACATTTTCAAATGGATCTTCCAGTTGTACAAACTTTGCAACCGTCACACCGTCTTTTGTAACTACGGGACTTTCATCAGGGTGATGTAAAATAACATTTCTGCCTCTCGGGCCGAGAGTTGAAGCAACGTTGTCTGCTAATATGTTTGCTCCATTTAATATTTTTTGATGTAGGCTTGTGCCAAACTCATATTTTCGTGACATTTATCCTCCGATATCGACTTCTTAAACTATAATGTATTATACAGGAATTGTCAAGCTATTTTTCAGATTTTATTTCTTCGGTCTTTGTTTCAATGTTTTGTGCTGCGCCAATTGCAGTGTCTGCTTGAGTATCTTCTTTTAGACCGCCAGCAAAATATGCTTGAATATTAGTGGTGAGAACTTTTACGTTGTTGAAGATTTCAAATACTTTTTCGTTAACCGCTGCCGTAACTTTAGTTAGCATTTGCTGCACATTGGCTACACCAATACGGATAGAACCAATATAAACACCATCTTGGCCTTCTGGTATAGCACTAGCAGAGAGCGAACCTACTTGTTTGACATTTGTTTTATTTAATTTAAAATCATCTCTAAATAAATACCCTCTACTATTTTTTAAAGCGCGTCGGCGCGTTTCTTCATTAGCGTTTCTGTAAAAATTAAAAGACTCCTTTGCGCTTGCAAATTGAAGTTTGCCAAGAGACTCTTTTCTTCTTTCACCAGCCTGAGATCGGTATTGCTTAACTTGATTATTAATCATATTAAGGCCAGCGACAATCTTTGGTACGTTTTCGACGGGATATAAACCTTCTTCTCCCTCCGCAGATGTAGCCAAATCCATCACGAGGTTCCTTAATGGTCTCTGCATTAATGAAGATTGACCAGGAATTCTCTTGCCGCTTATGGATGTAAAAATAACGTCGCTATTGGCCCAATCCAGAGCTTGCAAAAGTTTTTCAGCCTTTGCATCATCTCCGATTATCTTTCTGACCCCATCAGCAAACATGGATTCCAACTCTTCAACAGAAACTCCCGACGCAACTGCCGGTAATCCTTCATTATAATCAATTGTTGGATCTTTAATAAACTCGACTGGGAGTTCTATCAGGCGAATGTTTTGCTTAACATTTGATAACGCAAGAATATCGACAACATTACTTAAATTAAAATTAAATCTATAAAAATCTAACCTTCCTTTCTTTTGAAGGTCTTTGCCTTCTAGACTTTTTGTGACAACAACATATTGCATACCACGAGAATCTTCTGCTGTAAGGTCGTTAACCAAGTCGGTGTAACTTCCTCCAACCTCAACGCTTGTCTCAGAATATAATTTCAAACTAATTGGAGTGCCATCACCCGTTCTCAAGTCTGCAATTGTGCCTTCGCCTGTAGGGACTTGTTGGCCTCCCAAAAGAACGCCCAAGAAAGATTCAAAAGAAAATCCAGCAGATGAAGCATTAAAGTTTGTAATAATTGTAGTAAGGGTCTTATAAAACACCAAGTAAGACATTACTCGTGAAATTGTAGCCCCTGCATCACCATCAATCATTCGTGCGAACGTCTCATCATCACCTTCATAAAATTCATTGAGTGATCGCAATTTAGATTGTAAATCATCGCCGCCAATATTATTTAAAAAGTTCTGCAATTGGGATCGCTGCTCCGATGGAATTTCTTCACCCCCTTCTGTCGTGTCTAATTGCGACCACCCAATCTCAGAAACTGGAATCTCGGGAATTGAAGACCAACTTAAAACTTGAGGCTTTGTTGCTCTCTCGTTTAGTGGCTGCAAGCCCGTCATCTGTTCTTGAATAAGCCTCACAAGAGTATTTAAATCTAATTCTTGTGGGGTATAATATGCGTCTACCAATTTATTTATATCAACCATAATTATAATTAGTCCTTAAGTTCTTTCAATACCTTGTCCCAATCCAAATTCGCCGTATCAATTTTTCCTTTTGTTACATGAAAGTGGTTGGCAATACCTTCAAATTTGCCTTTCAGCACTGGTGTGCTAACGGCGCGCAATACTTTTCCGTCAACATCTGTCGGCATATCTAGCGGAATTCCATAATATTTACAAAGGGTCTTGACTAAAGTTTTATAAGCCTCTATTTGAATTGGATAAAAGCCCAAGCATTCTTTTAACTTCTTCCCATGTACCACAACATCATTTAATACTGGTCGGCTTCCAAATCCCCTTTTCCTATACCATGATTGGTATTTTGTATAATAGCCGTTAGATATATCAACCCCAATCGAAGCTCTATTGACTGCCCTTTTACCAGCATGCCATCCTTCATGTTGAGGATCTACCATTTGACATATAGTGCCATCATTGTCAATAACAAAGTGACTGGATATGCCCTTTTTCTGCAACACCCTTTTACAAGACGCTGCGGAAAGACACACATCAAAGTGTGTAATAATCATTTTAATATTTCTTTTATTAGGTTTCCACCGACGATAACAGCCCTTTGGCAGTGCGTAGTTTTTAACATCATATATATTACTGACCTTATCCCATTCTATGGGAATCTTATCGCCGTCACAAATAATATATTTTTTACCATCATCCTGTAGGTCTTCACCCAGGGCTTCTCTTTCTGAAAGGATTCTTCGATACGTCATTGGGCCACAAAATCCATCTTGGTCTAAATCGTGGCGCATCTGAAAGTCTTTTATCTTTTCTACAAGATTGTCATCAAAATCATCCGACTCAAACCAACTGGGATCCCAATTATATTTCTTAGCCGATCTTTTATTATAAAGATTGTGTCTCCAGCCCATGATTTTCTCCCTTTTT
>TARA_R100000664_G_scaffold34160_1_pt1 | contig 19717 bp, 26 predicted proteins | sample TARA_R100000664 | Tara Oceans TARA_R100000664 (sample SAMEA2622705) | marine metagenome | biome: marine biome (ENVO:00000447); feature: deep chlorophyll maximum layer (ENVO:xxxxxxxx); material: "saline water (ENVO:00002010), including plankton (ENVO:xxxxxxxx)" | depth 115 m | reverse complement strand
GTTAACATTACATATCCAAATTTATCATGAGTAAAAATATCCTCTCTATTTAGATTATAATGTATATAAAGTTCCTTTAATCTTTCTCTATTTGTTAAGCTTGGTTTCTTTGACATAGTTTTAATTTTTTTGGTTATGCAAATATAAATAATTTTTTATTATATGAAAATAATTTTTAATCAAATATTGAGGTTTGTCCCGTTCCACCAAAGATCATATCTTGTTTTTCTAAACTATGCAAAACTTTAATCTGAGCTGAAATCCTTTGCTTTAAGCTTATTAAATAATGATCTAACTCCTCTTTATTTTTAGCTACATAATAACCCTTAGAGCTACCACAAAGAGCCGGAACTAAATTATATATCCTTATATGATTAATAATTTTCCTTAATCTTGGACCGGTTAAACCCATAGCTTCACAAATTTTAGAGCTTGTAACTGCATTATCTTTGCCGATCTTATTTGATAAACCTTTCATAATAGGAGTTACTTTCTCTAACTCCTCAGAAGTTAGATCGTGAGTTTCTCTTTCAAATCCTTTAAGCATTTTTTTTCTTTTTTGAGATCGTGTAAGAAGCTCTAACTTTATCGGTTATAAGCTTATCTAATTTTCTTAATCTTTCAATTTCTTTTTGGTAATATAAAAATCTTTCTTTTGTCATAGTTTTATGGATTTAATTAATTTTATTAGTATAAATATTATTTATTAAGGTTTCAGCTATTATAGGATCATAATTTTTTTCTTTGCAATATTCTATAATAGATTTTATTTGGTGTGAATATCTTTTAACATTATCTCTAAATATCTTAATAGTTTTAAGATCGCCTTTATATCCTAATTTTATTTTAAGTTTTATATAGCTTACATATAATCTAATATTACCATCAGTATTATTTAAACAGCTATTACCTTTTAATAATAAGGATAAAGTTTTATTTTTAATATGAGATAAAAATTTATCTGCATATTTAAGCTCTCCGGTTTTTAAATTATAATAAGCTGAGTTAATACTAAAATCAGCACTATTACAATAATCTAAGATATTATCTGAATTTGATATTTTTAAAAAATCATTACTTGAAAAAAAATCTAACTTATTTAATTCTATTTGAGGTTTTAATTTTTCAATCTTTAAAGCAGGCATTTTTCTTTGATCTATAAAAACATCTATATCATTTATTGGAGTTATATTATTGAAGTAGCTATTATATATATCTCTAATAGCTCCTCCAAAAATATAAAAAGTGAGATCAGGATATTGCTTTTGAACTTGAGTTAAATAACTAAAGCTTTTAAGCTTCCATAACTGATCTAAAAGGTAATTATCTAACGGTTTCATCATTAGCTAATTGTACTGCATAATTAATATCGTCCTCACATTGTACGATCTCTTTAGAATATTTTAAAATATTTTGCAACCCCTCTATCTCATATTCAGAAAGGTGGCTAAAATCTCCTAACCATATCGCTTTTAAACATAAAGCTAAATCTTTACTCGTGTTTTCAAATTTACAATAACTCATACTTGACATAATTTTAATTTTTAAGGTTAATAAAAAAGGGGAGCTTTATTAGGGTAGAGTAGCTTCGTTCTGTTCTACTAATCCCTCTATTTCTCCCTCCAACTCTACGATCTCTTTTGCATAAGCTAAAAGGTTTTTTAAACCCTCTATTTCATAGTTAGATAAATCCTCAGCTTCTCCTCTATCTAAGGCATATAAACAATCTCTCATATCTTTACTCGTGTTTTCAAATCTACAATAACTCATATTTGGCATAATTTTAATTTTTTAATTTATAAAAAAGGGGAGCTTTTACACTCCCCATTAGTTTAGTAGCTTCCTACTTGAGCTTTAAGCTGTCCGTAATCAGTTACCTCTTTAGTTTTAGTTTTTAAATTTTCTAACTCTTTTACCCACTTATCAGCTAAGAAACAATTTCCAGCATTTGTATAAACATTATATAATAAGCTTCCGATTGATCCAGCTAAAAACTCATCTTTATCATTTTGATTATCAAACTGAGCTTCTGCTTCGTCTTTGAAATCTATTTGGATATTTTCTTGGTATTGAACATTAAAAGCAGTAACATTAGCTATATAACCATACCATATAGCTCTCTGTTCTGTTTCATTAGTTGCTAACTCATTCATCATCGTATTGATTTCGTTTTTAGTTTTAAGTAGTACTGACATAATTTTTAGTTTTTTGGTTAATTTCTACTGCAAAGATAAAAGTTTTTTTCATACTGCAAAAGAAAAATCAAAGAAAATGTAAGTTTTTTTTATTTACATGGGTAAAAAAGTCAAAAAAAAAGTTGAAATTTTTTATAAATTGTGCGAAAATTGACAAATTAAGCCCTCATTTTCGTCCCAAATGAAAGCTTCGCATGCCTGAACTCCTCCGGTATAACCCTTTAAATTGTGCCATGCGTCCGTTCCTGATAACGATCTCATAAATCTTATAACTATTCCTTTATGTTCTTGAGTAGCCATAAACTTAATTTCTTTTTTATGGTGGAGGTGTCCTATATGAACCTCTCTATATTTAGTTTCTGCCCAAAGTTTAGGAACTTCAGAAGCTACTAATAAAGGTAAATCATTTATTTTCTCGTTATTACCATGAGTATAAGATATTAAACACTTTCCAAACTTATAATGTTTACGAGGGTTAGCTTCATTATTAACTAAAACATTAGGATTATTATTATACCAACATTCCATTGCGTCTCCTACATAAAAACTCCTTTCAAAATCATGATTACCCTGAACTACTACTACATCTACCGGAGCTATAGTTTGCAGTAAATCTATTCCCTCTATTAAAAGCTCTCTACCTCTCTTATAAGTTTTTTGCCATCTTAAATCCTCATCTTGAGGGGTGTTATTTGAAGTTGTGTTAGCTTTATTATCAGAATTAAAAAAATCGTTTCCTATTGGAAAAACTATCTTTTTAATAGAATACCCCTTAACTCTGGAGATAATTGATTTAATGGCTTCTAAGAAGCGTTTACGAGCTATTTTAGTGTCATAGTTATCTCCTGTTTCTTTACCCCAACATAATTTACCAAAGTGGAGATCAAAAATGTTAATTTCTAAAAGTTGTCCTTTGTCTATTATAGGATAATCTATTTTCTTATATTTAGGAGCATAAGCTTTAACCTCCTCTAAAATTTCAGATCGTAAAGTTTCTAATCTATAAACTTCTTTATTTTTCTTTAACCAAGCTTTAACTTGGAATAAAGGTTCAACTATTATAGCTCCATCTATTTGACTACCTACTTCCCATTTATTAACTATATACCTATCTACTTCCCAGATATTAGTATCTATTTTACATACTTTTATAAGATCGTCTAAGGTTTTAATCCTATGAGATTTAGGAGAGGTTAGGGTTTTAGTGTTATCTTTAGTTTCTATGTTTATTTCTAAACCTTTTTTAGCTTGATCTAAAGATTTAACAAGTAATTGTTTCTGAATTTCTATAGGTAGGGTTCTAAATTGAGCAATCAAATCCCTTAGCTCTGGCTTCCATTGGGGACGAAATTGCTCATATTTTTTATTCATTATTATAGCTTAAATATCCTAAAAATTTTAAAGAAGTCCTTAAAGAAAATTCTAATAACTAATAATACTAAAGCTACTGCAAATAAAAAGTAAGTATATTCTTTAGCTTTCTCTCTCCAAGTTAGCTCTCTAACTACTACTTTCTCTACAGGGATTTCATTAGTAATAAATATAGTATCTCCCTCGCAGTTTCCCTCTAAATAAATTAAGCTATCTTTTTTAATATATCTTATAGTTAGCTTATCTTTAGTAATTACTATAGTATCAGGGCTGGAGCTATTATCTATAAAAGTAGTATCAGCTATTATATCTGAGATCGTAACAGTATCTTTTAAAATTATAGTATCTTGATCTAAAAGCTCAGGATATTTATTAGTTAATTTAGCTATCTTTTTTTCTGCTCTTTCTACTTCACAGATACGGGTTGTGCAACAGGAACTAAGAATAAATAAACTAATTATAATAAATATTTTATACATTTTTTTTAGAGTTAGAACTTCTTTTAGTTTCTCCATATATATAACCAATAATAAAAGGAGATAAGGCAGCAAAATAGGCAGCAAACTCACTCATATTTGTATCATATATAATACCTAAAATACCGAACACTAACCAAGCTACTAAAACATAAATAGTTATAGCAAATCTTTTTGACTCTAAAAACTTTTTAAAATCCATTATAATTATTTGGGTTATCCATATATACATTTTGACTATCTATTCCTATATTTTTGCAGTAATTAGGAACGAAAAAACTTGGACAAGCTTTATTACTAAATTGATTATGCCCAGCAATTACTATATCTGGGTGTCTTAAAAGCTCATGTTTTAAATAAATTTCTAAGGTATAATTTTGCTCATTAGTCATAGTATTTTTAGGATCACCATTACTATCTAAACCTCCAATATAACAAACATGTTTAGAAAATTTATTTATACCTTTAACTCCCCAAGTCATTTCATTATACTCAATATAATCATCATAAGGATTTGAGGTGTTATCATAGTGTAAATTATGCAACGAACCATCTAAAGTTATTACATCTGAATAACCTACTCTACTCCAACCTCTACCATTCTTTCCTGTATGCCAATCTACTATCTGTTCGGGCTTTATATTAACTCCCTCTTTAGTAGCTGAACAGTGAATAACTAAATATTTATATTTTGCCATTTTATCTCCCTTGTTGGTTATAAGGTTTTTTATAATTTTTGCTCCCTTTGTTTTTAGAAGTTTTGCTTTTTGCGTGAACTCCTTTACGCTTTTTTTGAGGGTTAGCTCTAAAAATAAAAGTTGATCTCTTAGCCATTTTTTTCGTTCCAAGTTTTTATTTCTTTAGCTATTTTTAAAGTTGTCCAAATTATAGCTACTGAATAAGATAATAATTTTAATCCTATCTCCAAATCCGTTAAACTAACTCCTATAGCTCCTACATTTAATATTATAGTAGTAGGGCAAAATTTTCCAATTATCTCATTTATCATTTTTAATTTCATTTTTTACGATCCACTTTCAAATAGTAGATTATTATTCATTACAAAATCCGCTTCCTCTCCCTCAGAGAGATAAGCTGTAGCTAATAAACACTCATTTGGCTGTAAATAACTTTCCCAACCCTCACAAGTAGTAAGCTCAGTTATATTCCAACAAAGAGGGGTAGTATTACCTGTTAAAGCTAAAGAAACAGAAGCCGTCCTACAAACATCTATAGTTGCTGGATACTCTCCCTCGACTGGACAAGCAAGCTTAGCTCTTAATAGAGATAAAGTTACTAAATTCCCAGAACCTCCCCAAATCCAACCAGCCCAACCTTTTAAAGTAGTACCGTTATTTACATTAGTAAAAACAGAACATGAAACCATATTTTTAGGAGTTACCGTTGTAATAAGTGGAGAGCCAAGATTAATAGTGAATTTGTGTTCTGAGTTATATTGTGCATTAGATACCCCCCACTCAGTTCCTGTAGCTATACTTCCATAAGCTTCATAATTAATTTGAAAAGTATTAGTATTTGCATAAACAGGAATATTTAAAACTCCTCCAGCTAAAGTAGAAGCTCCAGAGGTTCCGGTAGTAGTTAAACTTGAAACAGCTCCCCCTCCTCCTGAAGCATTAATAGTAACTGCTCCGGTTCCACCGGCTGGAGAGATCGTTACATTAGTTCCGGCTACAATACTTGAAACTCCAGCTCCGGCGTCAGAAGCCCAAACTAAATTACCCGATCCATCTTTAGTTAAATAAGTGTTATTTGAAGCCGTGCTAAAATCCTTAGGATCATGCAACTCCGAGTTAGTTAAATTTTTGTGTAAATTACTCATCTTTTTTAGTTTTATTTGGTTGTTTTTTATTATCTTTTCTATCCCATTGAGAATTGCAAACTGCAATCCTTTGAGAAACATTAGGGAACTCTCCCTTAGCTATACTATCCTCCATACATCGACCTATAAAGTCGCTTTTTTTCTCGTCTAATTTTGGTTCAGGTAAAGGCATAATTAATATATTATCATTCCGTGAGTTTTAACCGTCCCAGAACCTCCCTCACTACATAAAATCCCCGATCCACTTTCTGATTGGTACTCAGGATAAGAAGCACTATTATGATCTAAAAATTTAACCATTTGCTCCTTTAAAACTTTACCCTTTCTAAAAGTATCTTGTTTATATACATTAAGATCAGAAGCCGAAACTAAAGAAGCAAACTCAGGGATATTACCTACAATACCCGAGCTTGTTGATTGGTTTTGAATTTCTAAGATCAGTTCAAATTTAGTAAATTGAGCTAAAGTAGGTTTAATCCAATCGTCCATTAAAGTAGTTTCGTCAGCTGTTTGTGTACCAGCTTGAAAAGCAGCTTTAAGATGGATAAAAAAATCTCTCCCTAAAGGTTCTATAATATGAGCAATTTCAGATATTTTTCTTATTTCGCTTGTAATTAAACTTGTATCAGTATTTTGATTAGTAAATACTAAACTCACTACTTCGGCAGCCGTTAAAAAAGGTGCGTCAGCCATATAATTTTCAGTTACAGCCATATTATTTAGGTGTTGATTTGGTTAATAAAATATCTCCTCCCTCATCTAAAGGGTCGAAACCTAACATAACTCTTTGCTCATTTAGAGTTAATATTGTTGAAGCTTCTATATCAGCTAAATAGCTAACCGGTGGCTCATATACGATCTCAAGATCATCTGCACTAAAAGGCATATATCTATCAATTACCTCTCTAATTTTTCTTAGGATTAATCCCTCAACATCTTTTATTATAGTACCCATTACCATCTCCCAAGCTACTCTAATTTCATTACCGGTAGAGTTTAATTTATTTACATTAATAATCCCACTCATAGCCGGTTGCCACCTGTGAGCTGTTATTATATTTTGAGAGGTTAATCTTTGTAAATCCATAAAAGAGCCATCAGCTGTATCCTGTAACATAGTAATATTAGCTGGAGAAGTATCTCCATTTTTAACTAAAAATAAAATCTTAGAGTTATTACCCTCTCCAGTCCATTTCTTTTGAGCTTCTTTAACTAACTCCTCAGCTTCGTCTTGACCCATATCTCCATTGATCTCAACTATTGCACTTGGCATAAAATTTTGTTCAAATTTAGTATTGTTATAAGATTGTAAAAGGTGGTCAATATTTAACCATTTAAGAGCAGCTATAAAATCAGGTAAACCATAATAAGAGAAAGTAGGTTCATAATCTTTAATATGAATAATAGCTCTATTACCTCTAAATTTAGGATACATATCGAGAATAACAGTATCTTTTTTAGTAGATTGGTAATTTTTCCAATCTGGGTGGATATAAACTTGCTTCATATCTTTAGATAATCTGCAAAACGTTGCGTCTACATGATATAAATTTACCCCTCCATCATAAGTAACTATCTCTATATAAGCATTACCGAAAGTATAATAATCAGCCATGATTTTACCATAGATATCCCTTAAACTTTCATTAGGATTAACCTGATCTACATAGCTCATTAATAACTCATTTTCTGCTTGAAACTCTTTACCTACAGATAAGATTTTTTTCTGACCTAATATAGCTCTATGAGTAGGAGATTTTCTGGTTACTTCTGCTAAATACTCAGGAAAGAGATTATTAGCTCCAAAAGGAACGTAAGGAGTTTTTATTCCTTGACTATTTGTTACCTCCTCTACAGATTGAGGTACGGTTAAATTTATAACATCAAACTTTGCAAAACCTAATTTATCTCCAGCTTTCTTTAAGTTTTTACTCGTCTGATTTCGCTTTACTCTTGGCATTTGATTTCGTTTTAGTAGGTTTTTCATCTTTAGAAACATACTCACAACCTTTATCATATAAAGATTTTAGAGTTTTTTGTGTTATTCCTAAAGTTATATATTTTGTTAAAGGAATACCCCAACGAAACGACTTAGAGTTAGCTATTTTTTTATTTAATTTATACATAGTAAAATTGTTTTTTATATTACAAATATAATATTTATTCAAAACTAAAAAAGGTGGCAATCCGTAAACTGCCACCAATTTAATGTTAATAACCTATCACTAAAAAAATCAACTACTCAGCTTCTATTATACAGGTATAGACGCTTGAGTTCCTGAGTATTCTCTTGGATACTCTCCTTGTTGTGTAGTTAAAGTAATAGTAGTTCCGTTTGCAGTTTGTAATCCTGTTCCTGTACCCTGCTCTCCTGAAGTGAACTCCATATATGCAGTTTCTTCAAAAATCTCGTCCCAACCTAATACAAATAGGTAAGTAACTGCTGGATCGGCACAATCATCAGCATAAGTTTCAATAATAGCTGTTATACCACAACTTGTAGCTAACATCATTAAATCCTCATTTACTACTCCAGTAATTTTAGGGATATAGAACTCTAAAGAAACGTCCATAAGTGTAGAACCATTCTCACGAGTAGCTGAACTTGTGAAACCAGCTGTCCCTCTATCAAATTCCCAAACATAGAATACAGCTCCTCCATTCATAGTTACAGCCGTATAGTCATGAGCCGAACCTACTGTCCAACTTGCGATATCATCAGTATTTGCTAACCATATTTTTTTTATTCCACCACGTCTATTTCTATCGCAACAAATAACGTTGTGTCCTCTTGTAATTCCTGCCATTTTATTTAATTTTTAAAGGTTAATAATTAGTATCCGATAACTACTAAACTGTCATGTAAGAATTGGAACCCTAATTTAAAATAAGCTCTAACGTATACCTTTTCAGTTAAATCATCATAAAACATTTTCATTTCTCCACTTGGATCATTAGTGTCAGTTCCAACTACTAAATTATCTTTTGCAGTATAAACAGCTCTAACATCATCAGCCGTACCTACTTGAGTAGCAGCTGTAGTCCAAGAATACATTGGGTGAACTTCAACTCCTCTAAAGTAAACAACCGGACGACCATCTACTAACGTTGACCAACCCTCAGCATTACCTAAGTTCTCTAAAGAAGTTAAGTAATCGTCATAAATTTCTCTACTTACATAGATACCCTTATCTCTATTTTCAACAGCTTGTAAAGCAGCCGGAGCTTGTGTCCATAAGCTTCTAAGAGCAGTAATTGCGTCTCCTGTTGTGAAAGCTCCAGAGTTTGGGATAGTTACTTTATTTCCGTCAACAGTTGCGTCAGCTTGTAAAAGCTTCCACCAACCATCTGTTGGATTATAACAAGCAGCACTTGCACCAGCTTCAGCTGTATCACCCCACCAAGCTAATTTAGTAATATCATTACCGATTGATTGTCTAACATTAGCTAAGATCGTATCCATTAAAGCTGTTCCTGTAAGATCGAATACATTAACTCCATTTTTAAAACTCTCCTCTATATAAGTTCCAAAAAACGCGTCTTGACATTCTGAAACCGCTACTCTTAATCTACCAGCTTCGATTACTTTATCATTTACATGGAAGCTTCCACTCTCATCACCTCCACAACCTGTATATTTTGCAACTATACACGATAACGCGTCAGCTGTATAAAGGTTCATTTTGTGTTTAACATTCGGTATTACTCTAAATTGAAAGATATCACTATCTCTAAAAATCGGTTCTAAGAATAACTCAGAAAATTGCGCTCCCGAATAAGCTGCTCCGATATTACTTGTTGCTACATTTGCCATTTTTCTTGATTTTTATTATTATTGATTATTAATTATTAAGCTCTTTTTTTGATACTATTAGCCATTGCATTAAAGAAAGCCATATTAACGTCTACAGCTTTATTTTCTACGATTGCTGGATCATTCTCTTTAGTTAAAGAAGTTCCCTCAGCTTTAATTTTATTGATTTCTTTATTTAAGTTCTCAACTTCATTATTAGCTGTTTCTAACTCTCCTTTAGCTTGATTTAACTCCTCCTCTTTCATTCCTAATTGCTCCTCGATTTTGTGAACTGCGTCCTCTAAGTTCTCTACTCGATCTTTCATCTCCTCATAAGTTTTAGCCCAATCGGTTTCCTCAGCTTCGCTTTCATCTCCCTCATGCCCTTCCTCATGGTCGTTCTTAATTGGTTCATTAACAATTAAAGATTTGATTTTCTCTAAAAGAGTTTTAGTGTTTTCCTCCTTTAGCTCAGTGTTTTCTACTTTTGCCATTTTTTCAGTTTTTAAATTACTATTATTAATTATTTGATTTACTTTATCCTCAGTTATATTCTTAAATTTACCAAGATCATAACTATTTTCCACTTTTACAGCTTTGGTTATTTCATTAGCAAAACCACTATCTATAGTTTCATTTGCATTAAACCAAGTTTCTACATTCATTAAACCTATTAAAGTTTCTACATCTTGCTCAGATTTTGAAGCATATATATTAGCTATCTCATCTCTGATCTTATCTAAAATATCAGCTGTTTTTCTAAGCTCACTTGCGTCACCTCCAGCCATAGTAAAAGGGTTATGGATCATAAATAAAGAGTTCTCAGCCATTTCTATAGTATCTCCAGCCATTGCAATAACTGAAGCTATAGAAGCAGCTATCCCCTCTACTTTTGTCGTTACTTTCTTTTTATGATTTTTTAAAGCATTATAAATAGCCATTCCATCGAAAACAGAACCTCCTAAAGAATTTATATGGATATTAAGATTTTTGTCTTTTAAATCTTTTAACTCCTCAATAAATTTTTGAGCGTTAACATCATAACCTCCTACCTCACTATATATAAATATATCAGCACTTTCTACTGAATTGTTTTTTATATCGTACCAATTTTGCATAGATATTCTTTTATCAACTGCAAAAATAATTTAGGTAATATTTTTAATATCGAAAAAAAAGGAATTTAATTTATTTTAGATAGCCACTGGTTATAAACCTCAGTAACTATACGGGCTACCATTATAGGTGGAACGGACATGCCCATAACATATTTATGCCCTGTTTTTAAAAAGTTATAATCTTTAGGGAAGCTACTTGCTTTTAATAATTCTGATTTATTCAATCTCCTATAGATATCAGGGTGGAAATCTCCACTACTACCAGCTATTATAGTAGAGCAAACCATATCCCAGCTTAACCTCCTCTCTTGAAAAAAATATCCTTTAGGGTGGGCTTCTCTTAGAAACCTCCCTCTTTTTACTGCATTATATAGCTTATAAGTTTCAGCTGTTGTTGGAGCTTCTGTTTTATCGTTCTCATCTACGATCTCTTTATATAAGATCGGTTTATCTTTAAACTCTAAATCTAATTTAGGCAAAACATCAAATAAATTCATTTGAGTTAAAAAAGGGGTAGCTAAATCTTTTCTTATACAAATAAAAAAAACTCTTTCTCTCCTTTGGGGAACTCCCATATATTGACTATCTAATAACCAGTGTTGGCAATAATAACCAGCTTTATCAAAGTCCTCATATATTCTCTTTACATATTCTTTAGCATTACCTAATAATAATCCTTTAACATTTTCAGCTATAACTACTTTAGGTTGTAGCTTCCAAGCTAACTCTATAAAATCAAAAAACAAACTATCTAAAACCTGTTCAGCTTGTCCCTCTCTAAATTTTTTCTTTTTACCCCAATCTCTTTCTCTTGCCCCAGCAAAGCTAAAGCTTGAACATGGAGGAGAGCCATCTAATATATCTAAGTTATATAACTCTTTAGGATATTCGTCTCTACAAACAAAATCTTGTATAGGTTCAATAAAGGCATGTTTAGGATTATGATTAGTTTTATATATCTCAGCCATTTTAGGATCAATCTCATTTATTCCAATAACATCAAATCCAGCTAATTTATAGCCCATTGTTGAGCCACCCCCACAAGCAAAGCAACTAAATACTTTACCTTTATCTTTAGTGAAATTAGCTTCTTTTAAAGTCCAATCATAATTAAACATAGTTTTAGTTTTTTGGTTTACACTATGCAAACATAAAAAAAAATTATGATAAACGAAAGAAAGTTTTAAAGAGTATGCTTAAAAGTATATACTCTTTTACCTTTTTTAATATTAGCTTCTTTAGAAAATTTAGATCGGTATTTATAAACAATTCCCTGAACTTGTCTATCTGAGAGATTATATTTAATAGATAAATCCATAAAGGTGTGAGTAACATGCCCACCATTTTTAACTAAGAATTTATCAAAATCTTTTAATATTAAATAGTTTCTTAATCTTGTAGGTTCTATTAATCCTTTTTCGGATAAGTGATAAATAACATCTTTAGGGGTTGCAAACTCTCCAAAGCGAGTAGTAACCTCTACCCATACTAACTCTTTAAAATCCTCTATAAATTTTATGGAGTTGGGTTTAGCCATTCGTTTTGAATTTTGAACATCTGAGTAATTATTTTAGTAGCACAACCTCCACAACCAAAAATATTATCCGGAACATCAGGATCAATATATCGTCTAAAATATATTAGTAGTTCCATTGCGTCGCTTCGGTTATACATATACCTCCCTCTTGCGTCCTTTCTTATTCTATTTAAAATAATATCAACATCATTTCTATCATCAATAGAAAATCGTTCAGCTAATCTTTTTTCGTGCATGTTTCCAATAGTTTTTTTTACAAACTTAATATCAAACTTTGTAATAGGCAACACCATATTAAAATAATTTTAAACAATTAAAAGTTAATTTTACCATTTTCCGACTGGACATTTACCTCCCCAATCTTTACTCATTTTGGTTTTAGCTTTTAAATTGCATTTACAAATTGAACAGCTATCTGCATTAAAAATAGCTAAAAATTTATTACTTCTATGTTCGCAATTTTTACAAATATTTAACCTTTTTTGTTGTGTTTCTTTAGTTTCTGTTATTTTCATTTTAAGCTTGTTTTTAAGCCGTTTAAGGAACTTTACCCTATTTGGCTTATCCTAATACTAAAAATTTCTTTTATTACGATACGATTAAATCCCTTGATAAGAAAAATAAAAGTTTTTTTTATATAATAAATATTATGTTAAATTATTTTTTCTTAATAAATTCCAAAATAATGTTAATTTTTTCTTTCAATTCTTGCATATTTTCTGCGTTCTTTTCGTGGTGTTTTGAGAACGTGTTTTTAACTTCGTGAATAGAAAAAAAGAAAAATTTATATAAGGCATATAAAGCTCCAATTAACAAAACCAAAGGCAAACCATAACCCTCTATTAATTTTAAAACCTCCTCCATTATTATTTTTTCTTACAATTTTTAATATCACAATACCCAAAACAAACTTTGTTAAAAGTTATTAAACCTATAAATTTACATATTAATTTTATCATCTTTTTATATTTTTTAATTATTAAAATGAAGCTTGAGCTTCTATATTTTCTACGGATTTCTGGCTATCGGTTACATCAGCTTCAACCATTACTACCTGTTGCTCGGCTTGATTAGTTAAAGCATTACTCATAGCTAAACTCTGATCTTGTAATATATCAGTAGCAAAAGTCATACCTCCATCTGCAAACTTTCTACCTCCTCCAGCTACATTCATAGCTGAAAGCTGAGGACGAAACATTGCAGTAGATCGTTTATTAATAACAGCTTCTCCTCCCTCTAACTCTACTACTCTACCTCCTACTCTAAACTTTTCTCCTCCCTGAGCATGAGATCGCCCGTGAACCATTCCACCATCTGCAAAAGTTTCTCCCTCAATACCTCCTACTTCAGCTGTTGGGGGTTGTTGTGCATTAATAGTAGCTATTTGCATACTTGTTAAACCAATCATAGCAGCCGTTAATATACTTTTTAAGATAGTATCTGCAATAACATTACCTGTCCCAGATGAACTCCAAATCTGCATAATAGCCATAGCTCCAGCCATAACCGCCTGAGCTTTTAAAAACTTTTGATTTTTATCAAACATAGCTATTTTTTCTGCTAATATTTTCTCATCATGTTTTTTCTCTATATCCTCAATCTTATCTGTTCTTTGCTCCTCAGTCATAACTTGGAACTCAGCTGATTTTTTAAAGTTATCAATCTCAGTTTGTTTATCTTGCTCCATAGTTTGTATCCGAGCTTCTGATTGTGCGTTCTGCAATTCATTATAACCAGCCATTAAATCCATAACAGCTCCTAAAGTAGTAGAGATACTATCAATCATATCAGCTCCGGTAAAACCCTCTCCTCCAGCTCCGTCCTCTCCTCCGGTTCCAAATAGATTACTATTTAACCAACCTGACGGGCGTTTCTCACTATTCTCATCACTCAATTTATTTAACTCAGCATTAAATCCAGCTATCTCGTTTTTCAATCTATTTATATTATTTACCTGCTCATCGGTTGAGTCAGTTGAACTTTGAGCAACTAATAGAGCCATTTCTAATTGAGCTTCAGCTACTTTAATAGCTTGCTCTATTCTCTCTTTAGCTATATCTGCTTCAGCTTTCTCTAACTTTTCTAAAGCTGTTAATTGTTTCTGATCTAAAACTATTTTCTCTTGTAGGGTTTCTATTTGTTTTTCTAAACCGGTAGTATTCTCTTTATTTTTATCATCGTTTTTCTTTATAATATCAGCTACTTTAGTATCTACTACAGCTAACTTATCTTTAGCTGTTATTAATTCAGTAGTAGCTTTCCCTACATCTCCATTAGTAGCTATAGCTTCTTTTAGATTTTTAGTAGCCGTTGAAACTGCGTCTTGTAATTTTTCGTAAGCTGTTCTTGTATCCTTTACTTTAGTATCCTGATTTGTAAGAGCTTCGGTTAAAGTATTACTCTCATCTGTAGCTTCTTTTAAAATTTTAACTACTTGCTCTTTTATATCAAGTACCTTTTGCTCACTTTCATTAAGTTGAGCATTTAGTAATATCTCATTAGTAACATTTTGATTATGTTCAGCAGCCGTATCATCATACATACCTACAGCTTCCATTGTTTTATCTAAGGTTTCGTCCCAATTATTAGCTACATATTCTAAAGCATTTGCATTCTCTAATAACTGCCCTGTTTGTTGATCCCAAACATTACCTATTATAATCCCCTCATCACTTATCTCATTTTGAACCCCTAATATTTTTAGTTGTAATTTTAACTGTTCTTGTTGTCCTGTTTTAATAGTATCTTGGATTTGCCTTTGCTCTATTAATAAATCTTTTACTTTCTCTTTAGCTGCTGACATTAATATCTCTGCTTCCATAGCTTTAGCTATATCCTCATAAGCTTGCTCTAACTCTCCAGCTAATCTCTTTTCGTCTTGCATATTTGAGATCGTAGTAGGGTGGATATCATTTAAGGCATTAAGAGCTTTGTTTCGTTCTTTTAAACTTTTAGTATGATCTCCAATTACACTAATTAAACTTTGAACTTCAGCTAATTGAGTAGCTAAATTATTATTAGCTTGTTGATCTATTTCATTAAATCTATCTCTTTGATTGTTTAAGCTTTCTAACTCATCTCCGGCTTCATCTGCTCCATCACTAAATTGACTAAATAAAGTTACAGCTGTAGCAAGTCCAGCTACTAATAAACCTATAGGATTAGCTTTTACAACGGTATTAAAAGCCGTCATAGCGGTTTTAGCTAAGTTTATAAAACCTGTAGTAGTAACTGTTGAAGTTCCTAATAGCTTAATAGCTAATTGAGAAGCTAAAACTCTTGTTTTATTAACGGCAAGTACTGCACTATAACCGGCAAATCCGGCTGTTACTGAAAGTATAACCGGAACTAAACTTCTCATAACTCCTAAAAACTCTTGGAATACATATAGAAGCATATTTATGATTGGTTCTAAACCATCTACTAACTCAATTACTAACCCCTCAGCTGCCGATTTAGTTGCGTCAATATTACCCTTTAAACTATCTCTCATCGCGTCAGCAAATTTCTTTGTTAATCCCTGACTTTCTTTCATTACTTTATTAAGCTCTCCTAATTGTTTACTACCCTTTAACATAGAAGCAAAAGCAGTTACACTTCTTTTATCAGTTATCTCTAACATTCCAGCAACATCTATACCTTTTCTATCTAACTCTTGCATAGCTGGGATTAACTCCTCAACTGAGGTTATATTTCTACCTAAAGCCGTAGCTAAATCTCCGGTAGGATCAGCTAATTTTAAAAACATATTTCTTAGAGCCGTCCCAGCAGTTGAAGCTTCCATACCTGTATTAGCTAAAAGTCCTAATATTGAAGTAGTGTCCTCTAAGGTAAAGCCCATAGTAGAAGCAACTGAAGCTACTTTAGGCATAGCTGTTGCAAACTTAGATAAATCTAAAGCTGTATTACTAAAAGCTGAAGCCATTACATCAGTAACCCGAGAAGCTTCTGAAGCGTCTAAGTTAAAACCTCTTAAAGTAACCCCTACCTGTTCAGCTGTTACATTTAACTCCTCTCCAAAAGCAAAAGATAAATCTAAAACTGAGCTTGTCATATTATCAATTTGACTTGCGTCAAAACCTAATTTAGCTAACTCTATTTGGAGATTAGCTACCTCTCCAGCCGTAAAGGCAGTTGTAGCTCCTAACTCTTTAGCTTGATCCTCTAACTTCTGCATTTCTTGAGCTGAAGCTCCCGATATTACCCCAACTTGTTTTATAGCAAATTGAAAATCTGAGAAAGTACCTATAACTCTTTCTAAACCTTTAAAAGCCATAATAGCAGCTCCAATTTGTAGAGCCATTCCTTTTATAGCTCCTCCATAGTTCCCAACATTTCTCTGTTGTCTACCCATAGCTTCGTCCATCTTTTTAAGCTGAGTAGTATTATCTCTAATTTTTTTACTAAGAGCTTCAAATTCTTTTTTGTTTTTACCCATTGGATCAGCTAACTTTCTAAGTTGAACAGAGAGGGCGGCATTTTGTTTAGTAAGATCGTTGTAGCTTTTACCCTGAGCAGCTAAAGCTGAGTTCATTTTAATAGTATCCGTCTTAGCTTTATTCATTTCTTTTCTCATAGCTTTTAATCTTGTTTCTTGAGTTAAGATTTGAGCATTGAGTTTCTTAGTATCTCCCTCTCCTGTTTTCTGTTCAGCTTTTAATTGTTTAAGCTCCTCAGTAGTTTTATCTATCTCCTCTTTTAGAGCTGTCATTTGGGAAGTCCCGTCTACTTTTATATTTAAAATCGTTTCTAAACTTGTTGACATAATCTATTGACTTTTTAAAATTTTTCTTACATTAATATCTCCTAAGAAATCAAGCTCACTATAGACAACAAAATAATTACCTGAAGCGTCTTGAGCCATAATTTCTCCACCTCCTCCCTCTAAAACATTACCTTGTCCATCTATAGCTAAAGAGGTGTTTCCATGTTGAACGAATTGAATTGGGTGAGGGTTAATAGTTCCCGATCCATAACCTACATAAACGGTATTACTTTTTAAATTACTTAAGTTATTACCTACTGCGAGAGTTCCCGTATTTTGTTGAACTTTATTATTAAAACCATAATTAGACGATCTTTGTGCGTTCATATGCTTAACAGTAGTTCTACCATCTCCACAGGGTAAGCCCTGAGTTGAATATCCTTGAGCAACATTAGCTTGAAATCTATCACCTATATTATTATTAGGATTAAAATTGGTAGCAACTCCAATAGCTGTATTCATATTATTATTGTTTCTTGTATTACCTCCAACACTACCTAAAGCTCCAAAATTATTATCAGCTACTAACCTCCCTTGTCCCCAAGCAAAATCTCTCGTAGTAGAAACAATATTACTTCTGAAATCTCTACGCCCCCCACCACTATGTTTAATAGCTGTAGCTGGGATATATTGATATAATTCAACAGTAGTTAATAGGTTTTTACCGGGCTTATAATCTACGATCCTATTTATTATCCAATAAGTATCGTTAGTTCCTGTTTTAAGATAAACTAATTTTCTTAAATCTAACTGAGCTATATCATTAGTAGTAAGATAAAACTTAGCTTTTTTTAATCTTGGACGTTGTAACATATTCTCTATTGAACGTTCCCAGAATACCTGATATAATCCTTGACAAAATGGATAAGTTGCTGGAGGGATTGGGGTAGGTTCTACTCTATTTGCTTCTATATCATTATAAGGTAAAGTAGGATAATAACTAACACCTCCAACACTTAAAGGAGGGAAAAATTGCTCGTCCTCATCATAGAACATCATAGCAGCTGGATAGTTTTTTCTTAGGATCGGACTTGGGACAGGGTTATCATCACTCCATCTCCATTCATTAGTAGTAGTTGGACCGTCCTCTTTATTACACGGGATTAATCCAGCCCATAGTAAAATACGAGGAGCAAAATCAGTTACTTTATCAGGGAAGTTAAAACTATCAGTAATATTCCAAATGTTATTATATTCACTTTGTATAACCGGTATAAATGGACTTTTACCCTGATTAGTTCCTATTGTTTTATCTCTAAACATATAAGTAGGAGCAAAAAGATTTGTCCCGATCTTACTCTCCTCATCTTTATATAAAGTACCTAAATCCATCGCATAGCTATATAAACTACAAACTTGTCCTGTTAAATTGTTTCTCTCCTCAACAAAACCATCTGCACCGTCCTCCTCATAAGTGAAACATAAATCTCTATTAAGGGCGTCATAAATAAATTTAGAAGTTTGTTTTTTATCAAAGGTTAATTTATCAGTCCAATCTACAGCTTGATTTCTCTCTAAAAAGAAGTCATCTCTTGGCTCTACATATACTACCTTATTCTCCTCATCAGATAGCCAATAAAGATTAAATAATCCTGTTAATCCATTAACAAAATCTAACTGAGCCATATCACACGGTAAAAGAGTTGATAAACTAATATCTGTTATAGTAGTAGTAGTTACAGCTGAAGTTAAACCTCCCTCAAAACGCCCCTCACTTATTCTATATTTACATTGAATATATCCGGTAATTCCTAAACCTCCGAACCCGTGTTCAGTATGAAACTCCTCGTTAACCTCCATATAATAATAGAACCTATCATCAGTATTTGGAACGTCTACTATAACATTAGCAAAAGACAAAGGGAAAAATACATTATCAGGATCAGGTGGTAGTGGACTATGAACAGGGTGGAAGTATCCATTATAATACCAATTACCTCCATAAAATACTGAAGTTTGCATAGAGATATCTAACTCAATCATTTCAGTATAATTCTCGTTAGCATGAACCCAAGCTAAGTAAATAGCTCCTGTATAATAACTTCCCCCAACGTCCCAGCCCGGTCCATAAGCTGGATCATCGTACCAATAGCCATCATTTAGATAATAAAACCCTCCTCCATATATGCCCGGAAATCCCCAGTCACAGTCATAAGGTTCAGGTTCATTATCTACTACATAATCATTATCCATCTCTAAAGTAAAATCACCTGAGAAAGTATGCTCATCAGCAGTAGTACACTCAAAGACAGCTACATTATTTAAAGTATAATCGTGAGTATCTGCATAAGTAGGTAGATTAGGGCAATAACCTGAAGCCCATTCCCAAATCTCTCCCCACTCATGCCCCCAAATATTTTTTATAGGTGGACAACCTAAAACATTATCTAATCTATTCATTGATTGTCCAAAAGCTAAATGATTACCGAACCCTCCATGCCTACCCCAATACCAACCTGATACTGTTCTATTACCAGCCGATAAATCCGTTCCACCAAAAGCTCCTATTAAATTCCATTTCCATTTATCATTATTACAAGAATTTATTTCTATACTTTGAGACGACCAATTAGAGTTATTATTAGGAGCTACCCAATTTATATCAGTATATAATAAAGC
>TARA_R100000664_G_scaffold794_4_pt1 | contig 19849 bp, 20 predicted proteins | sample TARA_R100000664 | Tara Oceans TARA_R100000664 (sample SAMEA2622705) | marine metagenome | biome: marine biome (ENVO:00000447); feature: deep chlorophyll maximum layer (ENVO:xxxxxxxx); material: "saline water (ENVO:00002010), including plankton (ENVO:xxxxxxxx)" | depth 115 m | reverse complement strand
ATCGGTCAACCCACCCCCCAGGGGGGTCCGTGCTTGTAAATATATTTCCCGCTACACAAACGTCGCTTTCTTTCCTGATTATATCTTTTTATCCCTTTTTTGAATGTGGCGTTGACCTCCATTAGCCGCTTAGGTTACAACTTCACCTCGTTGGTTTTCAGTGGCTCTTTGGAGGGGCATTCAGTGGGTACATCGTGGGTACGTATAGACGTTGATTTCAGGGACGACCCTGAGTTGGTTACAGGTGGTTGGGAAGCGGTGGCCTTATGGCCCCAGGTCGTAGCGGCTCTTAAGCGGGCTGACGGGGCTTTAACGGATAGGGACCTAGAGGTGTTCCCTGTGGTGGAGAGGATCCCCCTTGATGTGTGGTCAAAGGTGTTGGATCACTACCGCGACGTTGGGCTGATTGTAGAAGGCGCGTGTGTGTGGACGAGCCAGGGTAAGGGTGAAGGAGTGAACAAATCCAAGGCGGGTTGGGTTACTCCTAGACTCGCTGAAAAGGGCAATGGTCCCTCGCGGAGCACTTCTGAGATTATTGTTGGAAGTCATTTAATGTCTCCTAATCTCAGTAGAAGTGAACCTAATAAAGAGAGAAGTGGAGAGAAAGAGGATAATATTTTTAATATTAATCCTCGCGCGTTGTCCCGTCCCGTATTGTCTTGTTCTTCTCCTGGGGAGAAGGGGTCTGGGGAAGAGGGAGTTTCCAGGGACAGCCTGATTGAGTACATGGAGGCTACCTGGGGAAGCCTCTGTCACAAGACGAAGAAGCCCCTGGAAGTGTGGGTGGCCGCACAGAGGGACCTACACCCAGGATTAGACCTTCTTGTCGAGGCGAAGAAGGCTCGGGCGTATGAGGAGTCGAAGGGCAAGAACTACAAGAACCCTCGCCTTGGCCTGAACAACTGGTTCAACAACGCAGAGAAGTTCAAGGCGCAGGACGATACGGACCACTGGTCAGGGCTGAGTAAGCGCGACCGAGAGCAGGAGATAGCTGCCGGGAATACGTCGTATCGAAGCAACGTGAATGGGGTGAGCCTGTGGCGGGATCTCAGGGACGGGAGCTACGTGCTGTCGGCACACGATGTCCTCAACCCAGAACTGCCCTACGGGAAGATTGTCCAGGGGCTTGCGCTGGAGGCTATCGACAAAAACAGCGACCCGTATGACCACCCCCAGTACGTCAAGGCATTGGCGAAGCGCGGCGCTAGGGTTGAAAACTCCCAGAACCTGACCTTTGCGATTGACCAAATCGTGGCTGAGGTGAAGGGTGGTGCGGCATGACCCGGCTGGATGACGCCCTGACACGGGACATCCGAGGGGTGGCCGAAACGCTCGGTATCGCCCTGAGCAGGAACAAGAAGAAGGCGTACTGCCCAGAGCACAGTAGAGGGCCGGGGAAAGGATCGCCGTCCGTAAGCTTCTACGTCAGGGACGGCAAGTGGAAGTTCAAATGCCACGGGTGCCAGAAGTCCGGCGACAACGTGGACCTCGTGTCGTGGATGACTGACCGGGATGTGAACCAATCCGTCGAATGGCTGATGGGGCCAAAGCTGAACGGGATGAAAGTGGTGTACCCAGAAGCTGAACCAGAGCCGGAACCCGTGCCTACGCAGATGCGGATCGCGGCATGTTCGTCGTTTCTCGCTGCGCTGGGGGAGATGGATGAGTTCGGCTTTGAGTGGCTGGAGAAAGAGCGCGGGATAAAGCGGGACACAGCGAGCAAATACCGACTGACAGACATCAGCCCAGGCAAGGCTGACGAAGCCCTGGGTGCGGCCATACACGCCACAAGCGTCGATACCTGCGTCAAACTGGGCCTAGCCAAGCGGTCGGCGCATAGCGACAAGCTGTACTGCCCCATGGGATTCGCCTACTTCATCGCCATCCCGTACCTCACTGACCGTGGCTCCGTAGCGCACATACAGTTCCGCAGAGTGCATCGAGGAGAAGACAAGAGAGACGGGCCAAAGTACATGCACATCAAGGGCTCAGTGCCCATTCCGTTCAACCTGCCGTCTACAGCCAACCCAACAATGGGCGAAGATGGGCGAGGAAGATGCTTTCTTGCGGAGGGTGCGTTAGACGCCCTGAGCCTAGCTCAGATAGGTTTGTGTGCTCTAGGTATACCTGGGGTAGGGTGGCTCAATAAAAGTCGCTTAGAGAGTCTTACAGCCCGCCTAGCGGGGGATACGAGGCCGGTGGTAGCGTTCGATGCGGATGGTCCCGGCAAAAAAGCCGCGCTGAAAGTAGTCGATGACCTTGCTGCGCTGGGCGCTGATCCTCTGTCGGTTGACTGGCCTGACAACTTTGACGGTGATTGGTGCGACTGGTTCCGAATCAACAAGGACGGAACGGCCCCAGAGATACGTGAGCCAAAGGTAGAGCTACTAGAAACGGAAGCTTGGATTGGCGATCTAATGCGTGAGGGCACGCAAGAGATTGTGGACATAGCGTCTGGCAACAAGGTGTCTAACCAGATTAAAACTGGCTACTCAATGCTAGACAAAATGCTCGAGCTACAACCCGGCGATATGGTGGTTGTGGCGGCTAGGCCGAGTGTTGGTAAAAGCCACTTTGTTCTGAGCTTGCTACAGCGCATGGCAAAGAAGCATGACATGACAAGCCTCTTCATAAGCTTGGAGATGAGCAGGCCGTCCATCACAAAACGAATAGCGAAGGCTGAAATGCAGCTAGGGCTGGATGTGAAGAAGTCCAACTCAATGCTGTCAATGTCTGCCGCCGCTGCAACCAAGTCGTTTGAGAACATCCCCATGCTGGTGGACTTCGGAAAGCCTGACCTAGACCGGGTGCTGGAAAGCTGCAAGTCAGGTGTGAAGAGGCATGGGGCTGGGATACTTGCTATCGACTATCTCCAGCTACTCAGGACAAAGGGAAGGACTAGAGAACAGGAGGTTGCTGCCTGCTCTAGAGCAATCAAAGCCATGTCCAATGAGTTGCTGGTGCCGGTCATCACCGTGGTGCAGATGAATCGAGAGATTGAGCATAGGGCCAATAGAAGGCCACAGATGAGCGACCTGAGAGATTCAGGTCAGATTGAACAGGACGCCGACGTAATCCTGTTTGTGGACAGACCGTTCGCACATGACATGAACACTAGCCCCACTGACTTCAACGTGATTATCGCGAAGCAGAGGAACGGGACTACGGGTTCGTTGACCATGCACCTTCCAGAGCCTTTTGGCTGGCTGGAGGACAGGGAGTTCCGGTTCTCGGAACAGGAGGCTGGCTAGGAGGCCATACATGAGCAAGTTTGGAAATAGCATACGGGAAGCTAGGAACGATATGGGCATGAGCCTAGAAGACCTAGCGGGGGTTATTGGAGTCTCTAAGGTCTACGTCTGTGACGTAGAGAGAGGGAAGAGAAAGCCCTTCACACAAAGAAGGATCCCCCTCGTAGCAGAGACATTGAACTTAGACCCAGTTGAACTGGCGAAGCAGGCCGCGATTGAGCGCGGTCATGTGGAACTGGCAGTGGTTAAACAAAGACCTAGCCAAGCTAGGTTGGCAGCGGCACTCGCGCATAGCTGGGATGCAATAGACGAGGATGCTGTCGATAAGTTGATAGGAGCGTTGTAGCAATGGTTGCTAGCATGAATAAGATTTTGATTATGGGTCGCGTCGAATCCGATGCAGACCATCGCCTAGTCGGAGACGGTCAGCGAGGGAAGCTGGGGTTCCGAGTACGCACAGAGCGCAAGTGGAAGGAACAGACCTTCTCTACCGTCCACCGTGTTGTTGCCTGGGGAACTATGGCAGAGCAGCACAAAAACCTGAGAGCGGGAACCACCGTCTATGTCGATGGTCGGCTGGAGAACCGCAAGTATGAGAAGGACGGCGAGACGAAGTGGATCTCTGAAATCAGCGCAAACGACATCCAGACGTTTGGCGAGGTTGCCCATCAAAGCGAGGTGGAAGAGGAGATCCCATTCTAATGTCGAGCCCGTACAACGTGGCACAACTGTTCTCTCCCACTAGGGAGGGGACAGACAACTCGCTCTGGGCCACGCCACCAGAGGTGTTCGACAAGATAAACGAGCGCTTCAATTTTGATCTAGACGCTGCGGCTACTAGAGAAAGTGCGAAGTGCTCGCTTTATTTTGACGAGATGATTGATGCCCTGAGCGTTCCGTGGGACCAGCCAGAGGTGGTCAGAGAGAAGGGAGATGGGCCGGAAACGTGGACCAGCATTCCGGTAGACAAGATGAGGTCTGTGTTCTTAAACCCACCGTGGGGAAGGAACATAGGCAAGTGGTTGAAGAAGGCATACGAGGAGTCAAGAAAGGGGGTGACGGTTTGTTGCCTGATCCCCGCATGCACCGACACCTTGTATTGGAGGGACTACGTATGGAAGGCAGCAGAGGTCATGTTTATGACAGGGAGGGTTAAGTTCCTCCAGCCTGACGGGACCAGCAAGGGGCCTTGCCCCAAGGGTACAGCCCTAGTCGTCTTTACCGCTTGGTCAGAAGGACCGCCCATGTGCAAGATGGGCCTGTAGCTCAGTTGGTTAGAGCACCCGGCTCATAACCGGATGGTCTTGGGTTCAAGTCCCAACAGGCCCACCAGAAAGGCTTCGCCCTAGCGCAGACAGATGACGACCGTAATAGTCGTCGGGCAGGGCTTTGGAAGAACGAAGAAGCATGAGATTCTTCTTCGGCATAAAGCCAAGCTCTTCCACAGCTACGTCTTCGCTAGGGCGTCGCCGTGCATATTCCGGCTCGCCGTACAGCCGACTCAGCAGTTCGCTGTTGCTAGGCACGGCTCTTACTCAATTTGGAGAGACGCTGCTCAAGGCTTTGCCTCGCAAGGGCTCGACGGTTCTGGGCATCGGCAAGCCTTTGCTTCGCTGCGGGGCTTCCGTCAACTCGGTCGGCACCTGCTGCGATCACGCGCCGCTCTCCCTCTTGTCGCCCGCGATCATAGGATTCCTTAGCCGCGTTCTTGAGGTTGTTCATGCGCTCTTGATCTAGCTCGCCCTCAAGCTGCTTTATTCTTCCAGAGTAGAGCCGTTGAAGTGCAGCCGCGCTTGGGGTTGTGGGCTGGAAGCCCTGCGACTCTGCGTAGATTGGCGGCGCGGGTGGCTGAAGCCCCATCTTCTGATCGGTGGGTTGGGCCGCTTGGAATGGAGAGGGCTCGCCTTGCTGGTTCTGATTCTGAAGCTGTGCTAGCTGCTCTTTAGCACCAGCCATGAACCTCTGGATCTCAGCACTACCGGCAACGGTGCCCGCGCCTTGAGGATCGCTAGCCGCCTTCTTGGTTTGATAGTCAATGCCCTGCTGCCCGTATTGCATGAACTTATCTCGGGAGAGGCCGGTTGCCTGCTCGGCCATAACGAGGAACTGCTCAAGCTCCTCTTCGGTTCCGAAGTCTGCGGGCGAGGGTTGTCCCTGCGGTCTTTGTTCAAAAGCCATTAGTACAAACTCTTCTTCCTGGCCTTGGCGGGCCGACTTCGCCTAGAGGCAGCTTTGGCTGGCTTGCGCTTTGAGACATACTTGATAACTGACCTCTTCTTTGATCCGTTCTTTTTCATCGGCATGAGGAGCCCCTGCTGTGGTCGTTGTTTGTTAGTAGTTTAAGTTATGCTACCGTCGCCACAGGCTAAACTATATCAACAGGAGTGTGCAGTGTCTTTTGATCCAGGCGAGTATAGCGTCAAGGCGGCAGTAAAAAAGCTTGATGGCCTTTCTGTTGAAGACCTATCCGCAGTGTTGTCTTTAGAGCTAGACGGAAAGCATCGATCTTCCATGGTTGCCGAAATTGGCAAGGCTATCGACGCCCTCAAAACAGAGGCCGAAGAAGTGGTCGAAGAAGAAGTGGTCGAAGAAGAGGCCGCGCCAGAGCCGGTCACTATCAGTGCGCTTCAATACAACAGGCTGCATCGCAACGCGAGGAAAAGCTGGAGCCGACTGCCAAATGGCAGATACTCCCAGTAGTGCCGAGAAACGACCGGGTAGGTGGGGTCAACTCTTGGCGACTTCCCGCCAGTAGAGATGGCGTATCGACCTACCGCCCGGTAAGGCGCGATCAAGACAGGACCGCCGACTCCCAAACCAACGTCAAGGTTCCAGAGTTTCAAGACGACCACGCTAGGTATGGGTGGGAGATGGAGCAGTGGAGGAACGCCTTCATCACAAAGATGAGGTGGACTAAGTGGTTGGGTGCAGACGAGAAGTGGCACGTAGGCCCCCCTGTGCATCCAGACGCCCCGGTGTTCTGGGACAAGGTGGCACAGAGGGCCTTTAAGGCAGCGAACGAAGAGGGGTACGCAGCGCCCAGGCACGTTGCCGAGATGGTAGAGATAAGCCGGTATGAGGCAAAGCGCCTGATGGATGTGATGCACGGCCACATGCGACTGGCCTTTGTTCAGTATCCTCACAACAGGCTCACAAACACGATATGGAATTGTCGGATGCTTCACATTGACGATGTGATCGATCTGAGCCAAAACTTAGAAGAGTGGAGAACGAGGCTTAAGACCGCGTTCAAGGACAGAGCAATACCCCTTCCTAATCAGAAGATGAGGCAGAAGGGACTGATCTGGGATTACAATGGCAAGGGCTGGGAAAAAGTACGCGGATGAAGCTACCGAGGAGCTAACCTCTGGGGCATACGACGACTTCATCGAGTTCGCTGAAAAGCACCTCAAGATTCAGACGAAGAGTGGCGAGTTCAAAGAGCTAGCCCTCAACCGCTCGCAGTTGCTGCGAGAGGGCCTGATCACAGAGATAGAAAACGCGAAGCTGCCGGTTAGGGTGTGGGAGGCAAAGGCTAGACAGCTTGGCTGCTCTACGCACGTTCAGGGCAAGATGTTCCACCGCTGCATAACCAACCACGATGAGGTGGCTTTGGTGGCAGCGCACACAGAGCCATCGGTTAGGAGCATCTTCACGAAGTGCAAGATGTTCTACGACTTCTTGCCAGAAAACCTTCGGCCACTAACCAGATACAACAACGTATACGAGTTGGACTTCAGAGCGCCGTCTGGACCCGCAGGGCTGAGGTCTAGGTTTATCGTTATGACGGCAAAGTCTATAGACGATGCCCGAGGCTTTACAGCTAGGCAGGTTCATTGCTCGGAGGTTGCGTTCTACAAGAACCCAGAGGCTTTCTTCCTGGCGACTTTGCAGGTTGTCCCCGATGAGCCAGGGACCATGGTCTACGTAGAGTCAACGTGCAACGGAGCGGGGGACTTCCACCACAGTCAGTACCTGTCGGCAAACGTCTGGTGGGATGAGATCCCTCCGTGGATGTCGTTGAAGAGAAGGTATCCAGGCCACCCAGACAGCACTTGGTATGCGCTGTTTACGCCGTGGTTCCTAATGGACGAATACAAGCGAAAGCTAAACGTGCCAGAGAAGGAGTTCGTAGCCAGCCTTGATGCCGAGGAGAAGTCCCTTCTTGAGAGGTTCGACAAGTGGCTCGACCTAGAGAGCTTGCAGTGGAGGCGCGAGACGCTGGTCAGCAAGTGCGGAGGAAGCCTTGAGCGGTTCAAGATGGAGTACCCATCTACGGACGAGGAGGCGTTCTCGGCAACCGGAAGCCCGGTCTTCGACCAGAAGCTAATCTACGAGCAGGTAGAGAACAATGGGTGCTGGTGTGAGTTCTGTGCGCCCAAGTCTCAGAGGAAGGGGAAGGATAACGACTGCCCAGAGCACAAGTGGTACGAGCTTGTTGATAGGTCTGGAAACGAGGGTGGTCGGGCTAGGCTCTTTACAGGATACAAGCCAGCCATAGAGGAGACTATGGAGGGAGCGGGCAGGCTGTCTGTTTGGAAAAAGCCTGACCCAAAGAGGAGGTACGTGGTAAGTGCAGATGTTAGCAAGGGTGCAGCCAGTAGAGACTGGGATCACGCCGTTGTCATAGACATTGCAAACATGGAGCAGGTTGCGGAATGGCGTGGGAAAGTGGATTTGGATGTACTAGCAGAGCAGATGCTGATGCTAGCCCTGTATTACAACAACGCGGTTCTTGCTCCAGAGGTGTCGGGACTTGGGGCTGGTTTGGTCGCAATGTTGAACCAAACGAGATACTGGAATCTATACAGACGACGATCTGTGGACACGATGACCACGACCTCCGTGATGCTTGGGTGGGATACGAACAGGAAGAGCAAGTCCGCGATGGTCGGCCTAACTCAGAAGGCCCTTAAAGACGGATACATCAAGATAAGATCGCAGGCGGTTCTGTCGGAGATGGCTGCGTATCGCCGCGTACTCAAGATGAGCCCAGACGGCAACGACGGCCATGCGAAGATGTCTGCACCAGCGGGCAAGAACGACGACGCCTGTGTCGCCCTAATGATCGCAAACGCAGTCGCCCACTACTGCCCAGGAAGTGGCGCAGACGTTCGTAAGGAGGAGGCAAGGGCTGCTTCTAGCGACCACAACAAGTGGTCGTCAGAAGACTGGGATGCCTACGAGAACTGGACCAGAAAGGCGAAGAGCAGGCTGCTTATGAAGGGGAGGTAAGGCGGTAGGTCTTTTCCGCCTCGCCCTTAGCTAGCCATCCCATCTTGATGCCGCTGATGATCCCGCCAAGAAGGCGCTTGGGCTCGCCGCCTGTGTCATTAACGAGGTCTTGGTAGCTGAAGATGCCGCCGTTCTCGGTGGCGTATTGCTGAATGATCTCAGTAGGGCGTGGGCCGTCTTCCTTCTTCTTGGCCTTCTTGGCCTTTTTTTTAGCTGGCCTAATTGCCTTAGAGTCGAAGACGGTTGGGCGGTTCTTCTTAGACCTTTTTGACTTAACAACCTCAGTGCCGTCTGCCGAGTAGGTTGTTACGGCATGGTTCTTTTTTGGGTGAAGCCCCTCGTCGTCTTGAACTGCGACCCTGTTGATTGCAGCTAGCTGACGGTCGCGCTCTTGCTTGGTGTAGAAGTCTCGACCCTTTAGCTCGGGGCTTGCGTGCTTTCCCCAGGTGCCCTTGACGGTCAGGTTTTGAGGGGCAGAGTCGCTTGGGTAGAAGCGGCTAGATGAACCAAAGCTGCCACACCTCGTGCATCGAACGTCACGGAAGCCAGACTTCTTGCTGATCTCGTAAAGGTCGGGCTTGGTGAAGTAGTCAAACTCAGCCTCACATCGCTGAAACGAACATCTCATTGGGTAGAAGGGCAATTCTCTATCCTCTCAATCTAGACATTAGAGTTGCGACATCGGCTGTTCCGCCAGTGCCGCTAGTTGTTGGTGGTCCCGCAAGGGGCTGTCCGTCAGCGCCCATGCCTCGACCCTGCACGCTCTCTGGCCCAACCGGACCAGCGCCACCACCGCCACCACCAGCGGCGGCTGGAGTTGATGCCGCCTGTAAAGCGGCCAATGGCTCCATAAGCATCCTCTTATCTTGTTGCCAGATTGAGAATGCGCGGTCAACAAAGTTGGTAATCGTGTCGGGGCTTGAGATGCCAGCCTGAACGAGGGGGATCAAGGAGTTGACCGTTGAGTTGATCGTGTTGAGGAGGCCCATGAAAGCCTGCTGCTCTGTGCCAGGATCCTTTCCGATAGTGCTACCGGCCTCAACGCGAACGTCATACATGCCAGAGATGTCGCCAGGATTGAGCGTGACAAACTCGTTGTTTCCAGTGGGTCCAGACACTCGGAGGTACCGAGGCTCGTCCCAGTATTGCCTGATGATAGACAAGACTAGGCGACCGACATTTTCGATAAACCGCTCGACAGTCCCAAGACGGATAGCCGCTCGGTTAGAAGACCCCTGTGCTGCAATGGCAACCTCTGTGGCTGTGGTTCCCTTTCTGCCGACGCCGCCACGCTGGTAAACGTCAACGCCGCTGATCTCGTACATAAGGCGCTGGAGCCCCTGCATAACGGATACGGTGGTTGACGGTGGAGGGGCTTCAGGCAGAAGCATGATTGCGTTTCTGATGTCTCCCACGTTGGCGGGGATCTCAGCAACCTCCATGTCGGCGTCAGAGGTAAGGAGTGCAGACAGGGAGCCGTCTTCAAGTATTCCCGGCAGGCCAACCCACTTCCTCTTTGAGGATATTGAATGGTGTCGAAGAAGCTGCGACCACTCCTGATTCAGCCTAGCCGAAATATCTCTTATGGCAGCTAGGTCAGACACCTGGGTGGAGTGCATTCGGCCAGGAATGCGGGTGAAGGAAATAGACCTGTATGGGTAGCCTCTGGTGTTCAGTGGGTCATTGATGTGCCTGATGACGCACTCTTGCGGCTTCAAGAAGTCTTGCCCCTTGGTTAGCCACATAATACGACGGCGTAGCCCGGTCTTAGTCTTAGCCCAGTACCGCAATTCGTATACCGTTACGAACTCAGGCTCCTTATCGTACTCGTGCATCCTGTCGTGTGCGGTTCCTGAGTAACCGTTCGGCAGAGTCTCGCTCAACCAAGCGTCAGGCTCTAGTCCCTTCGGGAGTCGGAACCTGTCGTCCATCTCAAGATCGTCAATGCGAACAGTAAGTCGTTCCGCAACCCACGGGCACTTCTGGATGTCGGAGTATCCCGGTGGTGTGAGGAGGTTCCACGGCGGGACTCGTTCGATTGTGGGGTTGTCTTGCGGCCCCTCGTCAAACGGGATGTCTTCCTCAGCCATTATGCGGCGGAGTTCGCGGGCCTCAAACTCGTCCAGACCCTCTTCCTCTTCTGCATCAACGTGCTCTGGTCCGGTTTCATATTCCTCGTCTAGGAGGAATGCTCCAGACGGATCGTACCCAACTTTCGCCAAGCCAAAGTTGAACATGAGCCCATCTAGAACAACGTCTTGAAGAACTGACTTAACGTCTATTTCTCTAAAGACGTAGTTGACCGCGCTCTCGGCTAGCCTTGCGCTGTCCTCATCCCCCGGCCTTCGTGGCAAGAACCTTACGTATGGTTCTGCCGAGATAATGTTAGGCACCAGCACGTTTGCGGTGGCTAGCAGGAAGTTGAAGTTAACGCCCTCGTCGCCAGTAAGGCCAAGCTCGTCGTGCTCGTATTCAGCAACGTAGTCGCCCAACACTTGCTTCCAACGTGGCAGAAGGTTTTCTTCTAGTCGTTTTTCGGCGGCATCGATCCTCTGCTGCCATTCGACTATTTCATCGTCTTTAATTCGTATCTTTTTAGAGGACATGGCGACAAGGATACTTGACAATGGTTGTGAAATGCAGCGACATAATGTCAAACCAATCGGCTACGCCGAGAAACGGGAGAGGTATTGATGCCAACAGATGCCACCGACACCCCAGATGATGGAATCCAGTATGAGGATAATCCGTCTGACGGGATCGGCGCTTCGGCAAACGAGGTCGTCGGAAATGAAGATAGTGAAGAGCAGGAAGAGGTAGATTATTCTGCCAACCCACTCGCATACTTAGAGACTAGGGACGATATTCCCGATGATGTCAAGGGTGCGCTGAGTAAGGGATTTCTGCGCCACTCTGACTACACAAGGAAAACCCAGGCAATCGCAGATGAGCGACGACGCCTGGATGATCAGCGGTCCGTTGTTGATCAAATCATCCTTGAGAGGTCAGAGGCTAAGAAGGCTAAAAAGGAAGAACAGGCACCCCCGCCAAACTTGGCTAAGGGGGCAAAGCCGGAAGATGTCATCCTTTACTACGTCAACAAGCAGGTTGAGGCTCGTCTCGCTGACATGGGTCTTAATGATAAGTTGACTAGCCTTGAGCCAATGGCGCAACAGCAGAAGGTCGTTAGCTCTTACCAGCGATTCGCCAAGGAAAATCCCACCCTTGATCATGCCAATATGGCAGCAGAGGTGGGGCGCATTCTCGACACTGATCCCGATCTATCTGACCTCGCTGAGGTCAACCCTGATCGTGCCGTAAGACTTGCAGCAAAGATGGTTCAGTCGAGCCGGAAGGTTGCGAAGAATACGGCCAAGTCTAAGAAGCGAAAAGAAGCTGCTCCTGTTGCCACTAGGCAGGGTTCTGTTGTGAGGAAGAGTAGGCGAGAAAGCCCGCTTGAAGCTGCAACCAGGGCTCTAAAGGAGCAAGGTGTAAACTTTGGCAACTAAGGAATAACTAATGCCTACTACTACAATTAACGGTCTTGCACTGGATCGAGTCTATTCGACTACGATGCATGTGCAGCGGGACACCGTTGCCATGGAAATCGTCCAGGCAAACCCGCTCCTCTGGCACTTTTACCGACAGGGTGCTGTTCAGTACCAGGGCGGAACTGAGTGTCGTCTCCCCGTGGTCCTTTCAGAGTCTCAGAATGTTGGTGCCATTGGCACGTATGCGACGTTCTCGACTACTCCTGAAGACGGCCCTGATACTGCTCGATACCCGACTTGGTACAAGAACCGCAGTTCGGTGGTTGTGGACAACACGGAGCTTTCTCAGAACCGTGGTCCCCAGCAGATTGTAAACCTGCTTCAGGCCAAGTTGGCAATCGCCAAGATCAGCATGATCAACGACCTGAACCGACAGCTTTACGCTGACGGTGGTGCTGCAACTGGCACCGCAGGAGCCAACACGCTGGAGCTTAACGGCGTGGCCTCGATGGTCGAGCAGATTGCTGCCACCGCCGCAGGCCAGGGAACTACTGGTCAGCAAGGTGTCGGTGGAATTGACAAGCGAGCGGGAACGACTGCTGCGTCTAACTGGTGGAACCAGTTTGGACAAATCAGCGCCTTCGGAACCGATGGCTTGGATGTTTGGGAAGAGATTTACATGGACTGCTCGACCAAGGGCACCCATCCCGACATCATTCTTTGCGACCCCCGAGTCTATCGCTTCTTCAAGCGACTGGTTGCTCCCAATCAGGAAGAGCGTGACAAGGCTCTCTGGGACCAGGGCTTCCAGAACCTTCTGTTTGAAGGCACCCCCGTCGTTCCTGACGAGGAGCTTTCTTCAGGTGAGGCTTACTTCTTGACCACTACGGGCAAGCGAGCGGTTAACGACTTCAACTTGAAGCCGGAATACTTCTCGGTCCCTGGCAAGAACCCGCTTGTAAAGGGTGCCGCTACTGGTATCGGGATGCAGCTTGCTATCCTGTCCAACGACGACTTCCGAATGACGGATTTTATGACTCCGCCTAACTCGGATGTTATCATCGCGCACACCTACTTCACGGCCATGCTCACTACGTCAAGCCTAGCTCGACAGGGCGTTACTAACTTCTCTGGCACTGTCCAGTTTTAAGCTGAGAAAGGAGACACTAAAATGTCTGGAACTATGTTTGGTGGATCAGCTTTTGCGTTGGACATCGGGGCTAAGAATGACTCTGGTGGTTCGGTTAGCGTGGGCGAGATCCTTATGCTTGATTGTAGAGCGGCAACAGATGATGGCTTTCTTGCGAAATACCCAGAAATGGGTGGCACGGATATTGGCCCTCACGCGATCCAGGGAGTTGTCCTGGGTCCTGCTGGCATGACTTTTGGCAATGGGTCCGAGTTGCTCATCCGAGTTCTCGGGGTTGCAGATGTCATGGTAGGCACAGGTCTTACCGTGACTGCTGGTCAACTTGGTCGATGTGCTGACGAGGGCGCGGGTACTGGTTCGGGTCGGCTGCTCGGCTCTCTGGCAGCAGAGAACACAAGCAGCTATTCGGAGCGTCGTGTCACCTCTAAGTTTATTATCTTGGAGACGGTCGCTGACACACATTCTACTGGCGGTTTGACTGCCAAGTGCCTGGTTAAGGGCATTTAATAATTAACGTGTGTGCGGAGGGGGCTTATGCCCTCTCCGTAACACAGCTAGGAGAATAAAATGGCTGTAGCAGCACACGTTAGCCGAGTGTCGAAGGAGTACGCTCCTCACGGATTCTCGGTGGTGCAGGACATGACCGCAAGCATGGCTGTTCCTACTGGAACGACCGATGATTTTTACCTTCCTCTTGTAAATGCGTCAGATGGCGATATTTACCTTGAGGCCGTTCACTACGCCGCCATTACGGGGCTAGAGTCGCACGGCACGAACTACTGGACTATGGGCTTCGTGTATGGTGCTAGTGGTTTAGCAAGCGAGACTGCCATTCATAGCGGTCACGTTGGCGGGGCCAGCACAGTAGTAGGCATCAACACGCTGACTGCTGTGACTATCACAACGCCAGTGGTTCCGCAGGGGAACACTCTTTTTCTGAAGTGTGATGCCAATCACGCAAGCTCACCGGCAGAAACGGTTGGCGCGACCGTCCGTTACCGCCGCAAGGCATAGTCGCGTACTGACCACGCGATGATTCTTGGGGGGTCGTTTTGAACCTGTCGGATCTCAGGACGGCCCTCCAAGAGCGGCGCGAAGACTTCTCCCAGTCTAGCGCCAAGCTCAACAGGCGCATCAATCAGGCGTACCTAGACATATGCTCTAGGCGTAAATGGGGCTGGCTGCGTAGAACGCACCTAGCCCAAACCTTTTCCTCTGAAACCTATGCCAGCGTTTCATGTACGCAGGACGCTACGAGGGTTGATGTTCCTCAGTCGGCAATGCCGACCACCAGACTCGGCTTCAAGGGCAGGCCGAGGGACAGGCGCGTGGAGATCAACGGGCATGCTTACCGTATCGTTCGTGTTGAAGACACGGATGCTGTCACTGGAAGTCCAGTGGCCGGAACGTGTCGAGAAATCTGGTGGCTCGACCAGCCCTTCATTGCCTCGACAGGCAACTACACGGCGACGGTTTACAACGAAGAGATCGCGCTTCCTTTGGGCGCTGAAAGAGTTATCGAGGCGATAGTTGTTTCAGACACCAGGGATGTAGGCGCAACTAGAAGCGGCACCATTGGTTCAACCGGACTACAGTCGGTATCCCCGTCTGACATGACGATGCGGGACCTAACATCAACCGGCAGGCCCAGCGTTTACTCGGTTGTAAGAAAGTCGCCAATCCCGCCGCCCAAGAACTCTGTGAAGCTTTTTGGGACGCAACCAAGCGACCATATTTACGCTAGGTTTTCTGGGTCGCCCGCTGTGTTTGACCCACAGCCTCCCGACTCAGCGCCCGTTGAGGTGTCATCCAAGTACACCTACTGGGTTTCTCACGTAGACGTTAAGACGGGTGCAGAGTCTGCTCTTGGCCCTCCCTTTGAGGCGGATAACTCGGCGCTTAGCCTTGGCCCTGGCGCGTTTGTGCTCGACTACGATCCAAGCCTATATGGTCTGGCGATTAGGGTTTATCGAAGCAGGGACGGGGAAAGCACGCCGTTTCACTTGCAGCTTGCTGGTGCCGCTGGTGGCTCCACCGAGCATTCAGACACCCTTATTCAACACCCGATAGGAAATGTTGATGGTGCCGCAGCGTTGATCGACAGTGACTTTACCGGAGGCTTGACCGATCAAAGGCCGGATCTTGACCTTGGTTATAGGGCTCCAGACAGTGCGTCTACTATGTACATCAAGCTCTGGCCCGCTCCATCGGCTAGATACCAGCTTAAGGTTCTCTATCAGTTGGAGGCCAAGCGACTGATAGAGGATGACGACATACCTTTATTTGACGCCACCTTCCACCACCTGATCTTGGACGGTGCGGAGGCTCTCATGCTTGAGGCGGAAGACGAGCAGGGTCGGGCCAATCAGGCTAGGCAGCGGTTTGAAATGGGAGTTGCTCGCATGATCCAGAACGACCGACTAGACGGCGACCACCGAGTTGTAATGGGCGGAAGGCCCAGAGTGGTTGGAAGGCCGCAGGCGTGGCACGGCTCGTGGGACGGAACGGGTCCTTGATGTGGCTAGGTCTAAGGGTAGAACAGAGTATTTTGAGCCGTCTAATACAGTAGGCTTAGACACGCGCATCTGGCAGCAGCGAGGCTCTGCCAACAAGATCCTTGGTGCCGTCTTCACGATGGCTGGTGAAATCGTCAAGGTTGACGGGTGTCGTCTTCTAATTAAGTGGGATGACGATCAGCGCGTGCAGAGCGAGGTCAGGAGGGGCATTGGCGGCGGTGCCGCTGGTGGCCCCAGTGGCGGCACACAGATCCGGCACAGGCTAGCCGAAAGCTCTAAAGGAAGCTCGGCAAACCCGCTCCAAGGGCCGAGCATTTATTCTCTTGAGACGACTACCGAAGAGACAACGTGGACTCGTTCGGACAACCCATTTTCAGAGCAGAACGCCAGAAACAAGATATTCACAATCGGCCAGTTTACCTGGGGAGAAACTGTGGAGATCATGGTTGCCTGGGGGGATGAGGATACGATCAAGATAGGCGTTGTAGAGAGCAACAGCGTCAGGCTTTTGAAGACAATCGAAATACAAACAATGGACGTTAGGCCCAGGTTCTATCCCAGGTTTGTGGACGTTGGTCAGTTTGTAATCATCTTGGTCGGTGGTCACGCGGCGATGAAGTGGGACGGCAAGGTTCTGACGGACCTGGGAATTAAGGCCCCTCCAGAGCCGATCAAGGCTACGTTCATTCGTGGGTCGAAGGAGATTTTCTTTAAAACCTCGTCCATAGGAATAGACGACGCAGCCTCGGTCAGACTTCGTTACTACCAGACGTATATCAACAAGTACGGACAGGAGTCGGAGCTATCAGCGCCATCAAACGAAATATACATGAATGAGTATTTCGGCCTTACGATTGGCCTTGAAAGCGCCGACGATGCGGTGGGAACGATTGCGCGGGGTGGCGACGAGGCAGATCGAAGGTCTGGCTCTGGTGGCACGAGTCTCCTGTCCGCGAAAAGGGGGCGTTCAGCCGGGGGTGGGAGTGGGCTTAACGATCAGGGTGGTCAGGGCCGTGTTGACGCAGGCGCAGCTACAGGGACCACCAATGTGGGAAGAAAGGTGGATCCTGGCGGCGCGTTGAAGTGGGCTGATCGTGCGGCGATGGTTTTTCTTGATCTTGGAGAAGAGCCTGCTCAGGAGGACATAGTAGAGCGTGCCTTGTATCGGAGCATCAACGGCCAGCTTCCAACAGCCCTCCCAAGGAGGCTTGGCCCGAAGTCAAAGACTCACTTTGACGTTAGGCGACCGTCGAACTCTTCAGTAGATCCAGCGCCAGCGCCGGGAGATAATCTGCCTCCCCCGATGGCGACTTGGGCGTTTGCCTTTCGGGGGAGGACTTATTACGGCGGAATATCAAACGAGCCATCGATTCTTTACTATTCGGGGCTTCATAGTCCAGAGGCCGTTAGTTCGACATCGTTCATAGAGGTGAACGCAAACGACGCAGACAGGCTTACTGGGTGGGGCATGGCTCAAGACTATGCGATCGTTTTTAAGAAAAACAGCGCCTACCTAGTAACCCACGACAGGGCGGAGTTTCCCGTTCTGACCCCGCTTCAGGCTACCTTTGGGGCCATTAGCGATAGGGCTGTGGTTAGCATAGACAACAGAACCTACTTCATGTCTGACGTAGGGGTTCACGTTTTTGACGGAAGCAAGTTCACTAGAATATCGAAGATCCTAGATCAAATGGTTAGGAACCTTCCTGACTACTCTAGGGACAATGCGGTTATGTGGGCCAATGCGGCAGACGAGCGCGTTTACTTGGCGGTAAGCGCAAACCCAGGCTCTGAGAACAACGAGGTTTGGGTTATCCACACAGACACCGGGGCATTCAGCAGAATTGCTGGCAGGGAAGTGACGCACGGCATCTCGTACAAGGGAGAGTCGATAGTTGCCCTGTATAACAACGGAAGCGGGTTCCCAGACCTGTACCTGTGGGGTGGTGGTCATCAGGTAGACAAGGCCGCGCACACAGGAATACAGGGCGGCATTTGGTCGGTGGTGACTGAAACGATTGTTGAAACCGATCCATTTACGGGGATGTCTACGACAAGCACGGAAATAACAGAGGCTGGAGATCCTGTGGACCTTACAATCCCAGGAACACCAACCTGGGACGACTCATACCCGCCACAACCGATTCCATACCTGCATGACTTTGCAGGCATTCGGTACGACATAGGTGGCCCAATACTCGGAGACTACGAAACTGAGTGGATGGAGGTGGGCGATCCGAATACAGACAAAAGGTTCTACAAGATAGCTCTCTACTTTGTTCAAACAGGCAACGTGGACCTGAACGTAGAGTGGTGTCTTGATTGGGACGATAGGAAGGCGGCTGGATCGACCACCATCAATCTTCAGGCAGACGACGCCACAACATGGTCAATGCAAGACGAAAACGGCGAACACCAGTTGTGGGATGTGGACAGCGACAAGAAGTGGGACAAGAGGCGGGTTGTAACAAAGATAATCGACCTAAATGAGGCCCACGGAAAGTGCATTAGGTTTAGGTTTCACACAGGGTTTAGGCCGAAGGAACCGGTTACAGAATACGACGCGCCTTACATCATTGGAGAAACCATTTCCACGGTTCCGTTTAGCGATGGTGTGAACCTAGTGACGATGCCCAACGTGGCGCTTCTTGCTCAGTCAGGGACGACAATGACAGCCGCGCCAAACGACGCGGTTAGAGCCCCAGACAAGCCGAAGTATGAGCCGTGGAGGCTAGTCGGGTGGCACCTGTTCTTAGAGGATCATGGCGTTAGAAGCAGGGGGACTGACGGTATAAGAGAAACAAAGGTTTAGTTGTGGCCGAGAGAGATGTTAAAAAGTTGGCGGGGCTGGTTTCCGAGACAGACCTTGGAATACCCATGTCTCTGATCACTTCAGACCTCCTTACTGCGACCAACAGGGCGCTGTCGTCAACGGGCTCGCCCAAAATAAGCGACCTAGAGGACGACGCTTCTGTTGCCAGGGCTGTGAGGGCGCTTGAAAGGGAGGTTGGGTAGCATGCACTACAGGGCGAAAGAGTTTCCCCTTAGAGGTCACATCGCAGATGCCGACGCGCTAATGCGTGAGATGAACCGTGCGATGACCGCTGTTGATGGCGGGATTGATCAAAACAACATCCACGACAGTTCAATATCCTACAACTTAATCCGCGACTCATACGGGCCAAACTACATGAGGTCGCCCTCTGTGGTTGGCTCGTCGGATAGCTCAACTGGTCTGTTTACCCAGGTGCAGAGTGCGGGCTTTTCTCCCAGCCTAACGTCGGCAGTGAACTCTTATGACGGCCTTGAGGAGGAGGTCGATAAGAACGTGTCATGGGAGTGGTTTCATAGAACCGCCGCCATTCAAATGAACATAGAGTTGGAGCTTAGAGAAACGACTGTCCTGTGGCTTGTTATTAACGGACAGGTGCAGCTTCCAAATCAGTCGGGCGGCACACAGGGTGTAAGGTCAATAAACGAGTATGACGTTAGGTTTATGGTGAACAACACGCCGCTAGATGAGATGGGGACATTCTCATGCACGGTCAACGAGGGCTTTATGCCGTTTCACCTTCAAACATGCACCGTGGTTCGCCCAGGAATGAACAGGATAAAGGCGCAAATAAGAGACAGGTCTTATAGGGCAGTGTCGGCTACGACACCTGTGTTGAAGTACACGGGGACATACATGTACGCATACGGGTATGCAAGGTAATGCCGATAACACCAACAGACCACAACCTGGGGCTAAAGCACCTAATCGAGCCAGGGGAGGATCTCAGCGCGGTCAAGGTGCGAGAGAATATAGATCGCATACGTGTTGCGACGAACACGATGGTGGACTCTTCAATCGAGCCAGGGGCGATCAACACCCGCCACATTGACAATGGCGAGCCCTCCGAAGCCCACTCCGACGCATACTTCAAAACGATTTTTCACGACGCCTCTGAAACTGATTTCGCGCTACCAAACAGCACCAGTTACACAGAGATATGGACCGTTGCGTTCGGCGGCACTACGCCAAGCGTGCCAAGCGCGCCAATGTTTGTGGAAATCAGACTTTCTGTTGCGGATCAGAACGTCTATTCCGCAGCAGGCCCCACGGGACTTGATGCTAGGTATTGGTTCCAAGCCCAGGTGGCGTGCCCCCACTCTGGCTCGCTGGCCTTGCCGATTGTGAGGGACAGCAGCAGCGCAGGAATCACA
>TARA_R100000664_G_scaffold265_1_pt1 | contig 20787 bp, 32 predicted proteins | sample TARA_R100000664 | Tara Oceans TARA_R100000664 (sample SAMEA2622705) | marine metagenome | biome: marine biome (ENVO:00000447); feature: deep chlorophyll maximum layer (ENVO:xxxxxxxx); material: "saline water (ENVO:00002010), including plankton (ENVO:xxxxxxxx)" | depth 115 m | reverse complement strand
TACTAAATACTAAAGATGTATATTGGGAACGATCTGCAGATTGCAAATCCTAGCTACAAAGTAATTGACGATATAAGTTCAAGTTTCAATGGCAGTGCGACATCGTTTGCTCTACAGGTAAAAGGAGCAACTCCAGTACCTTTTCCAATAAATGAACAACAGGTAATGATATCTGTTAATGGAGTTATACAGGAGCCTGATGCCACTGGTAGTGCTGGTTTTAAATTATTAGGATCAAATATAGTCTTTAGTTCTGCCCCAGCAAATGGTAATGCTTTTTTCGGTGTAATTTTAGCTGGTGCTGATTATGTAACTGCTGGTTCAGAGTTTCCTGATGGAACTGTTACAGCACCTAGTTTCACATTTGAAAGTGATTTAGATAGTGGATTCTTTAGAAGTGGATCTGGTGCGGTTGGATATAGTGCTAATGGTGTACAAAAAGCTTTATTTGATGGTAACGGTTTAACTGTTACTGGTACTTGTACAGCTACATCATTTAGTGGTAATGGGTCTGGGCTGACAAATATAACAGCTACGTCAGCTGCTGCTAGTGGCTTAACTGGAACAACATTAGCTAGTGGAGTAACGGCAAGTTCTTTAACTTCTGTTGGAACGCTTACTTCACTTGGTATTAGTGGAAACTTAACAGTCGATACAAATACACTTTTCGTTGAAGCTTCAACTAATCGGGTTGGCATGGGAACTACAAGCCCAGGGTTCGATTTAACTCTTGAAAGGGCTGGTATAGCTTCAATGCGTATTGGTAATACATCAAATAATGTTTTTGTTGATGTTAGAGCAACAACAAGTGAAGGTCTTGTTAGAACAGCTAGTAATCATCCCTTAGTATTTGCAGTTAATCAAAATGAAAAAGCTAGGATAGATACTTCGGGAAGGCTACTTTTAGGAACGACTACAGAAGGTCAAGATGAAGCTGATGATTTAACAATTGCAACTTCAGGTATTACAGGAATAACAATAAGGTCTGGAACAAGTAGTAATGGAAATATATTTTTCTCTGATGGAACATCAGGGGATGATGAATATAGAGGAATAATTAGTTATAGCCATAGTAGTAATTCTTTCAATCTTTCTTCTAACGCTGTAACAGCCCTAACTTTAGATAGCTCACAAAACGCCACGTTTGCTGGAAGGATTATAGGTGCAAAAGTTGGTACTAGTACTCTTTCAACTCCATTATTCCAGTTATACGGTTCTCAGTCAGGAGCAACTTATGGTGATTTAAGGGTTCACAACTGGGGGGATTCAAGCGGAGATTACTGGAGGATTAATTCAAATTTAGGCTTAGATAGCAATGGAAATACTGATAAAGTAGATGATTCAAAGAAGGGAGCAGCAATAACTATTGATGGAAGAGCAGGAAGAATTACTCTTCACACTTCACACAATGGTACATCAGTTACTCATGATGTTCTTATAGCAGACTCTTCTGGAAATGCCACGTTTGCTGGAACGGTATCAGACAGCAAAGGCAACCTGCGTTCTATACCTAAAGTCGTAATATCATCAGCACATACCTTAGCTGCTAGTGATGCTGGAAAGACCTTAATGATGCAAACAGGTGGTGTGACTGTAGCCAATAATGTTATGTCGGCTGGAGATGCAGTAACTATAATCAATGCAAGCGGTTCAGATCAAACGATAACTCAAGGTTCAGGCGTAACCATATATAACACTGCTGATGCATCTACAGGTAATAGAATTCTTGCAGGAAGAGGAATGTGTACTTTGTGGTTTACTGATGCAACTCAAGCTTACATCTCAGGTGCAGGGTTGTCGTAATGCGCCATTATATCTACTTTATAACAAAGGAGGTTAGTTAATCATGCCTATACAACAGCTATTTCTTGGTGCAGGTTCTGCTGCGGAAAAAGGATGGATATTTAAAAACACTCTTGGAGCAAGTGATACAACTAATATGGTTGGAGGTCAATGGGAAAGTGCATGTAGCGTCGCAATCGATTCAAATGAAAATGTTTATTATGCTGCTGTTGCTCAAATACTCCTAAGTGGTACGACTAATTTTAGTAAACGTATAACTTATATAACAAAACTAGATAAAGAAGGAACTTTTCAATGGTGTAAATTAGTTAGACATCAAATGCCTCAATTTACAGCCAGTGGGAATCACACTCCTGTACATGGCCCTTCAATTGATTGCGATTCAAGTGGTAATATTTATATTCTATACACTCGTCGTGGACATTCTATTTCATATGACACTAATTATCTTGAGAAACGAAATAGTTCAGGTGTTAGACAGTGGGGTAAACAAATAAGGATAAAGAGTAACAACCAAAATTCATTAGGAGTAGAAGTTTTTGTTGACAGTAATGATAATCTCTTTGCTATGTGTTATCAAAACAATAATAATAACAGCCAAGGTACTCTTGGTCGAAAAGTATGGATAACAAAAGTAAACCCTAGCACTGGTGCAGAGATAACATCTAGGTATTGTGGAAGAACTTATACAGGTGGTACCGCTTCACATTATAGAAATTTTTATGGATTACAAAGTTGTGGTTTAGCACAAGATGGAAATAATTTAATTGTTTCTTATATGTCTACTGATAATGGAAATAATGGTTCAGGTGGTTCTAGTCCAGGTGCAACAAAGGCAAGTAATCAAATTCAACATTTCAGTCATAGTGGAAGTTTTTCAAACTTAAGAAGTAGATATGCTGATTTCCAGCTTCATGCTAGTAATTCAGATTCAGCTGATTCAGGCATGGTTACTGTTAATGGGAACGGAGAGATTGCTAACTTAAGTTTATGGTACGCAAATATTTCGGGTAGTAATGATCCAGGTTGGGGATCGTACATGGTGTTAGATACATGGAATGGTAACGATCATGGAACACAGTATGCATTTAGAAAAAATCTATATTTTGGATTAAACAAAACTAATGCTAACCCTAGTGCTTGGTACGGCATAAGTCCTAGAGGATTGAAATTTGATCCTGATGATAATAATATACTGTATATGTGTGGTTGGGGCGTAAATGATTCCAGTGGTAGATATGGTTTTTACCTTATAAAATTAACAAGAGGTAGCGTTAGTTCTGATTGGTCAGTAAATAAAATAATGAGCGTACGCACTACATTTGGTAGTCAAGAATTATATTGGCCTAGTGATGATTATAGTAATAGAAATGCAATGGAAATAAAAGGTGATTTTCTTTATCTTTCTAGTAGAGTACCGACTTCAGGCACAACTCTCCCTCGAAGAGTAGGAATGGTTTTTAAAATAAATAAGAAATTAACCGATTCTGGTACTTATGGAGATTTTATTATCGCTCAAGAAAACACAAATGTTCTAGATGTAAACCCAGGCAACAAACAAACTAATAAAGGAGGAGATTCAACTATGCCAGCAGATACTGGAAATCCAACTTTTAATAATTGGGATAATCTACAAAATGGAAATAATGGAGTTGATTATACTGGTGCAACTAAAACTGTTCAAGCTACTGGTTAGATTAGAATAAAACTAAATTATATAAAATATAAATGGCAGAAGAAAGAACAGTTGAAGAGATTGCTCAAATCTTTAATGATGCTGGTGCGAAGGCTGTTTTACTAAAGACAGATTCAACAAAGTGGATAGATGAAACTGAAGAAGAATGGAAAGAACGAATAAAAAATAAAGTTGATCACTTAGAAACTATAAAAGAGTATAAAAAACTTGATGGAACTACTTCTATTTGGACAACAGAAAATTTTACTTCTATTGATTCTTCAATTGTTTTAGGGAAAAATTTAATGCTTACTATTGTTTAATATTTGCTGAAGTAAATAGGTCTAGACAAAAGAAAAGTTAAGGACTCATACAATTAGACAGAATCTAATGGTCTCAAAATGCAAAAGATAATCAATGTACTTTCTATTGCGTCTTTCGTTATATCTGGTTCCATTGCTGGTGCTGGTGTATACGTATATGCGAATAAGGATGCACTCATAGAAGGAGCTAAAGAAAAGATTCAAAAGGAACTTACAAAATCTATTGGTAGTTCTATAACAAAAGATTTGCCTACACCTTCTTTACCATCTAAAACTGGATTAGCTATACCTCCTCTCTGATGGAACAAATTCCTGATATAGGAATCAGGAACGATTTAGATATACAAGTAGCTAACGTTTATAGAATTCCTGATTTTTCGTTTCCGTCTACTTATCCCACTCCAGAAGCTTCTCCAGTATCTTTAAATATTGGAGCACCGATTATTGATCTTCCTGGTTGTGTCGAGTTTAATAAAGCTAATAAAAAATCAACAAATCTTGTAGAGGATGATGAGCGTGGAAACGTCGTTTTATGCGATGGCTCTATGCCTAGCTTTAATCCAATCGATTTTGAGCCTGAGCAGATATTAGAAACTAAACCAGCAGAAGTCCCAATTATTCCTAGTACTGAAACTGCAAAAAAAGAAAAAGATAAGGATGAAAATGTAGAGGCAAGTGCATTACCTGCGACAGAAATTCCTACCAATACATCTAATATTATTTGTCCTCCAAGAGAGGCTCCTATAGTCGGTACAAAAGTTGAAGGAGGTAAAAAAGAAATTAGTGGATATGAGATAAAAAACAATAGATGTATAACTCTTTATGAGGACGTACCTATTATTAATCAAGTTGTGGCTGCGTTACCAAGTGCTGGTGCAGTCACTACCACAGCTTCTATTGCGGTTGTTGCAACTTCATCCGCCCTACTTGCCAAACCCCTAGCGGAGATTCTTCTGAAGGTGATAAAGCCGACGATAAAGACTTTAATGAAGAAGCTTCAGAAACTTCTTGGGAAGAAACCGAGGAAGTTGACTCAGGCTGAGATTGTTGCAAATCAGTATCGAGAGAAGAAGGGGCTTCCTGCTTTGAAGGAGCCAAAGAAGAAGAAGAAATAGTATGTTTATGCTGTTTAACGACAGTTACATTTTGGACAATAATATCGGCACAGATTGAAGCATAAGGTGACTCGGGGTGAAAGGTTACACCTAATTTCGTCTGCTCTCCGCAATGCTTGAGTCTCGCCATTTCAAAATCTAAACGTTTATTAGCCAATAGTTGTTCATTTAATTTTGTTTGTGTTGTTGCTGCTTTTATACATCCTTTTTGTAAACGTCTATCAAGTGGGACAGAAAGAGTAGCAGATAGCCCTAAAGATACATTGCTGTTTTGTTTTTGACCTGTTCTTGTAGGCATATAGTAAAGAACCTGTCCAGGGTTTGCTAAGTTACCATCAGCGTCGGTAGATGTGTCATATACGGGGTCATTATAGTAAGCCTCATAGGGTGTTTTAAAAGAATGCAGTCCGGTCAAGAAGGGAGTAAAATTAAGGGTAGGTCCTTGACAAGATACGCCTCCACCATAAGTATTGGTTATGTATGGACCCTGAAGAACCTGAATAGCTTGATTTGTTACACTGCCAGATGAGTTGGCTACCGGGTTAGCAGTGGCCGATACACCTCCTACTGTCTCTGCTTTTGAGACATTAAAAAGATTATTAGCTCCAATTAATACTATTAATAAATACTTTATTGACTGAAAGTTGAAACCGTATCTGTGACACTTGTCATTTCTGTGGTGCGATTTATTATGGTTTGATTGACGAGCCCAGGTTGAGATAGTGTGGTTGTGAATTGCCATGATTGGTCAGGATTCTTTATAGAGAACTCAGGCACATTATTTGCGTCTAACGAACTCCAAGTTGACGTCACACCATCTACTGTATTACTTATTGAAGTAGATGGCGGTAATAGCGTAGCACCATCAGCTTTAATATTCGTTCCTGTAACTGTATATTCCCATCCAGTTTGATAGTCTACAGAATTTATGACCTCCGTAACTTTTGTAGTTGTCTCAGTATGAGACGTCATAGATCCGCTTTGGAAATTTGGGACGACGGGAACTGCATTAGCTCCCGTAGGTATTAATAAAAACAGCCAAATAAGCCGTTTCATAATTAGTCAACTACTATTTCTGAGACAAATTGACCAGTAGCCGTAGTACCAGCGCCACCAGCGGTCAGGGTCATTATACCTGCAGAGGTAATCGTTCCCGCCAAAGTACCTGCGACACCTCCGGATTGGGTCGTGGTTTCTCCAAATGCCGGCATATCCGCCACAACCCCACTGGTGACGTCCACACCGCTTCCTATGGCTGGGATTCCGTCCCCTTGAAGCCAGCTTTCTGAGAATGAGAAAGCCGATCCCGGAGTGCTTATCTCATATGTACCAGCTTTCATTGTTGCTGAAGCTGTAGCAGATCCTGCAGTTAAACCTCCAAAAACATCACTGTTTCCTGTACCTACTTTGATGTTTGTTCCAGAGACTGTATACGTGCTACCAATTCTTTCTGAAACTGTTGCTGCACCATTTACTTGTAATTGAGTTGACGTACTAAGACGATGCGTCAAATCTGCACGAGCTATTGGAGCACTAAATAACAGCAATAATGGTAATAATTTTTTCATAGGATTGAAAGACATCATCTTAAGCTTACATGGGGGTAAACTTAGTTATTATCACTTACTATACGATGACTGAAGATGTGAAGAAGTCGTCAGCGACACCCCCTGAAAAAGACTCAAAAAAGAAAAGTGTTTTCACCAAATTGAAGGAGGGTATTGACGATAAAGAGGAGCAATTAGCTATCTTGTCTACATTTGTGCGGCTTGGAGTTGTCGTTTGGTCCGGGTTTATCATTTCTTTAAATTACATTGAAATTCCAGGAATGGGACAGCAGTCTCCCAAGGACATAACTTTTGTAGCATCTGTTTTTACTGGGGCGTTGGCAAGTTTTGGACTCCAGACTGCATCTAAAAAAGGAGATGGCACGATGAAGATGGACAACCAGAAAAAGGGTGGTTTAGGCGATATAAGTAAAGCTGACTTTGAACGTCTTATTGAAAAGATGTCTCAAGTAGGTCCAACTCAAACCTTGCGAATTGAGCAAGCGCCTATTAAAATTACTACAGTGGATAACAAGACCTCTCTTAATTCCTAGTTTCTAGATGTACAGACAGAGCAACATGAACTGGACAGCTCTTGGATTAGGCGCCATCTTAGGAGTCTCAAATATAGGCTTAATGGGTGCCTTAATAGGCAAAGGAAATCTACCTACAGTTGATTTACCTGTAGGTAGTTACACCTCATACGAAATGGAGGCAACAAAAGATGGATATCGAATTAGATATAATGCCAATGATCCCAAAGTAATGATAAAGACAAAAGATATTGTTAAACCTACTGGTGTATTTAGTAAACAAAAACAGACTATAAAACTTTATGAAGAATATACGATGAACGGGAAAGTACATTTAGATGGAGGAGACGATGCGGTAGGACTTACAGCAAAGGAAATAGCTTGTATCAAGGCAGAAGGCTCTGGTGAATCTACAGGAGGGCTAGTAGGTGCCTCTGTAGGAGCACAGGCTGCACCTGCTTTATCTAACATACCTATAATCGGTTGGCTTGCTGGAGGATGGGTAACAATGTTTGGGCAGAAGAAAGGAGCTGATATTGGTGGCGACATCGCAAAAGCTATTGAAGGTTGTTGATTTATTCGTTATACTCTTAGTAATAACTAATAATGTTCAATGACTGATCATCAAGAGACTCCTAAATCGTTAGAGGAGCAATTACAAGATCAAAAAAGTAATTTAGAAAATAATATTAGAGAATCTGAGAGACAGATTGCTACTCTTAAAGAACAGTATTTAAAAGTTTTAGGTGCTCTTGAGTTTGCCGCTATACAAAAACAAGAAGCAGAAAAAAACACTGATGATCCTGTGGCAACAACCGTAATGAATTCTTAGAACAATGTTTACTGAGTTGACAAAAGATAGACGTAAAGCTTTACAGTTATTAGCAGAGCACATACGTTTTTCTTCAACTCAGTTATCTCTTCAGTCGGTCATTTATGATATAAAAGAAGATGATATGAAATGGGTAACTGAAAAGATTCACTATTATTTATTACGGTTATTAGAGGATTCTGAGCCTGATACTAATGAAACAGAATCTTTAGAAATAATTGATTCATACGAAACGTAAGTTTATGCAGCATAAAGTTTTTTTAATGCGATAAATTAAAGTGTTTTATTGCGAGCAAGATCTTTTAACTAACTTAATTGTTCTATCACCAAGTAATGCTCGAAAACAATTTAGAATACAAATATTTGAAGAGTGGGATTGGGCTTGTGCCTATTGCGGAAAGGAGTTGACATGTAATACAGCAACCATTGACCACATTGTACCTAAATCAAAGGGTGGTCATAATGTTAAATCAAATATGTGTTGCTGCTGTTCATCATGTAATAGAGAAAAAGGATCTGATCAACTTGAAGATTGGTATCAAATTGATAATGACAACTACTGCGAGAAAAGACTTGGTAAAATAAAAACTTGGATGGATGTTAAATCAACATCTTTTAAAATTACATCCATAGATAGCTCAAAACCAGTTGTAGCAAATGAATTCACCGTCGGATGGCTCTCAACCTGAAAAAAATTTTCTAGCATCTTATTTAGCTTCTAATCCTGAGCTATACATGGGAGATCAAATAAGAGCGAATGTCAATGCTCCGGGAGATAAAACTATGAAAGGAAAAGTCAGTAATAATATTAAACAAAAGCTTAGAGATGGCGTAATTAAGGTGTAGCTATGGCTGATAGAGCTAAAGCAAAACGGTTGGCTACAAAGCATTTAAAATGCAATAAGCCAAAAAGAACACCCGATCATAAAACTAAATCACATGTTGTAAAAGCCTGTGATAAAGGCAAAGAAAAAATAATAAGATTTGGACAACAAGGTGTTAAAGGTGCTGGTAAGAATCCAAAAACTGCTAAAGAAAAAGCACGTAAAAAGTCTTACTACGCAAGGCATAATGCACAAGATAAGAATCCAAGTAAGATGTCAGCACGATATTGGTCACATAAAGTCAAGTGGTAGAGCCATTAGGATAAGAATATGGAAGGAGTCGTAATTACTTTTGTTGTTTTCTTCGGCAGTTCTTTTGGTGTCAGTTCGATTTTATTGAAAAAAAACGCTCATCTACATGATGAGACAACCTATAAATGCTTGAAATGCAGGGTGTACGAGAAGACGATAATCGATTGAATTTTAATTTACCGCTGTTAAGATACAAATAAGTTTTTAATTATATATGGATGCAATCGAATTATCAATGGATGCCGAGTTTGCAATCCATGCGTCTGCAATTGCTATCCAAAGTTTAGAGCGTGACGAATTAGAAGAGGCTTTTATTGAAGTCCTTCATCAGAAAGCTCTAGATCGCCAAATGTTTTTTGGCATTTTAAAAGATCACGGCATTGATGCCGACATTAAACTTAAACTCACCTCCACGGAACAGCTCTCTTAAATATTATGCCTACTCGCACCATTACAGGAACTTTAGATACATTCACTGTTGACGCAGGTTCTGAAGTCACATATCTAGGGGCTACATCTGCAGGTAACCCTGGGGAAGCTTTGAGAGGATTTCGTGTTAATCCTGGTAACACAGGAGATATTGTTGTCACTATTGATAAATCTAGTGGTATAAATAATATCGAAATTTTTCAAGAAGATGATTTTACAGGAGGAAACGCACCAACTGGCTATACTAAATTCTCCAACATTGTTAAAGATGGAAAGGGTAAAGGAGCAGTAGGTGTAACGGTCTCTAACGCTGGTAAAGATTATGTTGTCTTACTCAGGACAGACGGTTATTCTGAAGTGAGCTACAACGGCTCTGTTGTCGTCCCATAATAGAGATTGGAAAGACTATCCTTTTTTAACTCAAAAAGGTATTAATTTAATACGCATGTACAGCACACCTCATACCGCTATAGGTATGGGGATGTTTGCGTCTTATAAAAACTTTGGAGAAAATATATGGAGAATAGGTTACGAAAGTAAAACTCTTAAAGGTAGAATTTTAGGAGCGAGAGATAAAGCTTCAGAAGAGGAGATAGTTGAACAACTAATAGAGGATTTAAAAATATTTTCTAAACAAGTATCTGAGTATGTTCTTGTACAGACCAATAAAAATCGTAGAGCTGCACTTTTGAGCTTTGCTTTTAGTCTTGGTTTACCTGCTTTTAAGAATTGTAGATTATTAGATTTAATTAATAGCTATTCAACAAAGACAGAAATTATTAGAGAATGGAGTCCATATATAAATAGATATTGGTTATCAGGGGGTGATGGCATAAGAGATTTACGTCGTACCGAACTTGATTTATATTTATCACCAGACAAAGAAATACCTACTTTATACCCACATAAATGTAAAGCAAAATATTGTCTTTTAAATTTAGTAGAAACTTACAGAGGAACGCCAGAGCAGATTAAAGCTATTGAATATCTAGAGCGTAAATTTAAAGAGTGGGATCCCTCTGGGGAAGCTCTTCGATGGTTTCATCGGTCTTGGAGTCAACCGCCCAAGAGTTTAGGATCTCCGCAGCGTCGGGATGGTAATGTTTTAAAAGATCAAGAGCATCCATGAGTTGTAACTCTGGTGTATAACCTTCTATGATTTCTTCATACTTCATTGTTCTTTGAGCTTTTATTTAAAGATATTTTCAAGAGAATTAAATAGCCAATTAAATCTTGAATAACATCTTCATCATCATAAAGGATATTTTCACCATGCTTTATTCTGTTAAGTTTGTCATCAATTCTGACTAATAATTGTTCGGTGTTATCACACTTACTAAAAATTCTTATTGGATCAATTGCAGAATTACCATATTTTAAATTCTTATATAGAAGAAGTTCTTTGACATCTTCGCATACTTTCGCTATCTCCATCTGAGTTTCAGTCATGTTTTTATCAAATAGAATAGTCCTATGATTCCTAAGCTTAGCCAAGATTATACTGTTGACGAAAGATATAAAGGTCTGCGTGGGCATCGTCACACAGTAGATAACGATACTGGTTTGAATTTTTTGGAAAGATATATAGAGGGATTACGTGAAGAAAACTTTCCTAGACCCTTTATTGATTAAGTATTACGTTACCTATATTAGAAAAAACATCGACAAAGTTTTCTGTCTGTGTAAAGCCATATTCCAACTTAGGTAAATAAATAAAATAGCCCCAATGCATAGGAGCTTTGAACCTATAAAAATTTTTACCATGCATTAAATTTGCTCTTTTTTCAGGTATACATACTGGGTAATCCCACATTTCGGGGTGTAAACGCATCATTTCTGGATAAGTTGTAAAAAATATTGCTTCAGGAATATTTCTTAATTTCCATTCTCTTACCAGCCTTTTGAACCATGCAATCGAAGGTGCCATGGAGTTTGCTCCAGCTCTTTTTCCCCATCGCCAAGTACCTCTGGCCTGACTATAAGAACAACGCCCATATGTAGGAGGGAAAAGATATGTTTTACCTGTCCATGGATCATCTATATTCAAACCATCTTCTTCTAAAGTATATATTTTTCTGGCCTTCAAAAATTCTGCGTTTGCTTTATGAGTGGAGCAGGGATCAAGATCTATATCACCAAGAACTGCATAAATGTAAGGTAAATATTCGACAGGTGTCAGCCAATCTTCAGTTATATTATGTATCGAACTGACAAAGCGTTTAAAGTCAGCCCAAGATCTTTTACCCCTTTTCAAGATTGAACAATTGATCCAATCATTCTTTCAGGATTTATACGAAATAATTGAGTGTCTCTTTCATCTTCAATAATAAATAAACCTTCTTTTTCTCCATCTATCGACTCAGCTATGTTGATAGCTTTACTAATAATTTCACAGTCTTGTTCTGCTTCTCTTGCCTTTTCTAAAATACTTATTAATCTGTTTACACTTACATATTGCATCTGTTCTTTCTCAGGAAAATCAGGTCTAAACACTATTACACCTGGTCCTTCGTTAGCATAAAATTTCTTGTAATAATCAAGTTGATCTGCCAATATTCTCTCTATTGATAATTGTAATAATTTATCTTCATCTTCTCCTGTCGTATTTTTAAAAAGTTTTAAAAGGAGTTGGTTACGTCTGTTAGTCATGAAATTTTATCGATGCTTTAGTCTATCAACTTTCAGATTTATTTTCATTTTTTACTTTAGGAACTGATTTTATTAAATGATCTAAACCAGATTTTTTTAGTGTTTCTAGTAATTTTGGTAGTGGTTGGTATAAAACTACCGCTTTTTGCATGTTCCCTATTTTTTTAATAAGCTTGCCATTTTCGTCACGTAGCTTAGTCAATTCACCTTGCCGTATCAAATATTCAGCAACGCATCTATATCTACGTTTCTCAGCTAAGTTAATGTCAGGATAACGATCACATATTGTGCTAGTTCTCATATCACTAAAAGTAATTCTTATTTGATCTGCAAGAGATAGACCCAGCATTAGGTCAGTCGTGCTTGTTTCATAGTTCCTTACGAGATCTAAATAACGTTTCAAGTCTGGTGTAGAGAAGCTTCCTGAAGGTGGTATAAACATCTCTACTTGTTCTATTAATGACTCAGATAACGTCTCCTTAAAGTTTTCAATAGTGACTTTTTCTAAATCTAAATCTATAAATCTATAACTTTGATATAAATTATCTTCTTGTTCTATAGGCTCATAGTCAGTATTCTGAAGAATATCTAACCAATCCTCACTTTTAATTACTGTCATTAGGAGGACTTGTCTTTACGAATACTAGCCGATTTCCAGTAATCGTCCCATTGTTTCTTATGATCAACTATAAGAACTTTTTCATAGAAGTCTCTAAGTTTTTTAATTTTAGGTTTAAAATCAGGATCACATTGACGTTTTGATCTTGTAGCTTCCCACAAAGTGGTAGCTAATTGTATTTGTTCCTCTGTTAAGAGATCATTTTTTAAATTTTTTATGGACATGGTTGAGATAAGTTCGCTAAAATCGTGAAGGAAAGGATACTGATTCTCATGCGCCGACCTATCACATACGCCGAACTCCTTTTGGTTTTGATTTTGTTGCCTTTCGGTGTTGTGGGCGTTCAGCATTTACACGAGTTTGTCACCGATAGAATCAGTATAGAAATAAAAGTAAAACCAGCAAATGTCGGACGATAACGAAGTAAAAGGAACTAGAGGTTTTGTAGTCACTACTGAACCAACTAAAGAATCTAAAGATTTTATTGCACAATATTTACAAGATAAAGCTGTTGAGCAGGCAATGCTGCAGTCAAGGAGGGAGGCAGATGTTCCAGATTTGCGTAGGACACAAAGACAAACATTAGATAGAGCAGATACAAGAGGTGATATTGCTAATCCTTTCCTAACAAAAGGATCTTTAGGCAACAGACCTTCTGGACTTGCTGAAGGCGAGGCAAACATTTTGGAAAGAGAGAAGTTCACTTACAGAGGTCCTGTTGATAAGAGCCAAGGAACGGATGATAATTACATCACAACTTTGTACAACAAATATTTAGGTAGGGAACCTGATGCTGGTGGAGCAGAGTATTTTAAAAATCGTTTAGCCGCTGGTGATTCTAGAGCTAAAGTTGAGCAAGACATTCTTTCAAGCATAGAGGGACAGCGGAAAGAAAAAGCAAGAATTGGAGGAGCATCCGCGTTCATATCAGATGATTTCATTGATAAGTTTAAGAAAACTGGATCGGGTGTTAAATATGGTGATTATCTACAAGATAAAGATGATCTGGACAGTGTTGTAGATACAGGTGATGCTGGAGGCACATTAAATTTAAAATCTTTAAGTGATGCTTATAATGATTACTTAGACGAAGATGATGAGGGTAGCACTTATGATTTTTTAAAGAATTATCTACAAAATTTATAAAGAAGTTTCTGATAAATAATCGTAATAAATTTGTTTTAAAAATAAATATTCTCTAAATGAAATAATTACAACATCCTCTTCTGAATCTTTTAAACGATAAGTATTATTGGTTTTAGATACTTCTTGTAGTATCTCATCAAGATTGTTTTGCAGGTTTTTCTTTGTAATCAATCTACCTGTAAAGGGACGTTCATCATTCTTCATGATAGACAGATCACCCATTTAATAATAACAGAGCTTGTATCAAATTACTATATTGCCAAAATTGATGTCACTTCCTGCAGCATTTGCAATTTGTCCAAAGTCAATATTTTCAATGGCAGCCTGATTAATAAATTCAAAATCAACTTTATTAACGTTGACTGTTATGGAGTATTCTGTTTCTTGATATCTAATATCATTTGTTATTAGAAATAAATATTCACCAGGGTTTAGTAAAGTTGTTGGATAATCATCTAGTTTTAAGCCTGTATCATCAACTAAGTAATCTATTGCTGCTTCTTTAGCTACATAACCAAGATCATTGATAGGCATCTCTTCTCTTCTATTACCCTCAAATATTTCATAAAAAGCAATTAATGTATTTCTATTAGTTTCTTTTTCATATGAAAATTGACTTAGATTTTGAGTGAATTGAACAGATCTTGGTTGTCTTAAAACAATTCTATAAAAAGTAGTTTGTTTTCTTGATAATCCACCATGACTATTTTTGATGGGAACACTTCTAAAAATAGGTGAAAAGTCCCCCAAATCTATCGGATTATAGATGTTGTCCCCACTTTGTGCTGGTAAGGGATCTGAGCCGAAATAAGAGGTAGGTCCATATGCAGTCGGACCTCCACCTCCTGTTGGGTATGATTCAACTGTTCCTAGATTAAAAAATCCTGTGTTACTCGGAATTGTCGTTAGAAATCTTGACATGTTCTTGTGCTAAGCCCGTAAAGATGGAATTGGTTCTTCCTGATTCTTGGTACCATCTTTCCATATTAGCAGCCCGTTCAGCTTGAATTCTTACTCCTTCTCTTCCTTTGCACTCTGATTCTTTTGTGGGGTATGAAAAATAATCTAACGCTATTTCTAAATGACATAGTCTAGCTTTTGCTTCATCTTTTGTGTCACACCAAGCACCAAAAGTTGTTTCACCATTTATAACAACCATAGGTGCATATTGTTTTTCTTCTAGATGAAAATTACTGGGCATCAACTGGCTACTTTTTGAAGTAACTTTATGCCTTTCTGTTCTTGAAATGCTCGAAGATGTTGTCATGGTGCAGTTTTACCTCTTTTAATTCAGGGTTTTGGGCGTCTTCAGACAATTCTCTAATCGTTAGATGAGATGGGTTGCAACAATAAGGTTTGCAATTCTTGCCGGTAAAGACGCGGTATTTACCTGTATAGCCACGACTGAGCCAAAATGCCACCCTGTGAGCTGATTGTGTTTTACTAGAGTGGCAGGGACTAGGGAAACATGCGATTGATTCTTTTTTCTTTTCTTTTATGGCACCTAACCAAGGCCAGCAACTATCTTTATCTTTAACATCAACTTGTTCCCAAAATCTTTTTACTTGCCAGTACCACCTAAGATCAAAATTTCTTACATCAACACTACAATATCCTTCTTTTATTTTTTCCATACAGTCCAAACATTCACCCATTAATCCAAAATTACCCTTATGTTTTGACTCACCCTTCCTGTGCCAAGGACATTCCATTTCATTCATTTCATGATATTTAAGCTGTAATTTTTTTGCTTCTTCAGGATTTGCCATGATTACTTTTTTACAAACAAGTGAGGATTGATGTAATACCTCCTTTTCATCAATAGTAGACGAAAATTTATTAATAGACTCATATGTTTCTCCGCTACATATCCGACGCACAGTTTGATAAGGTAATTTATATATTCTTGATATTCTTCTACAGCTTAAGCCGCTTTCATAAGCCACTCTAAGTCGCTTGATAACATCAATATTTAACTTTTTATTCTTCTGTGCTTTCTCAAATGCAACATCCTGACGTCCTCCCCAGTAATAGTGGCAAGGATTCAGACAGTGTGGAGAGGAACAACAAGCTTTTCTTACAACAATTGATTCATCATCTTCCTTTTCTCTACCACTTATAGCCAGTATCAGAGGTCGAGCATCTACATTTTTGTAGATTAGGTGAGTTTTTTTAGAAGTATTAAACCCTTCAAATATTGAATTAGCATATTCTGCCGCATCCCAACAACGATTTGCCCCAAAATTTTCCAGCCCTATTTGTATAGTTTTTGCGAAAACCAAGTGATCGTAAGGAGTTAGACCTGCGTATATAAATTCATCCATGAATGATCTGTTAGGGGAAACAATGTCGAACTAGGGTAAACCCCTTCTGTCGCAATAGCAATCGTTGAACAACCAAATTTCTTATTTTTTTACCATTTATATTTACTTCTATATCGGATGGGGGTAGGTATCTGATAGTAACATTACACTCACAACCCTACCCCTTCCATACACTACTCCGATAAAAATAGCAAAAAAAACCACAGATTTGGCTGTTCAATCAAGAATCTAGTCACCGCAATCGATTTAGTGTAATTTTTTACCTTTTAAAATCTTTCCCCCTAATAAATGTTTCAAGATAGACAATATTCGTTATATATAGTTGCAAAATGAATGGCTTCGTAGTAGCAGGGTGTGTAATGACACATATCACCGCTAGGAGAACAAACAAGATAAATTGTTCTGCCGTCGGATTTTGTAGTAGTGATAGCTGATTTCATGTCAATATCGTCTATTTCGCGATGTTATTATTATAAAAAGTGTCTTATAAATATGGAAAAGGAAAATCGTTTCCTTAAAGACTTTGGAAAAGCTTTATTAGGTCTTGTTCCTGCAACTAGAGTAGGCGTATCAATGTTTACTCCCGAAGCTCAAGAAGCAAGAAAAGATCAAAGTGGACTATTTCCAGAATTAGGTATAGGTGAAGGTTTACGTGCATTGAGACCTTCTAGAGATTTTGGTATGTTTGCAGGTAAGTTAGTCGCACCTCCTGGGGTTCCTTTTTTATTTGGTTTAGGAAGTCAGGAAGCTAGAGATGCAAGACAAGATCAAAGTGGTTTTTTCCCTGAGTTCGGTATTACTGAAGCAATTAAGGTAGCTAATCCTTTTTATGACTACACAATTGATAATCAATATGAGGATGGAACATCTGGTGGTAGAAGCAAGATAAAAGGAGCAGATACATATGAACAGTTTATTGAAAGGACAAGAAACAGCCCAGCAATGCAATCAGGTGCTTTTGATCCTAGAGAATTGTTTGAGACATACAAAGCAAATCAACAATTTCAAGCTGATCGTAAATCTGGTAAATTAAAGAAAGACAGAATGGCAGGGGAAAGGGTAAGGATCACAATGCCCATGGATTTGGAGTAGAGACTGATTTTTTAAAGTTATAATTAATAGAAATACTTAATAAATAGATGGGCGGAGCAGGTTTTGATCCAGCTGGTTTAGGAATGTCAGCGGATCTTGGTGATCCACGTAGGCAATCAAAACTTCCTGGTGGTTACGCAACACAAGGTCAAGCAGTAAGTGCTCCTTATGCAGAAGCAAATATGAAGGCGGCTGAGAAAACTAATCCGATGAACGCAGCTTCACAAGAGCCAAGTATTACTTCAAGAGTTGATGACTTTCTAGGTCGCATGGGTAGGTAATGGGAGACACTGATTTTCCAGCTGTAATGGCAAATTACGGAATGGCAAAAGATAGAGCAGAAAAGTGGAGAAGTAAATCTACTGGTAGTTCGACATATATGCAAAGCGGTGTAGGAATACCAACCACTGGAGAATATCAAGATTATATTTCTGAAGCAGGTTCTGATCAGAAACCATACATAGTTATTAGACAAGGTCCTATTAGGTAGTAGGTCTTCTGGTTGTAAAATTAATAAAAGTGATTGAATTAATTAGGTTAGATGTCACAAACAAAAGCAGAATTATTACAAACTAAACATCAAGGTGAGTTACGACTTGGTGATGCTAACTCCTCACATTACGTAGGCTTTAAAGCTCCAGCTACTGTAAGTAGTAGTTTAGTTTGGACTCTTCCTGCGGCTGACGGGACTGCAAATTACCTTCTCAAAACTGACGGTTCTGGGAACCTTGCATGGACGGCTGATAATTCAGGAGTTTCTTTAAGTGGTAGTACAAATAATACGATTGCAACAGTTACAGGAGCTAATGCTCTTCAAGGTGAAGCTGCCCTTACTTTTGACGGTAATATCTTACAGATATCTCATGCTACACCTCAATTTAAATCGGTTGATACAGATGGAACAAACGATTATTCAACTTTTCAAAATAGTAGTGGGCAGAGTGTTTATAACGCAGTAGATAACAACACACACGGAAAACATTTATTCCAAACTGCTGGAACCGAACGGATGCGGATTGATAGTTCGGGAAATGTTGGTATTGGAACAACAAGTCCTGATTCTCTTCTGCATCTAGAATCAGTTAGTAGTCCTGGGGTTCATTTTAAAGATACAACTAATAACTGTAGTTTAAAATGTTATGCACAAAATAGTAATGCACACATAGGAACCACAAGTACTCACGATTTAATTTTTGATTGTAATTCAATTGCTCTTCTAACTTTAACTACTGGTAGACATATAGTAACTCAAGGTTTAACAGGTACATCCTTTAACAATGATACTGCTAGTGCAAAAATACTAGAAGTAACAGGGGATGGAACGGTTGGTGAATATGGTGTTATTAACATCAGTGGTAATCAAAATACTAATAATACGGGGGTTGGTACTCTTAGATTTATAAACAGGGAAAACTCAGCAAGTAGCAGTGCTAGTAGCGCTAATTCAAAACAAATTGCAAGCATACAATCTTATATAGCAACTGATGATACTAATGCTGGTGATGATTCTGGAGGCTTTTTAGTTATATCTGTTAAGGGAAATGGAACAGGAATTGCAGAAAAATTACGCATAACTTCGTCTGTCTCAAAATTTACTGGTGGTGTTAGTCAAGTTGCTACTGCAGCAGCAGCTTTAGACTTAGACTTAAATACATCTAACTACTTTACAAAAACAATATCAGGTAACAGCACATTTACTTTTAGTAATCCAGCTGCATCTGGTACTGTTTCAGCCTTCACTTTGGAATTAACACACTCAAGTGGTACCGTCACATGGCCTTCCAGTGTAAAATGGAACGCAGATACCGCACCAACGTTGACGACTGGTAAGACACATCTATTTATGTTTGTTACTGACGACGGTGGAAGTAGGTATAGAGGTTCAGCACTTGTTGATTACGTAAACTAACTATGGATTTAGCAACACAACGCCTAATGCAAGGAGCCGCTGGAGCTGGTGGCGATAAACTTTATATTGACGATGTGTTTTCGACTTTTTTGTATGATGGAACTAATGGGTCTCTATCAGCAAACACAGGTCTAGATATGAGTGGAGAAGGTGGATTGCTGTGGATTAAGAATAGGACTGATAGTGGTAGGAATAATACTCTTTTTGATACCGAAAGAGGTGTTAATCAACGACTGAAAACTGATTCAAGTGGAGCTGAAAATACTTTCAATGCCAATCAAACTTTTACTTCTACAGGATTTACTCTAAATTGTGATTTTGGAGATCTAAACCAAAGTAGTAAAAGATATTGTTCTTGGAATTTTAGAAAAACTCCAGGATTTTTTGATATTGTTACGTGGACGGGAAATGGTGTAGCTGGTAGACAAATAAGCCATTCATTAGGATCGTCTATAGGATTCCTTTGGGTAAAGAGAAGAAATGGTTCATCTGAGAATTGGTGTCTTTGGCATAGAACATTTACTGGTGCTCAATTTATAGAATTTACTGTAGAAGGTGTGGCATCAAATAGCACTAAATTTGGTAGTAATCCATCTATGACTAGCTCATATTTTACAGTAGGAAGCGATGACGCCACTAATAATAATGGTGATAGTTATGTAGCTTATGTTTTTGCACATGACAATCAATCGTTTGGAGATGCAGGTAACCAAAGCGTAATTAAGTGTGATAGTTTTACAGGAAATGGAAATAGTAATGGACCAACTATTAATTTAGGTTTTGAACCACAATATATACTGACTAAAAATAAAGACCGAAACCAAGATTGGCTAATATTGGACTCAATGCGAGGTCTTGTTACTGGAGGAAATGACCCTAGATTAAAACCTGAGAATGCTACTTCTGAAAGTAGTTCCTATGATTTTGTAGATGTATCTGCGACAGGGTTCCAGATTAAAAGTACTGATGCAGCGATTAATGCAAATGGCGAAGAGATTTTATATATGGCAATTCGCCGTCCAGATGGATACGTTGGCAAACCCGTTGAACTTGGTACGGATGTATTAACAATGACAGCAGGAACTTCTGGTGCTCCTTTATACCCATCTCCAAATCATATAGTTGATTTTGCTTTACAAAAAAGTAGCTATCAATCAGGAACAGCAGATTGGACTGCAGTAAGTAGATTAACGCAAGGTTTTAGACTAGAAACTAATACAACTGATGCAGAGTCAGCAAATATATACCAAGTAGGTGATTATCAAAATGGATGGAGTAGTTATACAGGAGGTGATGGAAGTAGGTTTGCATGGTTATTTAAACGCCACGCTGGGTTTGATGTGGTGGCTTGGAAAAATGACACAAATAGTACATATAAATCTATTCCTCATAGCCTTGGGAAAAAACCTGAAATGATATGGCTCAAAGATCGTGACAATACATCGACTGATTTTTACCAAAAATGGAAAGTTTGGCATTCTGGTTTAACACCAATGAACAATGCTCTAAACAGTCGATACATAGTGCTAAACACAAATGCTGCTGAAACAAATAGCGGAAATATGTGGGGTCAAAGTGATTCTGATATTAATGAAAATTCGTTTAGATATTATACAGGTATAGTCGATACTACTAGCAATGTAATAGCCATTCTT
>TARA_R100000664_G_scaffold14444_1_pt1 | contig 20801 bp, 18 predicted proteins | sample TARA_R100000664 | Tara Oceans TARA_R100000664 (sample SAMEA2622705) | marine metagenome | biome: marine biome (ENVO:00000447); feature: deep chlorophyll maximum layer (ENVO:xxxxxxxx); material: "saline water (ENVO:00002010), including plankton (ENVO:xxxxxxxx)" | depth 115 m | reverse complement strand
CATGACATCTACGTGCCGCTGTCCGAGCACGGGACAACAACCTGCCCAGAGTGCTCCGCGGTGATGACCACGGTGATCAGCGAGGTGGCCTTGGTTGGCCCGATGCCCTCGAAGCCCTTGGTGGTTGAGCAGGTTGGGCGCACGTTTGAGTCAGGCGCGGAGTGGCGTCAGTACCAGCGGGAGAATCCTGACTGTGAGATCCTCTCCTCCGACTCCGCGGCTTGGCGGAAGCACCGTGACAAAGTTGCCGAAAAAGCGGAGGCCAGAGCGCGCAAGGGTGGCTACCGAGACTTGGCCGACAAAAAAGCGCGCCGGAAAAAAGAAAGGGATAAACTGGCCGGTAAGGTTGACAAGAAAATATATGTCCACTAAAGACAACATGAGGTTCCTATGCCAGCACAAGACAAGTTGATCCGCAAGCTCAATGAAGACCCGCCCGACAACTTTGCGGAGTTGGAGGAGCTTATGGCTGAGTGCGGTTACGGCGTGACCGTTACCGACCCCGGCATGGGCGACGACGAGGGCCTGTACTCCGAAGAGGAGGGGGCTGCGGAAGATGAGGCTGAAGGAGAAGAGGGGGAGGCAGAGGGTTCTTCGGATGACCCTATGGCCATGATGGAGGAGCTTATGCCGCCGGGCATGGCGCCTCCCAGCGAGAACGAGAATCCCCGCATGAAAGTCCGTAGGATGACTATGGTCGCGGCCCGCAAGGCGCTGCCGAAGGATGACAAAGGGGAGGCTTAATGATTGAGCAAGAGGAAAGTCTTGAGGCGGGGGCCGACGCCCCGGCACCCGAGGCAGTTGATGCTTCTGTTGAAGCGGCTCCGGTTGATACCGCCTCCGATGAGGCATCTGCCCCTTCGGAGCCCTCCCTCTCCGACGACACGGGGCCGGACGAAGCGGCTCCCGTCTCTTTCCCCTCTGCCGATGATTTTGAGTGGGACTCGTGGGATGGCGGTCACGAAACGCTTCCAGAGCAAATGCGCTCTTGGGGCGAGCGGTTTAGCTCGCATTACGGAACGCGGCATCAAGCTGCGATGGAGGCGCAGAAGCGCCAGATTGAAGATCAGCACAACCTTTACGAGGCGCTGATCGCAGGGAGAGAAGATCCAAGGGTGGCGCAATACGCCGACCAGATCAAAGAGTGGGAGGAGAAGCATCAGTCTCTGGAGACTAGGTATCAGTCTCTGGAATCTGAAAGCCAACGATTTGTAGAGAGCGTAAATCAGTCGATTGAGGCAGAGGCCGACCGTTATGCGAAAGCATTTCAAGAGTCGAACGCCGATGTGTTCAACAATGATGAGCTTTCTACTAAGTTTGCGGACCTGCTCGAAGAGGGCTGGGATCTTGAGACAGCGGCGGAAGCTTCGCGCCTTCCCGAGTCTGCGCTCAAGATTGCAAAAGAGGCCAAGGCCGATGGTGTTCCTGATTCGTATGCGCTCAAGCTTGCGCGCGGTACGAAGATGCGGACACCCCAGCCGAGGCCGGGCGCTAAGATCACGTCGGGGGCCACAACCCCCAGCCGCTCCCCGGAGCAGGTTGAAACGACGGATACTGGCGCAATGTCCTTGAAGGACTGGAGATCTCATGTTGCGCGTAATGCTTTGAACAAAACGAAGAGGAGAGCCTAATGGCTATTTCACCAGACGTTCTAGCGACGGCGCTTAATGAGTTGATGCCGTCCTACAGCGAAATGTTTGTCAAGTTCCATCCCCTGATGGAAAAAGTTATGCAGAACGGGAACCTGTCCCGCGATGCTCTGAAGGGCCCGAAGCGTGAGTTCGCTGTCGTGACCGACGGTCCCGGTACTGTGACGCAAGTCGATACCGGATCCGAGGTTATCGCAGGTGGGCGCTCGCAGAATGCACACCGAGGAAACGTGGTTGCTCCGCGTCTCATCTATGCGTTCGACGTGCCCGGCAAGGACTTGGCCGAGGCCAACGGCGAGATGGACCTCGCTCGCATCCTTCAGCACTACCCCGAGTTGGCTCTGTCCGACTTCCACGAGCGGATCTCTCGTCAGCTTGGCACCGGCGACGGCAGTCAGGTCGGCGGCTTCGCCACTCTGAACGGCAACGCCAGCTTCACTCCTGATGGAACGGCTCGCGACGGCATCCTTCAGTTGTCGGCTTCTTCGCCCCACACCGTCCACGGGCTTGGCTGCTCCGGCGCCGCAACTCCCATCGCAGGTTGGAACAACCAGTACCAAGACATCTCGTCGTTCGCAGTGAACGGTCGCAGCCAGATGCGTAAGGCGTACTTCGCCGCTTCGCGTCAGGGCAAGACCGCTGGTCCTGTTGACCTGATGATTGGTGATGAGGCTTCTTACCTCAACTACATCGACGACTTGGACGATCAGGTCCGCGTGGTCAAGGTTGAAGGTGACAAGGCTCCGCCTCTGGTTCGTCAGGGCGTGAAGTTCCTCGATGCTGACTTCTACCTCGATGACGCCATCGACGTGACCAGCACGAAGTTCACCGCTGGTGACATCACCGCCGGTCAGGACGGGATCATCTACGGTCTCAAGACTCCGACTTGGCACCTGTTCACTCTTGGCCACGATGCCAACGTGGAAACGAAGGGCGACTTCGCTCTCCGTGGACCGTTCCGTATCCCCGACCAAGACATCTTCCGCTACGAGTTGGTGCTCATGATGGGCATTCACACCACGCAGCTTCGCTCCAACTTCGTCGTCACCGGCGCCGGCACCCCATAAGGAGGATCTCATGGGTTTCACAGCAGCAGGTATTTCGCATACCACAGTCACCACTACGCAGCAGGCCCCTCTGGGCTTCCGCCTCACAGTTCCCCAAGGGGACAACGGGGTTGCCGAGTACGTCTACATTAAAACCGCAGGGGCCGTGGCTCCGGGTGAGATTGTGGGCCAGTCTGGGGTTACGCCTTACTTGGGAGTGGTTACCGCCGCTAACTTGGAAGCGAACAAGACCTTCGGAGTCGCACAAGTGACTATCGCAAGTGGTTCTTACGGGTTTGTTCTCGCTAAGGGTTACTGCCCAATCATCTCAACCAGTTCTACCTCTGCCCCGGCAGTGGGTGCGCAGATCACGTCCGCAGGATCGGGTATTGCTACAGACAACGCCATGAACTCGGATGCTCTGGTCGGGGCCAACATTGGTCACCAGTTGACGCTCGGGGCGACTGACGCCACGATCGGCGGTGGCAACTATGGTACCGCAATGATCTATTGCACGGGCTAGTAGATGAATCTCAAGGAGATTCGGAACGCGATGTTCGCTCAGGCGGATTGGGCTCCAACCCAGTCCCCTGAAGCGACATCTCGCGTTAACGGCTTCATTAACCGGGCCTACAATCAGTTGGCCTTGGAAGCTCCGTTTCTCTTCTTTGAGTCCAAAGTCCACCTAGCGACCGAGCCAGATGTCGAGTCGCTAGGGGGGCTCACAGGTGTTCCTGACCGCATCCAGTTGTCGGGCACAAACACCCTCCCACTGTCGCCTACAAGCCGAGACCCTTGGACTTGGGAGGCGACGTTCACCCATGCGCAGGCTACGGCATCGCCGACTAAGCTGAATGTGTGGAAGTACGACCGCTCATGGGACGGCCGTATGATTGAAATCACCGCCCATGACGGGACACTCATTCGCAACCAGATCCGCTCGGTCTGGAACAACTCGGGCACGTACCACATGACACTGGTTCGCCCGTGGGACACCGACACCTTTGGTGATGGCCTAAGCCCTGACGACGACGGCATTAAAGGCTTTAAGTACCGCATCTTTACTGACGCCTACTCTCTGCCCGATGACCTGATCCAACTAAACTCCGCGCGGCTTAGGGATAACACCAACAACTATCCCCTCGAAGTGGTGGGCCAGCAGGAGGCGGAGGCCCTCCAGCTTGACGGTCCTCCTTCGCAAATCACGAGCGGCATTCCTCGGGTCATTTTCCGCAGGCAGCACGTTCACATGCAGGGCCCCAGCGTGGCTCCAGTAGCCTCGGCCGCCCTGACAAACAAAAACCTTGAAACTGTAAGCATCTCTCGAGAGGGCTCAACAGCCCAGAATAAGCCCGAGGGGCGCTCGACATACGACAACAACTACATCCAGATTGACACTCGGGGAGATGAGCCAACCTCGACGCCCCTCGAGTCGAACCCCTCGACCACGAGCGTGGATGTTTCTTGGCTGGGCCCAGAGCCGGTCGGAACCTTTGAGTACAAGGTCACCTACACTTGGGGCAAGCGGGATGTAGAGTTCGAGCTTCCGGGCTTGGGACACTGGGAGGGCTTCGGCCGCCCACTGGACATCACAGAGGCCACGACGTTCCCCTCGAACCCCGCTACCAGCAGCGTGGCTTCAGGAGACTCGTCCTCACGCAACCGCTTCAGGACGCCCCGCTTTGAGTCGCCGCCCTCTTCGGCATCAAACGCTATGACGAACGTCAAGGTTGGGGATGACTTCTCCGCCATCAAGCTCTCGCTCCCTAACATCACTTACGCTCTGGGCTACATGATCAAGAGCACGGGAGTCAGCCGGCAGTCCCTAGACCAAAGCGGCATCTACATCCGCATCTATCGGCGCCGGGTCGATGTGAACTTGGCAGACTACGACCGCCTGCCCAACGCTGTAGACGGGCTCCAGCACGCGCAGTTGGATAGCGCGGACTCGTTCTACCTGCTCTCGGAGTTCCGGGCCGATAGCTCGAACAAGAGTGTTTGGTACGACAACGGAGAGTTTCTTCCTGATTACAGTCGCCGCCTTCGGGACATCCACGGCTACCAGACGATGCAGTTTTACCCGAAGCCGGACAGACGTTACGCGATTGACATCCGCGCCGTAACGCGCCCGACGAAGCTGGAAGATGACCGTGATGCGCCCTTGGTTCACGCCGAGGCTGTCAATGTGCTCATCGAGAAAGCGATGGTGTACCTGTACGAGAACATGGGCCAAACAGGAAGGTCCGAGTACAGCGCCGCACGCTACACCGAGCTTCTGCTCACGCTCTCAAAAAGATACGGCGACCTTCGCCCTCCCTCTGTTCCTGTGTTACGGTCAATGACACGGGCCACCGGAGTTCGCACGAACCGCAGGTGGAACCGCAGACTGTCAACAGACGACTTGGGAGGCGTTGTAGAATGAGCACACCTATGATTTGCGGTGGCGTATACGAGTGGACGGATTCGGCTAACAGAGTCATGCAGGGCACCCTTGTGTCCATTACGACGAAGCCGAGTGGAGAGCAGTCTGGTACGATGCTGGCCACGGGCTTTGCTCCCGAGTTGGTTCAAGGCGGCTCCGAGCGATGGGAACAGTTTAGGCTGATCGGTCGTCCGGCCTCTCCAAGCGTGGGACGCCCAAAGAAGAAGGGCTGACCGATGGCCTACCTGCGCAAGCGTCGCGAGGTTTCGGGCTCCGGCTCTGCGCTATTTCTGCGTGGGCAAGATGATGGCCTAATCCTATCGAACGACATCGCCCAAGAGATCACCAACATGTATGGTCTCGAAGAGGGTACGCTGCGCACCGTTTGGGGCCCGGCTACTTATGTCCCCGCGAAGAATACAATCTTTGGGCTCGAAACGGGTCCGGGCGCTACCCCAGAAGGGGTCGCTGGGCAGCAGCCTCGATCGGCGAAGAACTTTGCCTACGCAAGCGAAAAGTTTTTCTTCGGAACCTCTCTGTCTGTATGTAATCCTGCCGACCCTGTCTACGGGAAGCTTCAGCACGGCATCCATCACGCGCTGCTTCAGAACGGCGAGCGCGATGTGCTTCTACTACATACGGGCAATGAGTTGTGGGAGTTTCGCGGATGGAAGCGTGACTGGCGCCGCCTACTTTCCAACCCGGCAGGCCCCCATGGGTTGGCGGCCGAGCTAGAGGATGATGACAGCCCCCGGTTTCCTACGCAGTTTGAGACTATGGGCAACGGCGTTGTTATCGTCCCACAAGAGGGCCGGGCTTACTTTTATGACGGCCACATCATCGCCCCTCTAGGTTTTGCCGAGAAGCCAGCCTCGCCGCAGTGCCTCGGGCCGGAGGATTCGGTAGGCGGAATCAACCTTTCTGGTGATGTGTCGGGGACCAACGATACAGGCTACGCACACACAGGTCTCTGGGCGTGCAGGAAGCAGTTCAACCCTTCGGGCATGGAGCATGGCTTTGGCAAGTCGCGAATCGGAACCGTCAACGATTACATTGCGGGAACCGGTAACGCCAAGTTCAAAGATGGCATGCTCGACGCCGGAGAGTGGCGCGCGAGAGTGCAGTACATCGATGTATTTGGAAACCTTTCCGCCGCATCAGAGCCAAGCGCCCCCGTAGCCTGCTCCAGACAGGGTACGCTTATAGAGGTTCGGGGCAAGGCCGATATTACCGATCCGGCTGACAATCCTTCGATGTCCCCGGAGCACCTCAAGTTTCAGATCGCTTGGACGGGGATCCCTACAGGACCAGACCATTGTGTCGGCCGCAACCTGTACCGGACTAAAGACCTGATCAACTCGGGTGACGGCAACTACTACACAGTTCCGCAGAACACGTCCGCCACGTTCTCTACGTTTGCCACACTACAGGACAACGTATCCACGATGTACCCAGACAACATGTCTGACGGGTATCTTGGCAGTAAAATGCTGGACATTATTCCTGTCCCGCAGTTTCGCCTCTGCCGCGCCGCGTTTGGTCGCCTCTTTATTGCGAATGAGGTGGATAATGAGGGGCTGATCCGGTTCTCCCAGCCCGGCGCGTGGGGCACCTTTCAAGCTGGCGACGTTATCTTCCCCGACGCGACTGGTGGGGAGATCACTGGCATGTGGCGCTCCCCTCGCGGACTCCTCGCATTCACCTCCTCCAGCACGTTTTTGATCACGGCTCTCGATAGGGGTGATGACTTTGCCGCGGCACCGTTATCGCAAGAGGTGGGCTGCGTTGCCCCCAACTCCATCCAGACGATGGGTGATGGGAGCGTGGTCTGGTTGGGCAGCAACGGGTTTTACTCTTTTGACGGGCAGACCATCTCTTTTGCCTCCGCCCCTCTGAACCGCCTATTTAAGCGCTTCACCTTGTCGAGACTCAAGCAGGCGTGCTCGGCGTATGACCGGCACACGGGCGAGTACCGCTGCTGGGTTTCAACTGACGGGTCCAAAGAGAACAACCTCTGTCTTGTAATGACTGGCGGAAAGTGGCGGACGCGCACCGATTTTTCTCCCCGCGACGTGTGCCTCACAGATGACCATCGGAACTACATGCTTGGCGCCGGGAGCATCACGGGGCAGACGGGGAGCGACGGGGTCTACCTTCTTGACCATCCCCCCTCGCGGGAAGATGGGGCTATCCGCGCGGTTGCCGACGCGAGAGAGGCTGTGATTGAAACCGTATGGATGGAGGGGATTAACTCTAAGAAGAAAGAAACAATCCCTACTGCCTACCTGTGGTTTCGGGAAACTGAAAACTCTGCGGTCAACATCGAGGTCATGCGGGACTGGCGGGAGGATGTCGTGGAGACCGTGCAGGTCGCCCGGTACAGCACCGTTGACCCGCCCCCTCTCTGGGGCGATGCGGCCCTCGGCGACCCGGAGGCTAAGTTTCGACGCCGACGCCCATACTGGACTCGGGCTCAAATCTATCTTCCTTCCGCCGAAGTGGTTAAACTACGCATCAGGGGCACGGGCTTCTGGGAGTTTATTGGGCTTTCATTCGATGCCAGTCCCCGCACATTCGGAAATGCACAGCTACCAACGAGGTAAACATGGCGTGGAAGTACCCGAAGTTCGACATCCGCTCCGGCTATGTGGTAGACATTGACCCAATCAACGACAACTTGTTGAGTGTTGTCAGCGAAATCTCAGGCACCCTGAATGAACATAACTTCAATAGCGAAGAGGGTGGAGAGGTTCCCCTTTCTCGGCTTCAACTCGACGCCGGGGCCGCATTTCGCCTGCACACAAGTTCAAAGGCGGTGTCTAACGAAGTGACCTCGCCCGTTAACTCTGATTGGTTGAGGATTCAGCAGACCGATGGGTGGCAGACTTTTGACTCTGACGGGGCCGTGTTGGAGTTCGTGTCTCGAGGGGCGATGACGTGGCTCTGCGCATCATTTCAGATCATGGCCACCTACGGTACAAGCAGAAGTTCTCTGGAGAAGTTTCAGAAAGGCTTCGGCTTTTTGGTGGCACTAAAACTTGACGGCACAGTGATCTACGACTCGCTGCTGGGAAGCGGTGACCCCCAAACCGACTTCTTCCGCGGACCCGAAAATAGGGCGGCAAAAAAGAACCCCAGCCTCATAGCTGCGCAGGCCACACCCTACGGCGGCGGCGGGCTCTCCGGGGCGCGCTTGCCGGTGGTGGTTGATGCGATGCTCGAACTCTCTCCGGGCCCCCACAAGCTCGAACTGACCGTAATGAGCGTCCGGGGGTACAACTGGGCGTCGGAGGGCGTCCCTCGGGCTTCCATTTCTTCCCGCGAAATCTTTGCCTTGGAGATGCGCCGCTGATGTCGGAATATAAGTACCTTAAAACGGGCACCGCTTTTAACGCAAACGAACTACAGGACAGGTTCGCTCCTCTCACGGGCCCCGACGTGGGCCTGAACACGCTGGACACCGAGTCTTTTGCGTTAGGCTGCTTTCGGCACAACCTTGTGCCGCGCATGATCCACAGTTCAGAGGTGACGGCGGACACGCTGCCCAGCATTACGACAGAGAGGAACGGCGACTTTTCCTCCACAGTTTCTATTACGTCCCCGACGGTGGTGTGTGAGGTTGACTTCGGAGACTCCGCTTTTGAAATAGGAATGAGAGAAGACCAGCAAAATGTCGGCGCAGTCATAGTGTTGGCAAATGTTGTGGTGGAGGAGTTTAATGTGCGCTGGAACGAAGACGCGGACAGGGGCCTGCCTGCGACTGGGGGCGGCTCGTCGCTCGCAGACCGCGAAAGGGCGCGCGATTGCCCAAATGAAGATGTCTGCTGGGGAAAGTTCTATATTGAGATTGAAACGACTTCGGACACCATTATTCTTAGGCGCACTCGCCGCTCTCTCTCTCCGCGAGTGACCATCGCCATCGACGCCCCTAACTACACGGGACTCAATACGGGCAATGAATCCGCCAACAGGGATAACCGAACCCATCAGGACGTGGCCATCCGCACCGTAATCAAAGCCTCGGACATCCCCGACGGGGATAAGTTGATTAAGGTTCGCCTTGTTGCAGACCCGTCCCCTCTTTACGTGGGCCCGCTGGATGGGTTTTTTCCGATGTTTGAGAGCGGATTTACCTATTCCAAGGCCAATCTGACGGCACTTCCCCTGCACGCTGACGCAACTTAGGAGCCCCCATGTCTAAGACCGATGTGCTAAAAGGGTCCAAGGTTGCCGCCTCTTCCGATGCCGAGCTTGCTGAAATCGAAGAGGGCCAAGAGGAGGAGGAGGCCAGCGCGCAGTTTGACCCGACCGCCGCCGGCCTGTCAAACATCCCTGCCGCCCCTCCCATCGTAATCAGGCCGGAGGTGCTCGCCATTCAGTCGATGCAGCGCGAGATGGACTCGCAGCCCGACGCAGACTTCGTGGAAATGGATGAGTTTATCGAGTCTCACCAGTTTTATGCTCCTGATCGAGAGCGCTATGGCACTAGCATTCCCGCAGAGGACTTTCTTCCCCGCACCGACCCCGAAGTGAAGATGCGGCCAGATGTCGAGTTGTGGCAAAAAAGCGCTATTAAGCACATCTCCGCCGCTCGCGACAGGGCCATAAAGAATAACCCCGAAGTTGACCCCCTCATCTTTCAAAGCGTGTGGGACTCTGCATACCGCCGCATCCTTGATGGCTCGTACCGCTCGGGCAAGATGATCGGTGCGAACTTTGCCAATGATGCCGCACTAGACGCTCAAGTAGACAGAGGACTAGCGGAGGAGATGCGGGACGCCGAGGTCATCGCTATCGTCCGGGCTTACGATGAAACAACCGGAAAGAGTGTACAGGTTCCCATTACGGGCACAGACCTCGACAAGAAGCTGGCAGACAGGCTTCCACCCAGCCCCCAGAAAACGGTGTTGATGGCGGGGATCAGCCCGACATCGTGGCTTATGCCCAGCCGTGGAGCCCTTGATACCGAGTTGAATAGGAAGTACATCAACGAAGACGGCCGAACCAAAACTCCCGCAATGCTGCAACGGAAGATACGAGACCTGTACAGGCCTCAAGCAAACGAGTTGGGACAAGAGATTCCGATCCCGGTTATTTCAGTCCCTATTTTTGTTGACCCTACCGTTGGCGCCAATATCCAAGGCAAAAACTCCATCAACTTAGATACTGTGGCCGAAAATACTAAGTTGTCGGCAAAGAGCGAAGTGACGGGCGGCCGTTCAAATGCGGAGGTTAGAGAAGACGCCATGAAGGCGTACAGAGAGGGTAGCTCAATCCTCGATGTTCCGCGCTCCGTGGCCGACACCCCGGAAGAATACGCAGAGGTGGTGGGGCGGGTCGTAAAAGACAAGGTTCAAAGTATTGTTGCAGAGGAAATCGCGAGGATCCGCGCAGAGCTTGCAGGCCAGTATGTATTTAGTTCAAACTCCGACTCTCTTGTCGATTACCTAGAGGGCCAGACCTACGGAGGGGTCGGCGAAGTGCCGTATGCCCGGCAAGTGGGCGCCCTCTCGCTGCCCGTCCGGGCCATTGAGGGCAAGGTTACCGGCCCGGAAGGGTACGAAAAAGACATTGCAGATGAGGGTGGCCTTGAGTTTCTCCTTGGCGCACTGGACAAGGAGCAGCTTGCCGAAGCCGGCCCGACTCGTGCGGTGGACGACTTGATGCGCGTCGCCCCCACAACTTTTCAGGCGGCGCCGTACTGGCAGGCGTACAAAGACTGGCTGCTCCTCAACAATGGAGAAGACCCGAAGGAGGGGCGGAAGGCCTATGTCTTGAAGCGGGCCGGAGAGATCGCCCAAGACCCGGACCAGCTAGCACTTGCGCTGGCGACCAACTATGACCCCGCGGGGAACATGCTGGTTTACGCCGGAAGGATATTTTACCCCGAGTTGCACGAGATTAGTCCCGTACTTGCCGGGTTGCGCGGGGGCTCGCCGCGGCTTGCCGCTATGCTGATTGAGCCTGATGCGCTGCAAGGATCGTTTGCTTCGGTGGGGGTTCTTGGGATTGCGGGTAGCTACATTGGGGGAAGGGTGCCCAGAGCCGCAAGGATTATGGGCCGCATCACGAAAGCGGCGACCAAGCTTGATGAGGCTTTTGCGGGAGCGGCCGATGCGGAAGACCTATTGAATAGGATTGAGGCGCTCAAACAATCTGATGGAACCGGCGTCTTTTCGTGGGTCGCCGCGCAAGTGGCAGACTCGGGCGCACGAAAGCTTAACGGAAGGGGTGCGGAAGACATCGCGGATGTTGTCGCCGCAGAAAACAGGGCCTACGTAGCGGCGGCGGAGAGAGTTGAAAAATCCAAAGAAACGCTGAATAAGGCGATGGACGGTCTTGCCGACGCACAGACTGCCGCCGAGAAAAAAGTCTCTGGGGTTTTGGCTGTCGATGCGCAAGTGGTTCTCAAGTCTGCGGAGGTGGAGGAGGCGGCCGCCGAGATTCGGTTGGGGCAGCGCGCCATTGACGCGACCCTTAAAGAGGATGTCGTCACGGAGCAGGCGAAAGTGCTCGCCGGACTCGAGGGAGCGCCGACCGCTAGCAAGCCCTTGAAGGGCGATGTGGGCACCTTTAGGGGATGGGCCGCCGGAAGCCCGGCGCTGGACCCGCTGACGGATGCCGCGACTTTGGCGCGCGCGGCTGAAGGGGACGCTGCCGCGATAAAAACACTCCGCAACAAAACAAACAAGATCGCGTCGGAGCCCCCTTTAAGGAGCACAGGGGTTAGGCGCGCAGACCTTCTCAAGGCACAGTCCGATAGGCTTGAAAAGTTGCGGAAGCTGTTGCGCAACTCGGACCTGTCTACAGACGAGCAGACGATCAACAATATCCTTGAGGCCGCAGCGGGAGACGTTACTGTTGCGGCGACCAAAGGGGGTCCTCCCACCACACGCTTGCGCGATTTGATTTCCAAAGTCGAGGAGGCCCAAAAATCTCGGAAAGTAAGAGTTACCCCTGAAGACCAAGCCGCCGGGCTAGCCGCGGTCGAGGAGATTATCACAACCCTCAAAGGCACACCGGCCAAGGGTGAGGATTGGCTCGACGGGGCTACTGGCCGATTAAAGGGTGTAGGGTGGAAGTCGGTAGCGAAGGATGCGTTTTTAGGAAATCTCTTAGCACTCGGCGAGCTTAGGCGTTTTGTTGCTCTTGCTGCGGAATATGCAGACCAGTTTCCAACGGCCGCAAGGGCGGCGGCAGGCAGTGCCGACTGGGCCAAGATTGTCGATGTTATCCAAACAAACCTCAAGTCAGCCGACGATCAAGTGCGAGCCGCAACGGGCGCGCTTGTCGAGGCCGAGAATAAGCTGAAAATATCGGAGAGGCTTTCGGAGGTTCTCGCAGAGGGACCGCCCCGAAGCAGCCTCCTTACTGGAACCAATGACTTACTAGAGGCGATGCAAGAAACCGCCAGCGCCCTTAGAGGCGCGGCCGAGACATTGACTACACCCGAGGGGCAGCGCCTTGCGAAAGAACTGTTCTACCAAGGGGGGAAGGTCACAGGGGAAATCATGGCGGCAGAGCCCGAGAAAACCGCGGCGCTGCTAGAGATAGCCACTAAAACTTCTGACCCGCTCGCAGTGCTTGCGGGCAGCGGCGATGCCGGGCGCCGCATCGCGATGAGCTTCTTGGCTTTGGCGGAAAGCGGGGAGGCCCAACTCCGGGGCTACAGGCAGATCTGGAACTCTTTCTCCCAAATGAAAAACAAGTACCTCACGTCGGGCGGTAAGTACGGAAGTTTGGCGGAGTTTTTTACTGACCCCCTCTTTATCACACAGCAGGGGCTGCGGCTTGTGGCGGACCTTGTAGAGATGTCCGGCCTAGCCACAACTCGGGTGGGCGTTTTGGGCGGACGCTTTGCGGCGAGGCTCCAAGAAATCGGCAACGGCACCGCGAGAGAAGCCTCCGCTTGGATGGGCGACCTCGGCATGATTGCCAAGCACTTCTCCGGCAAGGCCGAGTCAGGGGCCCCGCTCGCTAAGGCCAAGGCTGTTGAGTTTGTTGGTACGCAAAATCGCATTGAGCTGGGCGGGCCGCGGAAGAACGTCGATATTGGCAGCAATCAACTCGGCGGAGACCTGAATCAAAACATCCTCAACCTTGCCATCGAAGGCTGGGCTGACGTGGGGCGCACATTTGTTAAGCCTAAAAAGGGTTTGGAATCCGAAGAACTTACCAAAATATACAGCGAAAAATCCGAAAGCATGTTCGCGTTTGTAGCATCGTTTGTGCGAGAAGCGGTAGACGCGGGCCCGGCGAAAAGGGTTGGAAATGCAACTGTCACGTTCGGCCGCTGGCTCAACAAACCCTCGAAGGCAGACGAGACGATTACAAACTCACAGGCCATCTTGCGGACTGCCGACCCGGAAGAAAGGTTGAGAATGCTCGCAAATGGCGCCATCGATTCTTTGATAAAAAATGGCGTAGGCAAGTTTACTCGCGGCCCCATCGACGATTTGCCGGGTGCAGTTCTTACTGTGGAGAACAAGACGTTTGGGCTAATGCTTGACAACATTGTGGGCGGCGCGACCGAGTTTGAGTTTGCTAAGCGTGCGGCGAACTTTGCCGGCCCCAATGTCGGCATCCGCAACTTGCGGGCAATGGAGAGTCGGATTGGAAGGCCCGAGGCGGGGGCGGAGGGCAAGAGCGTGCTGCCCCGAAGAGAGACGATCGAGGTAGGGGACCGGGTTGTTCTTCGATCGGACCAACGGTGGGAGGGAGCGCCAGACAGGGGCATCGACCCTGTTCGTCGCGTGCTGGCAGGAAAGCCTGTTGAAGGCGAGGGGCTGGAAAAGACAAGAGGAGCGTTTGAAGATGTGGAGGGCGCAACTCGAGGGCCGCAGTTTGGTCTTGAGTCGGCGGAGGCAACAGAGTTTCCGCTTAGTTTAGAGGTTCTAAAGATCGAAAAGAAGGGCAAGCGCACAGTCGTCACGGTCATGGATGTGTTTGGTGAAACGTCGGTTTACAACCTTGATGATCTTTCAAGGTTTGGCGCCGAGCTAAGCACCCTCGACTTAATCGACGGGTATCTAGTGTATGGCTTGAACTTGATGCGCGACGTGGACATCCCCGGAAAGAACGTACTAGATTGGCTGCGGCCCCGAGATAGATACGTTCGCTTTGTCCTGCACTCCTATGACGAGGCGGGCAACCCGAGGATCATCCCCAAAGTCGAGTTGGGGGCGTGGGCAAAAGAGTTGGCGAACAATGCCAAAAAACTGGACATTACCCTTTCAGGAAAAAGGGCGACCAACCCTCTCGCGGCCGCCATCGGACAAACCTTTAGGGGCGCGCTTAGTTGGTGGAAGCAGAGCGTGTTGTTTGGTATCAGCGGGCTGCGCTCCGTCGCCTTCTTCCTAACCAATGCGCAGGGCGACTTTGAGCGAATGGCCATTCAGGTGGGCTACAGGGAAGCCGCGCAACTGTCAATGTACGGAACTTTGGGGTGGGTCCCTATGATCGGGCCGATGGTGCAGGATGTCGCACGCTCGACCACCGCCGCCGCATCAAAAGTTACAGGCAAGCTGCCGGGAGTGCCGGAGCCCACCATCTTTGGGTCGCAGTACAATGCGGTCTTAGATGATGTGCTCTCTGGCGTGAATGAAACAAGAACCTACTTCAACTCAAGGGGTGAGGCATTCACCATCAACCCTCGTGAGTTTATGCGGGAGGCGCGAAGAGCGGGTGTCAACGAAGACTACCTTCGCTCCGAATCTTTGCGCGAACTACGCATCGCCGCAGACCAAGAGTTTAGGGGAATGATCCCCGCTCTTGGCGCCTCTCGGAAGGGAGCGACCCCTGCGCAACTTTACCGAGATTGGTTCGACATCCTGCGCACCACCTCTGCTGTTGCAACTCGGAGGCAGAAGCTGATGCTCTTTATGCACCTCCGCTTCAACAAGGGAATGGACACATCCAAAGCTACTGACGCCATGAATAGTAGCATCTTCGACTACACCCTTAGTACGAGCCCCTTTGAGGCGGCGGTGCTTACGCAGTGGTCGGCCTTCTACACTTACAAGAAGAACGCGCTATTGAATGACGCGGTGAACTTTCTTAGTTTCGACCGGCAACTTGCCAGACACCTGACCAACAAAATGGTGTTTGGCACAAGGTACAAGCGAGCGCGCGCGCTGTTCCATATGGAAACAATCTTGCGGCCCCGTCAGGATGTGGCGGGCAAGGTGGTGATGACACTGGAGGGCGCGGAGCCCCCGCTTGAAAAACGGCCGGGCATTTACAAGACGCCTGACTATCTGACCAATGTAATGCTGACGCAGCGCGGGGCCCTCTCACTAGACCAGCAGCGCCGTATGATAGAGGAGGGGTCAACGCCTACCGCGTTCAGCATCGGACACGGGGCCCCGTGGGCGGTAGCGCAGAACATGAACACGTTTGCCCTGATGCAGAAGACTATCATTGGGGGCCTTGCGGCGGCTTTTGTGGGAGACCTCCACTTCAATAGCACGCAGGCAAAGAGAGACCTTTCGGGAGCGTTTCTTGACACCCTGTTCCCCACGCATCAGTCGATTTTAGGGAGTACCGTTAAGCAGGCTTTCGGTGTTTACGTGCCCCGCAAAAAGGAAACGCGCACCTTGAAGGAGAGCGAGGTGGCCTTCATTCGCATGTTCGGGCTCGAAGGGCTTATGGAGAAGAGAGGAGAAAAGTACGTGTCCAGCAGCCCGTTTGTTGTCAACGGACTATTTGACCCCCTCGCTTGGGCTGGAAAAGAAACCGAGTACGCGGGCCTGTTGCTAACAACAATCTTCGGGGAGATGCCCTTGACGCCCGAAGAGGTCAAGGTCAAGCAACAAGTTTACGAGCCCGGATTCCCCCTGAAGATTGAAGAGTTGGGCATCGACTTTGATAAGTATAAAGATACCGGGCCCGCGGGCATTCGCATTGCGGCTGCGGATGAGTTAGCAAAGGTTACATACATCAACATGTTTAACCCTACTCGAAACATAAGCTGGGAACTCCAGCAGGCCCAGTATACGCATAAGCGCCGCAAGGCCGCCATGCAGGGCCGAAGCGACCTTGCGGAATCAGACTACAAGGCAGAAAAGAAAGAGGAATCAGAATAATGTCCGACCTAGACCACAGAGTAACGGCTTTAGAAGATCAGGTTGTCGGCATTCGCGAGACTCTCGCCATCGTTCAGAACGAGCAGAAGCACTCTGTCAAGACGCTCGACCGCATTGAGGCGCAGCTTACGGAGATGTGTAAGCAGAGCCAGACAAACTGGGCCAGCGCGCTCAAGAACCCCCAAACACTTCTGCTGGGACTTGTTATTCTCGGCGGACTCTTAGGACACGACACCATGCAGCTTGCCACAATGGCGCTGCACCCGGCTGCGGCTTCACCTGCGGCCCTTGACATAGTTCCTTAATCCCTTTATACACTCTACATCCGCTTTGGATAGTCTATAGGAGACACTAAATGGCTGGCAATCTCAAGCAGCGCCTCATCAAAGCAGGCCGCGACTTCAACTATGCAGAGGGCGTCAAAGTCCTCAACAACTCCGGTGCGGAAATCGCGGCCGATACTGTTGTGTACGCCTCCGGCAGCACGGGGCCGTTTGTGACCATCGCAAAGGCTGACGCGACTCAGGCCAGCACGGCAGCGGGAAGGCTTCACATCACAAAGCACGCGATCCCCAATAACGGGTACGGCGTGGTTCTTCCTTGGAAGCTGGTGACCGGGCTCAACAACGATGTCGCGACCGGCGGCGCGGGCAATGAGGTGTACCTCTCCGCGGCAACGGCGGGGGCAATGACTCTTACCAAGCCGAGTGGCGCAAGCACTGTTGTGCGCGCCATCGGAACCGTCGTCACCAACGCCACGGGCGCCGCTTCGGGTGATGGTGCGGTCCTGTTTACCAACGACGCCCCGGTCCTTGAATAAGGGGGGCTGAATGCCACGCTCAACACAGACCTCTCGGGTTATTGCCGAGGCCACAATCGCGACCGACGACGTTCCCAACGCACAAGGGGACATGGTTACGGTTGCGGTCACGGTACCGACTCGCGGCTTTATCCATCGGGTTTCTCTGCTCTGGGGGCGGTCGAGCGCCTTCGGGCTAACCCAGAATGCTAGTGGCGTTTATCTCCACACCGCGTGCGCTGCGGGGGCTGGCGCGGGAACTACGCGCCTTACTTCTGCTGACGCCCAAACGATTTTTGCCCAATCCGCGCTGAACCCCGGCGATGCGGACCAGTACGGTGGTAACCTAGAGATCGGCAGCAGTGTCTACGCTTGGGCTCCCGCCTTAGATTTTGCTCCCGGCCAGAAAACTGGCTCATCCTCATCAGGCGCATCAGGCGGCGGACCCTCGGGTGTCTTCTACGATATTTCCGGCGACACACTGGGGCCTGTGGCGGGAACGGGAACCATTTTTTTCACTTGGATCGGAGACGCCAACATGGCTCCGGGGGTGACAATCTTCTGCAAGGTTCGTTTCGAGATTGAGCCTGTAGCCTAGTCGGAGGCGGGATGTCAGACGCGGCGAAGGTAGGAGCGGGCGCGGCAACAGGCGGTCTTAGCGGCGCCGCCGCCGGAGCGCAGACTGGGGCGGCCATAACCGCGGCGGGCGGTCCCCTCACTGCGGGAGCCGGCGCGTTGATTGGCGGCCTTATAGGCTTGCTTGGCGGTGGCTTGGGCGCATACTCGCAAACACAGGAAGACGACATCCCCGGCAGGGGAGGGGAAAAGTGCCCCGCAGGCTATGTGTACAATCCGGCTACGAAAGCCTGTCAGCCAGAGGGGGACACCGCGAAAAAGGTGGCCGCGCTTCGGTCTGTCAAGAACAAAGAGGGCAAGAGCATGTTTGACGAGACCGTCAGAAAGCTTGTGACCAAGCCCAAAGACGCCGGGGGAGCAGCCCCCGCACCCAGCGGCGCACCCAGCGCGGGCTTGGTTGATGCCCTTACCAACATCAACCTTGCCGGAGCGCAGAGGGCGGCCGGAGAAGCGGAAGTGCCGGCGGCAACCCCTAAGCCCAAGGTGCCAACCGGCGGGAAGGGCGGCCCAACTAGGGTGCTACAGCGTGACGAGTTGGATGACATCGAGGCGCTGCTCGCCGGAGCCACCGTTCCGTAGATGGAAGAGGTAACCGTAAGCGCGCAGGGGAGGCGCGTGAAGACGCTGAAGCAGTTGCTGAAGCACGCGAATGTGGACACTAAGAAGTGGCGCGTCGCATCGTGGCGCTGCAACTCATGGGAACAAAGCGTCAAGGGCGGCGAAGAGACGATCACCCTGTATCAGGTGAAGGCTAACCTTGAGCGCAAGCTTGAGCCTGACCGGCAGCCTGCGCACCCAGCGAGGGTGATCCCCCGCATCGAGAGCATGGCGCCCCGCATCTCTGGCATGCGCACTACGCTGTTCATACCTGATTTGCAGCTAGGCTTTTGCTGGAGAGATAGGTACACGTACCTCGAGCCCATGCACGATAGGGTTGCGATGGATGCCGTCATATCTTTGGCGAAACACATGCGTCCCGAGAACGTAGTTTTGCTGGGCGATATGCTCGACCTAGCCCCGTGGAGTACCCGCTTCCCCCGCAAGCCGGAGTACCGCCAGACGACGCAGCCGAGCATCGACGAGCTTCACTGGTGGCTGGCTGACCTGCGAAGTGCCACACCCTCCAGCAAGGTGCTGTACATGGCCGGCAATCACGAAGAGCGTATCGACAAGGCGGTCGTCGAGTTGCTGCCCGAGGCTGCGGGCGTGGCCCCGGCTCTGGAGCACGACCCAGTGTTGAGCCTCAACAGGCTGCTCCACCTTGACAAGCTAGACATCGACTACATCGGACCCTACGGTGCGGACTGGTGGCTGTGGCCAGAATCGAACTCTCCGGTCAGGGTTACCCACGGCACCAAGGTCAGGTCCGGGGCCGGAAGCACGGCGACAGCCATCGCGAAAAGCTCGAGGTGGTCTGAAGTCTACGGCCACATCCACAAAGTAGAGATGGTGCAGAAAACCTTTCACGGTCCCAACGGTCCGCAGACTGTGACCTGCCTAAGCCCCGGATGTCTTGTGCGCGTTCCGGGGCCGACACCGGGTGTTTCTTTAACTCCCGACTGGCAACAAGCGGTCGGACTAGCTATACTTGACGAGAACACGAATGATGTTCATATGCAGTTACTTCCAATCACTAATGGCCGGATCGTATGGGACGGCCAAGTCTTTGAGGGACATGACCCCTTCGAGCGCATTGCTTTTGAGACCGGCTGGAAACAGATTATCGGAGAACGACATGGGAAAGAAAGGTAAGAAGGGATTCAACATCTTCGCACTTGCTTCGCGCATCCTTCGGGTTGGCCGCGAGGTTACTGGCGCTTTGTCGGACGATGGCAAGATCAGCGACCGTGAGCGGGACGTGATCATCGCAGTTCTTTTGGAAGAGATTAGTTCATACCTTGACGAGATCATGGGGTGATAGATGGCCGCCACAGTCAATAAACAGTCTACTCGGGTAGACTACAGCCAGCTTGTAGATTCGTTGACCAGCACCACTGCGGTCAGCGACGCCTTCGGCACAAGCGGCAAGCTTTACTTCTTGTACGTTTCGAGCAGCGGCGGCGCATCGTCGGGCAGCTTCGACTACCTGAAGCTCTTTGACACCAAGGAGCAGGTCACCGTCGGCACAACGCTGCCAGACTTCATCTTTCCAATCACCTACGGGGCCACGGAGATCTTCCACTTCCCCGATGGGCTGACGATTTCAAACGGCTTGGGGTACAACGCGAGCAACACTGGCGGCACTGCCGCCGGCAGCAGCCCGGCGCGCACCCTAAGCATTCAGATGGTTTTTAAGTGAGGTAACTGATGGCGCAGATTCAACCCCTTCTTAATCCCATCGGCGGCAGCGTATACACTGCGACGATCTCCAACGCGAGCGCCGTGAACAACCCGCTGTCAGACACTGCTGTGACTGCCTACCAGATTGAGGTAGACAACACTGCCAACAGCGCGGCTACCTACGTCAAGGTGTACAACGCAGCATCGCCGGCCCACGCCAGCAACGCACCGATGATGACCCTCAAGGCAGAGGCATCGACGAAGCAGCACTTCATGTTCCCCGCGGGCACGGAGATTGGCTACTTCTCGTACATCGTGACGACTACGCAGGCCAACACGGGCACCCCGTCAGCGACATCCAGTGCCGTTGACATCGCCCTGCTGTACGGCTCATCCCCGTAGTCTGACGCAACGGAACTCGGCGCCATCGAGGATCTGCTCCTCGGTGCCCGACCACTCCGAAGGCAAGATGTCGAAGCTATCGACCTCTCCAACCTTGCAGATGTTGCGCCAGATCACGCCCGACATCGACGACAGCGTGGTGGCCTCGAGAACCAAAAGCAGGTCTCCACGCTTCAGCGCGAGGAAAGAGTGGCCGCCCTCCCAAGGCTTCTCCCACTTCTGATAGAGATACCACCCATTGCCCCGGCCTTGGGTGGTGATGCCAAGCTCATCGGCTGTGGTCAGGGGGCCGTACAGGTCATCTCTGCCCCACATCTGCCACTTCTTGTACCTCTCAAAGCCCCAGTCTGCTTTGGGGTAGACGGTCGCTAGCAGCCCGTAGGTGAAGGTGGAGCAGTCGATCTCTCTCGTCCCCGTGCGGATAAGCGTGCTCGGGATGCCGGGGATGTGAGGCGGGTAGTCCACCTTGTGGCCGTACTTGTA
>TARA_R100000664_G_scaffold25227_1_pt1 | contig 21352 bp, 22 predicted proteins | sample TARA_R100000664 | Tara Oceans TARA_R100000664 (sample SAMEA2622705) | marine metagenome | biome: marine biome (ENVO:00000447); feature: deep chlorophyll maximum layer (ENVO:xxxxxxxx); material: "saline water (ENVO:00002010), including plankton (ENVO:xxxxxxxx)" | depth 115 m | reverse complement strand
AAGGATGCCCCCCGAAGAAACTCGTCCTGGTGGGTGATTCGACCACTGCCTGTGACAAATACTTCGATCCGGCGATTTCCGCTCAGGAGGAGCTGGGGCCTGGGTGGGTAGTCGTCAACGAGGCGATCCCGTCTACTTCGTCCTATTCCTGGCGGGAGGAGATAGCCCAGATCGTGAAGGACCGTCACGGAGCTGCCCACTATTTCGTGATCCTCGGGATCAACGATTGGTTCCTCGAGGAGTGGGAGATCGTGGTGCCCTGGGGGACAACGGAAGCGAACGAGGCGTTGGATCAGATCGGGGTGATCCTGGGGCCGAATACGTGGATTGCGGAGCCTACGCCCGTTGATCGTTCAGTTGAGGTTTCCTGGCCGATACCCGGGAAGCCTGACATTACGATTCACGATTATGCAGATTGGTGGGATGAGCTCACGCCGACCCGGCAGTGGGCTACGAGTTTCCCCCCATTCTCGAAATACGATGGCTTGCACCATGATAATGAGGGTTGTGAAGCTCTCGGATCAGCTATCGGACAGTTTGTGAAAAACTCCTCATCCTGATCCGTACTTGCGTTATCGGTGTTTATTCGTGCATACATGGATCCTATGAAGCGTCACAATCTTCCCAATATTGTCCGTAGGGGGAAAACCCCCCTGTATTGCGGAAAGCGTCAGGGCCGAACTCCATTCACGGATATGGCTACTTCGGCCCCTAAGCACGTAAGTCCGAGTAAGCACCTCAAGCGGAAATGAATCTGGAAGAATTGGAAATGATTGATCGCTTGTCCTCTGCAATGGCCGAGCGTATTCCCCAGGACGTAAAGAGTGCTCTGGGGATGTACGTAGAAATGCGCCGTTCTCGACTGCGAACCAACATTTCCTCACGTCCAGATTATGAAGTGCAGGATATTGGGAAGAGGCTAAAGGCCCTTCGCGACCTGAACGAAGTAATCTCGAATGAGTCAGAGTCTGAGGCTCTGCCCCATCGGCCCCCCGAAGGGGAGTCGGTAGCTCGGTATCAGGCCTATCTCTCTGATCTGCTTACGCCGGATGGGTGGGAAGACGAGCTTCTTCCGACCCTAAAAGAGATCCTGAATGCCTGCGATCTCACCTTTGAAGAAGGTGGGGACGTCAGTGGCGCAAAGGCATTGAGAAAAGAAATCGAGATTCTGATTGCAGTTCTTCAGAATATCGCGAGGAATGGGCGTGGAGCCCGAGTCGAATTGTTTGAAAAGGAGATGAACAATGGCTGGACAGCCCAATCCCGCTGACCAAGTACGTGCCGAGTTGAATGCCACTTTGGGCAAATTTGCCCAGAATCAGGCAAAGCAACAGGAACAGATCCAGCAACTGGCCCAGGTCGTCCGTCAGCAGAATGAGCAGAAAGCTCCTCCTCCTCCTGCTGGGACTGCTGAGAAACTGGACCAGGACATCTTTGATGAGTTCTCGAAATCCCCGTCTGCGTATACCCAGAAGGTGATGTACGGAGCAAAGGAGCAGGCGAAGACCGAGCTTCGGGAGGAGATGAAGAAGGAGCTGGAAGAGGTAGAGAACCGACGTTCCGAAGAGAATTTCTTTGGCCAGGTCTGGAACAAGAACCGGGATATTACCGGAATGTTCCGCCGTGCTGTGGTCGACCGCTACAACGAAATGCCAGTGGAATCTGGCACTCGCTCAGAGCGGATCAACCAGGCCATCAAGGAAATGCGGGAAGAGCTGGCGTCTGAGCAAGCCAATGCGATTGAGCTCCGTGAGGAGGAAGAAGCGCAGAAGCGGCTTCAGTCGAGCCCTGGTGGTCAAGCTCCCTGGACGAACCTGTTTGGCAAACAGCCTGCACAAAATGAAAATGGCCAAGTCGTAAATCCGAGTCAGGTAACTGCGGACTGGGCCAAGGAACAAAACGAAGCAATGGCTTCGCGACGCGTTGGGGCTGGCTTACGCCGATAGCCCTTCACCCGGGTCCGGGGGTGACCCTTCATAACCTCGCCGCTCGAGAGGTGTGAGACATGGCAGTACCGGGCCAGAGCTTTGGAACTCAGGCTGCGGGTGCCTATTTCACCAATCAGACTCTCTCGAAAGAGCTTCGCTCCGTAGCGCAACCTCTGGCGCGTTTCCGCCAGTTTTGCCGGAAAGATCCTCAATTCGGGAAGCGATCTGGAAGCAAGCTCCTCTTCAACAAGTTGAAGAATATCGGTGCTACGGCATCGACGGGAGCGATCATTGGTGAAGGGCAACCGATTCCTCGAGATGGTTTCGAGATTACGCAGGGCGAATGCATCGCCGTGCCGTCAGGTCAGGCTATCCCCTGGACGGAGGAGTACGAGGTCCAGTCGGAGTTTGAGCCACGCGATCCGATTGAAAGTCGGATTGTGGACCACATGGCGAAGTCGCTCGACTATCGAGCGTCTGTGCCGTTCCTCAATGGCGAGGTGGTTTACACCCCGTTGTCAGGAACAAATTCAAGCCTGCATCACGATGGAACCGGTGGCACTATTGCTGATCGGGATTTCAAGCTGTCTGACGTGAAGAACATGGCCGATACCGCTCGTTCGGGTCGGTATGGGTTCACGGGCGGCACGGAGCGACTTCCTCCGATGCCTCCATTTGACGGGCAGAATTACATTCTGCTTGCCGACGTTAAGTTGGCGCGTGGCTTGAAAGACGATTCTTCTTGGGAAAATGCCCAATACTACGGGGACCCCGAAAAATTGTTTTCTGGGGAAACTGGTAGAATTTACGGAGTAAGAGTGATCGAGGAAAATCACATCCTCGAAACCTTCTCTGGGATCAGCGCCAATCTTGCTCAAGGGATCTTTTTCGGGGACGACCCAGCAATCGAATGTGTTGTGACTCCAGAGGAAGTTCGTGTGGATATTCCTCGGGACTTTGGTCGAGATATGGCGATGGCTTGGTACTACCTCGGAGGCTTCTCTGAGGTCTGGTCGCACGCTAGTGATGGCGACAACCGGATGATCCGCATCGGCGGAACCTGATCCGAAATCTGAAGGAAAGGAGGAAAAGACATGGCAGGACAAAGCTATGGAGATTCTGGCGCGTTTGCGCTTCAGAGTGGACCTGTAGATCCAGATGAATGGGTAGTGTTGCCAAGCACTGCGGATCCTACTCTCGTTGAGATCTGCGCGGGCTCTAACGGCCTGGTCGTTACTGGCGTCGACTTCATTAACGACGTTGCGGGCACTACTGCGGCAGAGGTCATTACGTTTGAGCAGCGCCCTCGTCCCGGTACCGAAGCAGGGGACGTTGAGCTTGGGCGTGCTACGATTTCGGTGGCGCAAATGACCACAGTTGGTGACGTGGTTCGATGCGTATTCCAACCATACGGCCAGTCCGGGGTGAACCAGTTCGGGTTTACGATCCCTCCGGGCCAGTCGTTTGTGGTTGCCTCGACGGGCAGCTCCACGGATTGGAAGTGCGTCTGTATCGTGCGTGGCTACACCATCCCGTGGGGGTCTGAGAAGATCGACTCGGATGGTGAGCTGATCGAGTCGGACGGCACCAAGAAGATCTACAACGTCTTGATCGCAGCCGCTGCGTAATGGACATTGCATTCGGCAGACAGTCTGGAGGGAGGGAGGCTCAAAAGGCCTCCCCCCCGAAGGAAAAGAAGGCGGGCCAATTCCAGGTCATGCGTGCCCGAGCTCGCGCAGGATCGCTCGTCAAAGCCGATAACAAGCGGGATTCCCTGCTCGGAGGGGATACCGTGCGAACAAACGTAAAACCGAAAACGGTAAAAGTTTTGGAGTCAGAGGCGACGAAGCATGCCATCAACTCGGCACGCTCCAGCAACGACCCGTACAGGCGGGACAAGGAGCGTACTCTAAAGCCGGGAGCGGGGTACGTTGGCTGAGACTTTCAGCAATATGCAATCGGTGGTGCTGGAGAATCTTGACAGGATTTCTCCAGCTACCGCTGAAACCACCCAGGCGGGGCGCTGGATCAATCAGTGCATCCGAGAGGATATTTGCAATCTTGTAAATTTCCCCTGGATGGAGGCAATCGAGAACAAGACTACGGTGAAGGATCAGTCGATCTACACCTGGACGGATCAGACCAAATTCAAAGACGTCCAGTACATCTATTTCCGTAAAGCGGCGACAGATGAGTGGAGACGATTGGATGAAATCCAGCCCGTAGCTCTACATGACCATTACATTACAACAGAAAACTCAGAGCCTGTTGTCTGGGCCAGGGTCTACAGCTCTGGCAACCATGGGTTTGATCTCCGGGGCGTTCCCTCTACAGCGGGATGGTTGATCCGGGCCTATCTCTGGAATTACCCAGCGGAATTGACTGGCAGTAATACCAACGAAATCCTGGATACCTACCCCGGCCTGGTCGAAGCAGGGGCCTGTGCTCGAGGAGCGTTGCACTACAAGAATCTGGACGCAGCTTCGATGTGGACACTGCGGTTCCAGGCTCAAAAGCTCGCAATGCTCCGTGCCGAGCGTGGGCGAAGAGATCAATCGCGCCCTGTTCTAAGAATGAGTGCTGCGTCGGGACGGCCATCCAGCGGCAGGCGGCGAGGCTCTCGCAACCACGGTGGATCGGCCTATGACTGGCTCCCCTGATAACACGATCCTCCTGGGAGGAGTTGTTTCCGAGAGGGAAAAGAAACTCGACCAGGAGGTGTCCGATCTTTCCCAAGTTCGGCAGATCCCAAGCAGTGTTGTCGTCAGCCTCCCGGGCTTAAACCGGGGTGGGTATTTCCCGTTTGCGGGAAACGTAACAGGTAGCATTGCTACCCCCACAAATGGACTAGCCGCTGTGACGCCCTCACAGCCTCTCAGGCTGCGTGGCGGGCGGGTGACTATGATGGTCACCAATCAGCTGGAAGCCTCGTCTCCGGGCGTTCTGGGCGTCTACGACGGTGCTACCAACACGTTGCTGGCTACCCTGGTCGGGCACTCCTCTACGCAATCGGCCTCCACCCTCCTTGCCTCAGAACTGGAGTTCGACTTACGGGAGGGATTCTCGGCCACTGGTCCGTATTACATAGCCGGTACTCAGAATATCGGGGGTGGAATTATCCACGTCTCGGGCCTCTTGTATGGGGTGATTTCCAGTGGCTGATCCGAAGAATCAAGAACAGCGAACGTTTCGCCTGGAAGGTTTCCAAGACCTACTTGGAACAATGGAATCCAGGGAAGCGGCATCAGCAGGCCGCCAGGCAGCGGGTGCGAATGTAGAACCTGTTGATTCGGAGTGGTGGGTACGTCCTGGATATTTCCCCATTCACGATGAGGATCGTCAGGATGCTTTCCCCAATCTGGGCTCAATACCTTGGTGGACCGTTGTTGATCCAGGGGAGCAGACCAGTGGCGATATTTTCGTTTATCTCGTTAATCCGTTTTATGTTCTCAGATTCAAGAGGACTGGCAGCTTTGATGTTCGTGCAGCTTATTTACCCGCAGCGACGGGAATAGAAGTATCTTTTACGAATAACAGCAAATCAGCCACCCGAGTTGACGCAGCTACAATTACAGTCGGTCAGCTTCTCCTGGTGGATGGTAGTCACTTGAGTCGGGCTGATGCGGTATATCGAGTAGTTGCTTACTCAGATCCGACTATCACTTTGGATCGTGTCTATGCCGATTCTACTGGATCCAAAACCAACTGTAGTTTTGTAAATCCGATTACGGATCCAACAGCATATTTTAGCGGAGCTGGTAATCGCGACGTTGCAGACTTGGCAACAAACGGAAAGTTTGGAGTCGCAGTTATCGACCAGTCGGTAACTCGTAGCGGCTCGACACTCGGATACGCGAACGAGGCTACTGTAGCTGGGGATCAGTACCTGATTATTACAAGCGAGGTTGCTGCACCTGCGGCTGTGAATCTCAGCGATTTCTCGAAGCCCCTGGACGATGACTTCTTTCGAGATACTTCAGTTGAAGATGGATCTGGTAATCCAGCACCAACAAAAAACCTACGTGGTTGGGTTTGTTGTACTTGGCAGAACCAGTTGGTGATTGGCCATGCTGGCGATGCAAATGGGGAAGCAACAAACCGTTCTATCTGGCTTTCGCAGCCATGGGATTACCAGTCGTTCCATGATGGAACTCCGGGAGAGAACGCTAGTTCCAGAGACTTTAATCGCGATGGTTTCGATGATCCGATTCTTGCGGTGTTGCCACTGGGGCGGGATCTAATCGCTCACCGTTCTCGGTCTCAAGATATTGGAAGCCCCTATGAAGACCCACCTGTTATTTGGACGAGAAACCAACAAGGCTTTGGTGCAGTTAATTGTCGATCAATCGTTGCGGCTAACAACGTGCACTACCTGTGGTCTCAGGTTGGGCCGGCGGTCTTCAACGGAGTATCGGTGGCACCTCTGGCAATTAAATACCGAGAATATCTCAAGAGCTTAGGTCTTTGGGCCATCAGTCCATTGATGGCCTATGATGATCGGCTGCGATCTCGAGTATGTTGGGTATTTAATGATCGGAAATCTCGGTATTTGAGCGAGGTTAAAGGCGCGTCTTCCACAGTTTCTGTGCCTATTACGGCATCTGATACCGACACTACTTTGAAGGATCGCTGCACTGTTGTCTGTTTTGACTACACGCGCAATTACCTCTGGATTGAGGATTCCCCCACATTCGTAGGTTCTGGTTTGCGAGATGATAGGACTTACCTCGCTGGGGTTTATGGAAATATCTACGACACCTCTGAAATATTCGAAGATAACACTGTCGGAAAAGACACCCTGCATACCGGAAGCACAGAGGTAGTTCCTGCTTTTGTTGAAACACCCTGGTTCAATCTCAATTCAATAAAAAGAAAGCATCTTCATACGCTGTACGTAGAGCTGCGTGCTTTGAGTACCACTGACAATACTAAGCCTTGGGAGATTGAGGATCTTTGGTCTGGTACCAGTGACGCTCTTCGTTTCTGCAATGTCGAAATCTTTGCCGATCACGAGACTGACGTAAAGCAGACGCTAACCGGATGCCAGCTAACTGTCAGTACAATGCTGAATCTAGCGGCAGATGCAGATAGAAATCATCCCATCATGTTGATGCAGCTATCGCCTCGGGTGTCGGGGAATGAGTTCAAGTTGCGGTTTAACAACCTTGGTATTTCAGCTCCGACGAAACAGGGTCATTTTCGTATCTCTGCTGTTGAGGGAGTTTACGAACAGGAACAAAGCTCTCGTTACCGTGAGCCTTTGAACAAGTAGGACGGGAGAAGAGCCAATGGCACCGAAAGCCAAAGTTGATGCAAAGGTTCACAGCAAGACCATGTGGCCAGATGATGTTGCTGCCCTGGAGAAGATGAGCCCTGCGGACAGAAAAGGCCTTCGGGAGCTTCAGGGTTTAGATCCCAAGAAGCTCAAGGATGCTTATTGGGCCGAGGCGGTGAACGAAGCGGCAATCAAAAAGCATGGGAAGAAAAAGGTCGACGAGTTTTACGACAGCTTTCCACAGAAGCCGACTCCTACACCCCAGCCGGTAGAGTCGAAGGATCAATACGCGCGTCGGCGGCAAAAGAGCGACTTCAATATCTACAAACTCTATCAGGCTTACCGTGATGGTACGGGATACCTTCGTATTACCGGGACTGGGCCGAAGAGTAGGCATGAGTGGACAGCAGAAGATGTCCAGCGTGCTTTCAGCTCAGATAGCCCCCAGGGCGAACGTCGTCTGGAGCATTTCAAGCGATGGAAAGCTGGCGAAGTAGAGATTGGGGGTTTCACGTTTGATGATGAATGGACTGGAGAAGGTCCTGGTCCAGATCCAACACAGCCGACCTGGACGGAACGTGAGGAATCAGACCCAGTAACCGGTCCTACTCGCCCTCCTCAACATCTCGATGAGCAGTGGGAAGGGCCAAGCTGGAAGGTTGGAATCTTTGGCTCCATTGCCCACGGTACAGGCTGGATTGATGTAACTGGCGCTGTCGGACCGAAGGGAAAGTATTACAACCACTTCCAAGTTCGGCAGATGTGGGAAGACAATCCGGATTGGCAAACTGATCGGGATGCTTGGCGTACAGCAAATGGTTTTGTTCCAGGAGAAGGCTGGACAGAGGGGCCTCCCGCAGCCGGAACAGGCAGCATAAGTCAAATTTTCGACCTGTGGTATCGCGCTAAAGCCGAGAACGGTGGCAAGCCACTAGACGACGATTTCGATATTGGCAATGGCATGACGGCTGGAGAGGTCAGGGAGATCGTTTCCTCTCGCCCCAGCATCCAGCGTGAACATGACCGATGGCTGGAGAAGCATGACTGGGCGGGAGGAGAGCCTCTTGGTGAACCCGATACGAATCGAGAAGAGGAGCCTGAATACACAGGTCCAACTCATCTTCGTCCATCTGCCCGAGAAGATCTGACGGGCCTGGCGCAACGTCTTATTTCCGAACACGATGCTGCGATGAAAGAGGGGGAAGACGTTCACGATCTAGTGCGACTGACGCAAAATTTTGAGAAGAGGATGGCTATTCTCGAAAGGCGCGGCACTATTGATTGGGACAATATTACTTGGGACAGCAGTCGGTTCCACAACCCGGAAGCAGAAGACATGGACTTCCGGGAGCGAATTTCAAGCGGACAACGAGCTGGATGGGAACGAAAAGGACGTCGTTATAATCCGTGGATTTGGGCACAAGGGGAACTTGAAGAATTTGGGAGCCTTGGTCCTGCTCGGCGAGAAGAGGCGATTCGTGGACTTAAAAGGGGAGAACGGTATTTGGGTTCTCGGCCTGAACCTCAACCTGAAGAACCAACTGAAGAAGAGATGCGACCTATCCCAGATAGAACCTGGGAGCTTTGGATTAAGGATGCAGAACGTCGCAATCTCACCCCAGGGATAATCAGGCAAGAAGCCTATGCTCATTTCCAGCCTGAGTTCACAACAGAAGAAATTGACAAGATGCTAGGCGTCTACTTCGGAGAAGACGTTGATCCCCCGGTTGCGCGCAATCAGGCGCAAACTACTCCGACAACCGACCGAACCTTTGGAAGTGGTCCTCGGCCAGAGACACCGGGACAAACAAGTGGTTTCACACAACCAGTGAATCTTCCTCCCCCGGCTTGGTGGTCTCCTGAGAAAGCAGCAAGCAACCGCTTCATAGAGGGGGATGCCCAGTTTGGAAAAGGGCCAATGAATGATTGGACTGCTATCGCCGATATGGGTTCTCCAGCAAAACCCAGAAGGCAAGATCGCAGCCAGGCTGATTGGATGCTTGGGCAAGAACCTGAGTATAGGCCTGAAGCGGAGATGGAAGGACCAAGGTCGGTCTCTCCTTCTGTAGATTACATTTTGCCGAGTGGCGCTCCCAGGATGATACGTCCTGGAGGCAGAGCGGATTACGATCCCAATGCGTGAGTTGGGAGATAAGTCTCTGGGGCGTAGCCAGATGGAGAAAGAGAATCCCACTCGAGTTCGGGATGCTCAACTTTTGCAGGCGTACCCTGGTCGAAGCAGGTTAGGTGCCTCTGTAGATTCTCGGGCTAGAGGAGTTGTTGCTGTTTCAACAACGCTTGTTCCCCCTGCTGGTAGCCGAAGCAGAGAACAGCGTCGTGGGGAGACCTGACAATGAATGATATTTTGCGCCCAGGCGGATCTGGTGGAACGGCTTCCAAGCCGAAGAGAAAGAGTAAGCAAGAAAACCTGCTAGATGTTGCAGAAAACAACGACATCATGCGTCCACCCAAGGCATTTCAGCCGAAAGAAATTACGTTTTATAGCGAACCCGGCAAAATGAGAGAGGAGCATATTGCTCCTGGCCCAAATGTCGCTGGTGCTGGTGCGTCTCAACGTAATCTTCTTTTTGGAACATCAGGGGGAGAGTTCAAGGCTGGGTTTAGGAATGATGGAACGCCATTCATTCTGAATCCCCTGGACCCAGAGCATAGCTATAGCCCTCATGATTTTTTCAAGTGGCTGGCCAACGCTCAACTTTTTTCCGGGCAGGGTGGAGTTGTTGATCCCTCTCAGGGCTTGTTGACGGGAGTTGATTGGGCGCAGGGAAGGACCGGCGTTGAGGATTTTGACAAGTGGATGCAACCTTCCCAGGACATACTGAGGGATCGAGTCGGCCAGGACTGGAATATCGCAGATCGAGCAGCAGAGTCGGACATGTTCCGAACAAATGCCGGAATCATGCAGCTCGCGAATATGCAGAATGCTCCGTATTTCGATCCGGTTTCGGGAACGAGCATGGGTGCTGGAATTGAAGAGACCTATGCACGCATGGGACCGGAAGCAGCACTGGGCTGGCAAGCCCTGGCCAACAACCAGGCTCTCGATGCTTTCAATGCTTTTGGTGGGAATAACCTCCTTGCTGGTATTCAGGCATCCGACCTTGATCGACTGATCGGCGGAGGCCAGGGAAGCATCAGCGTAGGTGGGGGTGCTCCTCAATGGGCTGATCGGGTTTTGAATCAAGGAACCCCTCGTCTCGATGCGATGTTCGATGAGATGGATCGACGTCGGGATCAGAGCATTTCTTCTGGCACGCAGAAGATTGCACAGGATGCAGCGAGGCTTGGCTTCCGAGGCGGCTTTGCCCAGGGCAAGGGTGCCGATGTCATTCGAGAAGCGATCACACGCAACGAAGGCGAGCAGGCCCAGATCCGAGCTCAAATGGAGAATGAGCTGCAAAACCGATACGCCTCCGCCCTCAACGCAGAAGGAGCGGCAGGAGCCCAGGTCGCCTCGTCTGCCGCATCATCCGCTGCAAGTATGCACAATGCACTGGTGGGAGCGCGGACTGGAATCCTGGGTGATCTTATCGGGGAACGAGGAGCTGCCGCCCGAGCAGCCCAGGGTGCAGTCTATGATCGAGTCAACCAAGGACTGCTTCTCGGTCACGATAGCCTGGAAGGAAGCCGAGAACGGCTTGCTAACCTTTTTGGGAACCGCCTTGGTGCCCTGGACCAGAGATACATGAGCGATATGGATCGCCATGCGAACCTTCTTACCAGCGCGGAAGACTTGAGGCTGCGGGGCTTGGCTGGTCAGGATGCAGCGCGAAGTCAGGCTTTCCAGGAAATGCAGCAGCTCTTCGGCAATCGTGATGCTCTCGAGCGTCAGCGCATGATGGACTACGTGACGATGGACGAGCAGCTTCGGGCGATCAACCAGGCTCGACTTGATGGAATGTTTGAACTGGCTTCCATTCCGTTCCGCACAGAGCAGCAGATCGCAACGGGAACTGCGACTGGGCCTGTATTCCAGCCCAGAGGCACTGGCAATAATTGGATGCAGGCTCTGCCTGCAATCGCTCAGTTGGGTGGCCAGGTTCTTGGTGGCCCATCTTACGAACAAATTTAGGGGAGGCCGATGGAGAGTCCGGAACCGATTACGCTAGCGGCTGTTCTCATTGGCGGTCTCATTGCCAGTGGGGCTGCTGTTGTTGCCAAGGGTATCTACGATTCGGCAGTAACGGGTAACTGGGGATTCAAATACGTCCACGCCAGGGACACTGCCAATCTTCTTGGGTCCGTTGTCCCGGCTGGTGAAGCCATGGGCTTGGGGAATTTTGTTCGGAGAAACACCGGACAAGAGGAGGTGGAGTTAGATGGAGTCGGGCTCGCTCTCAATATTCTCAGCGGCGTTATGCAAGTGGCAGGTGCGGCTGGCGCAACTGGTGGATTTGGCGGTGGAGCATTCGGTGGTGGAGGAGCCGGTGGCGATTTTGGAGCCAGTGGAGCTACAGCCATCGCAACCCCGGGCTCGAACCTCGGGTCGGAAATCGCGAAGCAAACGCTCGCGTCGCCGGACGCCTTCAACCAGTTCCACAACCCACTAGGCATCAGTATCAATGAGGCGCTGAGTGCGAACCTTGTCGATCCAGCCAGTGGAATTATCAAGACCTACGGCCTGGAGAACATTGGCACTCCTGCCGGTGCGGCTGGTGCAGCCCAGGGTGTAAAGAGTGTTGCCGAGCTCGGTGGCGCAGCCCCAACCGACGCCATTGCTATTGGGACAGCCAAGACTCCTGGTGCTGTTGAGCAGGCTATGAGGCAAACGAACATAGCCAATGAGATGACCTTTGGAGATGTGAAAGTACCTCCTGCCAACTGGGTCCAGCGCATGGGTTACGGAGCCCAGGAGGGCCTGAAGGGTGCGAGGGACAGCATCAGTGAAGTTTACCAAGCTCCCTTTGATGCCCTCGGCGAGAACACCACTCCGGCTGTTGGGGAATTTGCGAAGAACGCCACCATGGAAATGGGCATGAATGCCCTGGCGGAAACCGGACGTGATGATCCCGACTATGGTCGGGCGATTCTCGGAGGGCTGGCTGGAGCTGGGGCGAGCTATGCTGGAGCGAGTTTGCTCAGTCCCGGCAAGGCATTGGCCAACGAGCTTCAAGCTCGAGGTGGGCGGGGAATGAGGGCACACCCCGCTACGGTAGACCCGGTGGCTGGCACATACGGGTCGGCAATCAACAGAGCGGTGTCAGGCGGTACGGCGGGTATTGGCAGTGCTGCGCGAGCTGGGGTCCAGACCGCCATGACTCCTGAACCGCCAGTACGCAATACGCCGCCTGTCACCAATCCCTACAGGATGTTGTACCCTCAACGGTACATCAATCGCTTTAACCCGAGGATGTTGGGATGACTCCTGAAGAGAGAAGACGTGAGATAGCGAGATTTTCTCGTCATCTACCTGATGCGCTGGTACCCGGCTCTGCGGTTTCGGTAAACCTACAGGGGCCTGATCCCTATCAGGGTGGGTCTCTTCCTGGTCGTAGCCGTGTTGTCCGTGGACGTACGATTCGGGAAGATCCGAGACTCGCGCCTCGTCCGATGGATGTCGTGCTGGATCCGTTGATGGCCAATGGCTTGCCTCGAATGGGGACAACGCCATTTCAAAATCTCTACGGGCTCTACAATACGCTCAAGGATGTAGATCTCACTCGAGTGGGCGATATGGCTCGCCCTCTACTTGGGGCCTATTCAGCAGCAGCTCGGCCTTTTCACGAAGGTTTGGCTGATGCCATAGATCGTTATCGGAATCAGGCGTCTTCGGGATCGGGCAAAGACCCGATCAGTGGTTGGGATCTGGATGCAAATGAAGACATCCTAGCCGACCAATTCTTGACTGAGCTTGGGATGACAGGCTTGGACAAGCGACAGCTTGCCGAACTTGGTCACATGCAAATGAGCGGGGCCTCGGAGACGGACATCCGTGCCCGAGCCGAAGAGATCCGGGGGGGCACTCCCGATCCTGTAATCACGGAAGACTCCGAAGAAGGGTTCTTGAATCCAGGGCCTGTCGAAAACCCATATGCTCGCTTCCCTGCCGAAGAAGTTGAGACTCAGCAATGGGCGAGGCCTGCTGTATCTGACGAAGAGAGGAAGCGGCTCGACTCATTTACCAAGGATGAATACTGGCGGGATCTCTTTGGCACCGACCAGGCGGTGGGTGTTGAGTCTAATTTTGACACCTCCGACTGGGATACTTTGGATTGGATCGGGAAGGGGGCTTTCGTCCCTATCAACATGCTGGACACGATGTTGGCCGAAGTTGGTTTGGGGCCAGAGTTCGAACGGCAGAGAACGATGATGGCCCTGGAAGCACAAGAGATCATGGCCAAGAACCAGATGAATGATGCCCAGGTTGGGATGATGTCGCCGGTTACGGAAGAGGAGCGACGAGCCCAGCAGATTCAAGCTGCAATGCTTGCGGGTGCCCAGCAGGCTTGGGGTACATCTAGTTCCCCGGATAGACCAACTCCAAAGCAGAAGAGCTGGATCGAAACCCTGTTTGCAAGTCGTAAAGACCGGGATCGCCAGTACATGAATCAGAAGGCGCGAACCGCACAGGCTGTCCAAAGATCACAGCGACTCCAAAACAACTTGGATCAGACCATTGCTCAGGCTCAAACAGCCCAAGCCAGTCGTTTTGATGCGAAGCAGGACTGGCGACAGGACCAACTTCTGAATCTGGAGAGGGCTAGCCAGCAGAACGAATTTCGTCGTGGAGAGTTCAACGACAATTTGAAGTTGGCTCAAACGATCATCGGCCTCCAGGGGCAGCTTGCTGACAATGCACAAGCGAACCGGGAGGCGGCGATGAAAACGATGATTTATCTGTCCGATATGGATGACGAGCGATTAAAAGAAATTCGGAAAATCGCCAACAGTAAGAACATGACCGAGGAGATGAAGCGGAGCCTCATCAACCAGTATGTCCCGACGGTGAATGCTCCAAGTCTTTGGGGGGCTGGGAAGCAGATGGTCACGCAGAATCGCTATCAAGACGATCTGGGTCGGAAGGAAGCTGCTTACCAGGATTACTTGGCTGCGGACGAGGACACCCGTTATTACCAGGGAAATCTTGAAAATTCTATGCTGCAACTGGAGGGGGGACAGGAAGAGTCTGGAATTACCCTCTCTCCAGAAGATGACATGAAGATCCGCTGGCAGGATTACGTGGCCAAGAATGGCCATCCTCCTTCGGAAGCCGAGGTTGAGGAGTGGATTGAAGAGTACCGTGCGGGTGCAGAATGACCCTGGAGGAAGCCCAAGCCAAGGCCAGGGCGCTCTCTAAGAGGCCCAGGAAGGCGCGTAAGCCCCGTTCCCAGGAGGACAGGGCAAGAGCCCAGGCGGCGATCTTGAGGCTCGCAGAGGGCCAGGAGAGGCCTCCTGCGAGGGGTGTGGCCAGGCCCGAGGGTGAGTTTTCTCGTGATCGGGAAGGAATCTCCCGGTCCGAGATCGAAGAAGCGGGGGCTCCAGAGGAAAGTTGGGGAGATTTCGGGGCTCAACTGGCTGGTGACGTGGTTCTTGGGACGCCTGCGGCTGCGCTCACCCTTGCCGTCACGTCCCCCTTGGGGCCATGGGTATCAATCCCGGCAGCGGGGGCGGTCGGGGCTGTTACCGGCGGCATTGGTGGGCGCGTTATTGATAACCTGATTGGCGAGGACGAAGCTGCTGCGCCGCTGGACCCCAGTGAGATGGCCTTCGACGCTTTGTTCGGCGGCGGTCTTGGTTTGGCAGGGAAGGCGGTGGGTGCTGGCGTTCGCCGGTACAGGCACGGCAGAGGGGAAAGCGGTTCGGCTTTCGTCCGCTGGTTGGAAGACCAGCCTCAACCTGCGGTGAGTGGAGAGGATCTCGATATTCGAGATCCGTACCAATCCCTGGAGAGGAATTTCACCCAGACTCCGCAGCAACGCGAGGGCCGTTTGAGAGCTTTGATGCAGGGGCCGCTGGGGCAGACGGCCACGGTGAAAGAGATTATTGCCGGGCGGGGTCGGGCTGTAGCCCAGAAGAAACTTCGCAGGGATGAGTATGCCCGGAAGTGGCTAAGTGATCGGTCTGAAGCTGAGTGGCTGAGTTCGCCCAACGAGCTCCGAGAGCACGCTCGCAAGATGGGCTTGTTGTCTCCAGACGAGAAGACTCGATACGAAGGCTTTGTAGATCGGGGCGGTGTCCTCCAGGAGAAGTTTGCGAAGCTGGCACGAGAAGAGACGGGCAAGCGTCAGCTCCTGACGGATCGGGAAGAGCTTCCCAATAGCGGCTGGGATTTCGTAAAGACGGCGGCGCAGATGGTCCAGAGTCGGATGTTCAAGTTCAAACGTCCGAACGCAATGTTCCGTGGTCAAGATGCGACGGACACCGACAAGCTGATCTCCAAGGTACTGGAAGCTGTCGGGGTCGACAGTGTTGCCGTGGAGCAGACGTACCAAGCTCTCATCAATCAGATCGGAACCCATGGGTCCAAGGGATTCCAAGATCGGTTCTATGATTACGCGATTGGGGACTTGTCAGTAGGGCCTCTGACCGAAGTCGATTACAAATTGCTGACCCGATACTGGAAACTTCAGACAGAGATCTTCCAGCAGGCCGACCTGGAGAACATCTTGGTTCTTCACGAAGGTAAGGGGATGGACGCTCTCCACAAAGCCATGGGCAAGGGTGATTCGTTCCTCGAGCCCATGATGCCGAAGTGGGAGAAGGGGAAAGTTGGGCGTTACGCAGCCCAATATGTAGACCCCAAGAAGGCAAAGGGGATGGAGGACGAGCTCGCGAAGAAGTTCCCGGGCTCAATGCAGCACGACGTTTCCCGTGGGTTTGCCCACATGTTTGGTCGAGTTAATCCGATTCCCGATGAATATCTCATCAAGGATTTCAAGCGACTACTGAGCAGGCAGAAGATCCAGCACGCCCATACTCTTGCCCAGGGTCTGAACCTGGGTGGGCATGTGTCTGATTCCTTGGGTCAGATCACAATGCGTGGTCAGCACGCCTACGTGCATGGCTGGCTCAAGGCTTTCTTTGAACACACCCAGCGCAAGGGGGATCTAGGTCAGTCGAACATGCTTCGTGAGGTCATGTCCGATTTCTACGACGCCGAACAAGACACAGAAATGCGCGGGACAATGGCGGTGCTCAAGGATATGGCGTCGCGTGTCTACCTTCCTCGCAACGCAATCCCACAGCTTACCGAGGCCATGAATGTGTTTGGTTTCTCCCGGATCAGCGATTTGACTCAGGGGAGAAAGTACCACAAGCGCTTCGGTCTCAAGGAGCAGTGGGCGCGGAGCATGGGTAGTGTCCAGGACCAGATCGCAGAGGGCCTGAGTTCTCACGAAAAGCACCAGGTCACGGCTATGATGGCACGAAAGGCAGATCGGGGTGCTCGTCGGTTTGCTATTGAACCTCTCACGGGAAAGCTCCTCCGCATGGCACGAGAGGCAGGAGACAACCCGACGGCGGCTCAACTCTGGGAGGCCTCGGAGGCCTTCAGCCTTGAGGTCTCGGACATGGATGCGTGGCGGAAGCTGCGTAAGATTGGAGATGGATCCACCGAGGAGCAGCAAGAGCTTCTGCGTGAGGGAGTCGACAATCTGATCCGTCGTCAGATGCACTTGTTCACAACCACCACACGTCCCCCCATCATGGGGAACCCCGCTTCTTCCATGGTCCTTCAGTTCAGGAACTTCAGCTTGAATGCAGCTGGTCGTTTCTACGAGGACATCATTGGACCGATTCGACATGGCAAGCAGATGGCTAACATAGGCCGCCAGACTGGGAACAAGGAGATGAGGGATCAGGGTCGAGACCTGGCCATGCTGGGGGTCAAGAGGTTTGGCCGTGCAACTATGATGGGCTTTGCTCCCCAGACGGCGGGCCGAGCTCTTCGGACGGTCTTGGATAAGAACACCGAAGGTTGGGAAGCTGAAGATTGGATCTGGTATCTGGCGGCATACGGGGCGAAGGATACCGCTGGAATGCAGATGGGTGTCTACGCTGATATGGCCAGCGTTTTTGTGAATGCTTTGGCTGGGGATACTCGAGAGATGGATACGTTTGTCGGGCGTATTCCGGCAGTAGGCGTGGCCTGGGATACGGCGGGGCGGGGTGTCGTTGGTACAGGGCAGATCGCAAGAGGGCTATGGAATGACAGGCCCGAGAACGTACAGTCAGGATTGAATCAGGTGCTGAAGGGTGGGCTGAACATGGCTCGAGTCCTGGCACCCCACAGCGTCACTGCGGCGCTCCTACCGAGCCCTACTTCGGGAACGGTAAGAGCACTACAGGACGCAATCCTTGACGATTAGCGACCGCCTTTGAGGGCGGACTTCTTACTCGGGCTTGCGATAAGCGAGCCGCTGTCCGACGAGCAGTAATGCTTTTTCTTTTTCACGCTGTTCACTGATCTTTCCTCCTGTTCCAGGGACGCCACCCCCCTATTCTTACTGCGAGCCAGCAGACGTAGGCCTGGCTTCTTCGTACTCCAGTATAGATCATGATTTCCCAGAAGATGTGATCTGCTTCTTTCCGGGTGCAGGGCTGATTTACGTAGAGGTAGTCGTGCACCAGGGCGGCGGGTAGCAGGTGGTCGTCGTCATCGACGTACCACTTGGCGACTCCGGGGATCGAGGCTCCGTCGAAGATGAAGCCCGCCGGGATCGAATACCCCATGATGAAGTAGTCTTCTAAGAGGATCTTCTGGTGGGGATCCCCAAGGATGTTTTGGATCTTGGGGTATTTCCACTCTGAAGTAGGCATGGCGGCTCAAGCTCCGGGATCGTAGAGGTTCTTGCTCGAGGGCTTTTTCTTCTGAAGGAAATGCAGGCTGTCTTTGGTATCGGCGGCCTGAAGGTATTTGGCAATGGCGAAGACAGCGTTGTTGTCATGGTCCAGGAGGAGGTCTTGCCACCCGGCGTCGTCGAGCTCGACGAGCTGCTTCTTTGTTTTGCCAAGGAGCTTTAATGCTTGAGGCCCGATGAGCCCGGAAGTCTTGGTGATGCTGCGAGCTGTTGCCGGTTCGACTTGCCAGATCCCTCGAGCTGGTCCGGTTCCAGTGGAAGTCTTGTCACTGCGCTGGATCAGCCAGTTGGGGTGCCCCCCTCTTGATTCCACTTTGGCCGTAGCAGCGAGCAAGGGGGTCAGTACCTGGGGGTTGATGTCTTTGTCGTATTCATCCTTGTCTTCTGAATAGAAGACCGACAGTGCGTTTTTAATAGCGGGCTCTACTGTGGGTTGTAGTGGGATGCCTTGAGCCTGAGCAAACATCGCCAGTTTGGCAGGCTTTTCTCGTTGATCCCCCGCCCAGAACAAGTCGGCCCACATTTGATCTGGCTTCATTTGGCCAGCAGTCGGGTCGTAGTCGGACGTGTCGGGAGAAAAGGGATTTCCGTTTCTCGGATTTGGTTCCATTGACCCTGCTCCTAGCTGTCCGTCTGTCGAAGTGCGCCTTCGATACGAGCGACGGCCTTACTGTTTTCTTTGTTCTCTTTCTCCAGTTCGTCCATGCGAGTGGAGATTGAGGTAGCCAGGGTTGTAACTTCACGCAGGGTCAGATGGATACCCGTCATGGTATTCCGTAAGTCGTGAAGATTGGTAGTAATTCTGGTCCATTCCCTCTTGGTAAAGAAAAAGAAGAGAGAGGCTGCGCTTAGTGTGATGGCAAACAGACTCTCGGCCAAGACCAGGAGATACTGTGTCGTATGGTTTTCCATGGAGTCCTCATTGGATGCAGCCTCCAGTGATCTCTCCGTCTCGAAAGATCAGGATGCCGTAGTTGCAGTGGACCCCATCCACCACCAGGGTTTTAGCCATCATTCCGTTGGGCTGGTTTTGCATGGACAATTCGAAGGTGCGTTGGTTTTCCATGGCGACAGCTCTGTCTGACCGAGCAGCAATAGACATCATTGTGGCTAGAGCGGCGGCAACGAGTATGACTGTGAGTTCCTTCATTGATCCATTTCCGTAACCAGATACCGGAATACCATATTCCTATGAAGAGAATTACAGCTAAAGCCGCAAACCAGGCCATTTGTCCAGGCATACGAGGTTGCGTTTGGGAATGAAGTAGGCCTCTTCCCTGCCTCCATATTCCTTGAGCCACTTTTCCTGACGGCAGGCTCTCCCATCTGCGATCCCTTGGACCAGGAAGAGGTTCTCTCTCGTGTCGGGATCGTTGGTGACCAGCAGATAGAGGCGATCTTCCCGGTCGGACTTCCTTACGAGAAGATCGTAGTGGTGCCGGGTGCGGGTGCGGACTTCTGTTCGTTGTCCGATGTCCGGCTGGTTGGTGGAGTATTGCCGCATCCGGGGCTCCCAGTAGATATTGGCGGCTTTACAAGCGGCCATTTCTCCCAGGGCTCCGATGATATTCTTGTTTTTGCCACCTTCCTCTGGACAGCCATGGGCGTTTTGGCAGCCATCCTTGGTGGCCTGGTTGTGTCTAGCTCGGCCGACGGCTTGAGCCAGACTCATCTCGATCTTGCTCAGATGTACTTCGATCATGCTTTTCTCTCATCTCCAGGACCATGAGAGCACGACAGATCATGTTGCGTAGGTGGTCTTCATCCTTGTTCCCTTGCAGGAACTGAACGTAATGCCCACTCAGGTGGGTGATGAGATCGGAAACATCGAGCTGCTTCCATGCCTCATCTGCTTCGTGGGTATCTGCTCCGTCCTTCATGCCTTGAGTGACGGCAGCAATAGCTCGAGGGAAATGCCGCATGAGGATGAGGTTCCGTCGGGCGCTCATGGTTCTCTCTTTATGCTCGCAGCCAGCGAACGTGGGCTTGTTTGAACTGTGCCTTGGTAGGGGGTTTTCCAGGACGCCAGACCCGGAGGTAGGTTTCGTACACTGCGTCCCAGTCTTCCAGTTTAGGTAGCGGGTGGGGGTCGGCCAGGAGGAGAAGGCGTGCGTACCAAGTGGCGCACTTGAGGTCGGTGCGTAGTTCGTCCAGTGGGGCATTGTGGTACGTTCCCCTTGCCCAGATGAACGGTGCCTTGGTGGCATCGGGTTGAGAGAGACGCACCCATCTGTCGACTAGGTTCTTGGTGGGTGGTTCCATCTGATACGGACCCATGGCCGGGCCTCTGATTTGTTGCATGTAAGTACCGCCCAAACTCTCATGGGCAGCGAAGGCCATGAGGCATTGCTCTGCCTTGACTGGTGTCGGGAAGTGCTTGGTGATGGGCCGCACTGCGTATTGTTTGAACTGTCGGTAGTTAATCATCCCAGTCTCCTTCAGGGTCGTGCTCGACATCATCCCCGAGAATCAACTCACGGAAAGCCTGGTCGATACAACTGTCGAGTGCGATGGCTTGACCAGAGCAGGTGCGGCACCACACATTGTGCCAGCCTACGTCTACCACCACTTCCCCCAGGTTTCGGAGCTTCTGGCCGAGCATGGAGGATACGACCCAATGCTCGAGTACTTCCTTTGGGTGAAGCTCGTAGAACAGTTCTTCTTCATCCTCTAGATCAATCATCTCAACGAAGGTACTCACATTGAGGATCACCTCCTGGTCCACGAACCTTGTCAGCCTCCTCCAGAGTTCCGGGTCTTCGTGTGTCTGTTTCACTGGAGTTTATCTCCTAGGATTTCAATCGTGTTCTGGATCTCGGCGATCTGATCGGCTCGATCCTGGCTGGTTTGAGCTGTCAGATTGAGGCGGATAGGAGCTTTCTGGATTTCGCCAGTGAAACGAAAGCCGTCTTCCCAGTACACGGGGTGCTCTTCGCGTTCCCAGTAATAGCGATCAAAGTTCCGAACCCAGCCTCGTACTTTCGTGGGTAGATAGATCAAGTGAGTGTACCCAAGCTCTCCCTTGTCATACTTGGTGCCTGCTTTGAGCAGGATGGCTTCGTGACAGACCGCAACTTGACGTGGGTCTTTCACCTGGAATGCCCGTCGAACGGCGAGAGCAAGGGCGCAGTGACTACAGTCGAAGGGTTTTCCCTTCTCCATGTCGTCAGGCAGAACTGTGATTTGCTTCATGCGTGACATAAATCCTCCGAGGGGTGGGGCGGGGAGCAGGACGAGAGGGAAGTTTCGCCCTGCCCCCCTGAGCTCTGACTTAGTGTGCGGTTCTAAGACAGAGCCTTTCCAATACGAGCAAGGAGATCGTCGAGATT
>TARA_R100000664_G_C2760136_1_pt1 | contig 21409 bp, 24 predicted proteins | sample TARA_R100000664 | Tara Oceans TARA_R100000664 (sample SAMEA2622705) | marine metagenome | biome: marine biome (ENVO:00000447); feature: deep chlorophyll maximum layer (ENVO:xxxxxxxx); material: "saline water (ENVO:00002010), including plankton (ENVO:xxxxxxxx)" | depth 115 m | reverse complement strand
TCGACAAACTATTATCTCTTTCAGCTGACCCAGAAAACTATCTTGTTGAAATAAATGCAATAAAGACAGATTTTTCTAACTATCTTATCGTTAGAATGCCCTTTCTAAAAGGTTTACCTATAGTTCCCGAGTCTAGTGCAATAAAAATTTCAGATGAAGCATGTGCCCATGCTGGAAAAATCTACAATGCAATAATTTCTAGCGAATTTAAAGAAATATCTCAGAGAATATATGATTCATTTATTAAAATTAATAGAATGCTAATACAGGAAGTAGGTGTTTATTTGACAGATATTGCACCAAATAACGTTGTCGTTTCTATTGAACATGTGCCTAAAAGTAAAGAGCTAATTATTGATCTAAGATTTGTAGATATTCTTGATATAAAATACTACACAGAACCTTTTTCAGTTGACATGTCTAGGCTATTTTCTATAACTAGGGATAGATTGCCTAAAAGCTTTACAGACCAACTTAATCAAGAATCACTGTCTCTTTTACCTACGCTTTCAGATCTAAATGATGATTTTAGAAAATCTATATATGAACTTAAAATAGATAGCTTCTTTAACATGATTAATAGAAATAGATATCAAACATTTCAAAGGAAAGTAAATAGTGAAAAATAGAATAGGTGTTGCAATATCTGTATATGATAAGGGAAATTTTGTTAAGACAAATATTAATATAATAAAAAATCTTTGGAATATTGATCCATATATCTCCATTTGTTGCAATCATGATGCTACGTTTGATAAATTAAGAAATATTGATGGTGTTAGCGTTGTAAGAGGTGCTGATCTACCGTTTGATCAGAAATGGCAGCTAAGGCTAAGACAGCACGACTGTATTAAGAAGTCTGTCTCTCAAGCGTGTCAAAATTCTGAATATGTTATTCACTGGCATGGTGATGCCTTTGCACTAAGCGAAAAATCAATAGTTGAAATTGTTGACTATATGGATAGTAAAAATATATGGTTTGCCGGAAGGGGGTTTTGGAGAGAATTTAAATCACCTAAAGTTCCTGTTGGAGATATAGATGATCATTTTTTTATAATGAGATCTGAACTAGTCATACAGAGTGGAATATTTGAAGATGTTCTATGGAGTGATATTGAAAGGATGGCTACCATGGGAGTGTGCTCAGAGGGAATTCTTGCTGTTCTTGTTCAAAGTGCCATAGCTGATGAAAGTGTCTATATTTACTCAGACATGTCTGAATGCTTTGTTCTTCCAAGCTCCCGTACAGACAGTAGATATTCTGATAATGTTGCACATCGAACTCTCCCACCTGTAAATTTTGATAGAGAAAGAAAGTTTTTGCACTGTGACGATCTTGCCTGCCTTGAGCAAATCTTTAATGATGAGAAAATAGACACTTCTCTTATTTGCAAAGAGCTTTAATTGTAAATTAATCAAATATTGCTGTATATTTGATAAAAGATTGAGATATAAAATGTTTAATAGACACCTTGCAGAAAAAATGTACGGAGTAACCAATGAAACTGATCTAAGAAAGAAGCTCTATGGAACGAGAACAGATCTTACAGACATTGAATTTACTTGTATTTGTGACACCTTGTCCAAATTTACTAATCCAAAATATCTTGAAATAGGTGTTTACTTTGGAGGAAACTTCTTTAAGGTTGCAAACTTTCTTAAGAATGGGTTTAGCAGCTATCACATTACAGGAGTAGATCTTTTTGAATCGATAGCAAAGTATTCAGCTACCGGTGTCTCTTTGACACATGATGTTTTAAATAAGTGGAATATTTTAAATGTTGCGTATGAGAGTGACTTGTCTAATTTTCTTAAGGATTCGGAAGTAGAAAATTTTTCTCTTATTAGAGGCGTATCAGATCTAGCTGTTAGAGAGATAGATGGCACCTTTGACGTTATGTTTATAGATGGCAATCATACATTTGATCAGACATTAAAGGATGCAGAATCATGTCTTAAGAAGTCAAAAAAAGGATCATTTTTAATATTTCACAATGCAAGCAATAATATTCAGCCAGACCCTCAATACATTGAAAAAGATGGAGGTCCCTGGGCTGTATGTGAGAAACTTAAGCTAGATGATAGATTAAAGTACAGCGGATTATTTGACAGGTGTGCTATTTTTGAGGTTACTAAATGATAGAAACTTCTTTATGTGTAACATCCTACAATAGACCCCATAAATTAAAAGAAGTCTTAAGTTCTTTTTTTAAAACCTGTACATACGATCTTAAAAAGCTTGAACTTATAATTGTAGATAATGGATCAACAAATCAAGATGTAGTAGAGTTTATAAAAAGCTATAATTCGCCCTGTGAGTATAGATTTATACTAAATGAAAAGAATGATTATCCGAACTGCCTTAGATATTCCAAGATACAGGCTAGAGAGATAGGAAAAGGTGACTTCTATATAGACTGTCCCGATGATCATGTTTTTGTTGCCAGGACTGACTGGATTCAAAGATCTATAAGCAGAATTAAGAAAAATAAATCAACAGGCTGTATAAACTATTATTCGTACCCACTGTATCGATTTTCAAAACCTAAAAATAAAATGCAGATCGATGAGTCAAATTCAGACTTTTGTGTTTCATTTTACAAGGGTTATGGTGATTTTCACATTATGAGCAAAGAAGCTTATAGGAATATTGGTGAGTATGATTATAAGCTTGGAAGAAGGGCAGAGAGTGAATATATGGATAGGTCTCTAGAGGCTGGCTATTTTAGAAATATGCTTGTTTATCCTGTTGCTATTTGTATGGATGACGGAAAATTTGGCGAAGGTTCTGTAGGATTCGGCTTAATAAGACCAATAGAGGAGTCAGAGTACAAGTCAAAGCTATTAGGATATATGAGAAAAAAATATCCAGAAATGATTCCGCTTCCAATACACAATGAAGCATTAATAGATTTTTGCCTAAGAGAAGGGCATATAAGGATAAAAAATGAGTAACTGGTATGATGATATATGTGAATATTACTCCGTGGATCCAGAAACAGCTCTAGAGCTAGGAACAAGATCCACAGGAAGAAAGCCCAACCTTCCCGGTTCTAAGACGTGCAATCCTGTTTCTGATATGACGTATGAGGATATATGGGAGTCTAGCGAAAGAAATACTGTAGATTCTATATTTCAATTCTATCGAGATCAAGGGGCTTGGGCAACGTTCAGGCAATGCGTCAGACACAAAGATCTTTCACAGTATCACATAAGTCTTCTTTCTCAAATGCTAAATCTTTGTCAGACAAGATCAGAATTTCATGTGTGTGAATATGGATGCGGTGTTGCACCCTTTATGAATTCACTAGTCAGCCATATTAGAGAGGATAATCCAAAGATTAGAATTTCAATAAGTGACGTTGACAGTTGTGAGCACTTTACTTTTGCAAAATGGAGGCTAGAAAAAAAGATACAAAATCGTGGACTAGATATTCAGCTCGATGTCAAACCTGTAAAGTCTGACGAGCTACCAAGATATAATGACCTTATTGATCTACTTTTAATATTTGAAGTATTAGAGCATGTTCCAAGTCCGGTTTCAACGATTAAAAACATCTATGATCAACTTATTCCAGGAGGCATAGTTGTAGAAAACTTTATTAAGCACAATCACGATGACGACGATGATGATGGTCCTGATCTTGCCTCTGCAGCAAAAGAAAGAGATGAGTATTATAAGTTTTTAACTAAAAATTTTGACCTTGTCATTGGAGAGAGGCCTGACAAGAGCCCAAATTCAACAAGAGGATGGAGAAAAAAATGAGAAAAGTCTATATTAAGGATAAACTTGAAGAAATCGGCATGCCTGTAGAAAGCTTAAGTCTGGGTGACTTTGACAATATTGGTGAGTACACAGCAAAGAAAAAAAGAGATCCCGGAAGCGACCTATACAACACCGTAGGATGCTTTTTTAGACCAACATATGAAAGAGGGCTTTTAATATACTCTCTTATAACAAAGTACAAGTTAACATCATTTCTTGAAATCGGCTTTGGAAGAGGTTATTCTACTTTTTGTGCAGCCAAGGCATTTAGTGATTCCGGAATAAAGGGAAAAATTGTTACTGTTGATCCAAATTTTGACAAAAGACTTCTAGGCGGTCTTACAAATGTATTTCCAAAATCATGGTTTGACATGATAGAATTTAAAGAAGGGACTTCCCTCTCTGTTCTGTCAGAAATGGATGATAAATTTGACTTTATCTACATAGACGGAGATCATACTTATGATGCTGTAAAGTCTGACTGGGAGCTCTGTAGAGATCGATATAATAACTTTCTACTATTTGACGACTATCACCTTCCAACAAAGGACGGGGGTCCAGGTATTGACTGTGCCAGACTAATTGACCAAATAGATGATGACTCCAAGGAGCTTATCATAATGGATAGAAGAATTTTCTTTGATGATAGAAGAATTCCGGATAGTGAAATTGATTACGGTCAAGTTCTACTTTCAAAAGAATTTTCTGAAGAATCTGAGATGATTATAAGTGAATCAGATCACATTGACGAGTGGCTAAACAGCTAATGAAGGTCGGATTTTTTATAGACAAGTCTCAGACTGTCCAGTCTGTTCTGGCGCTAATTAGAGAGTGCCAGTCTAGAGGATATGATTGCGATATCTTTTCAACATGCAAGTGGCAATCTCTAGTGAGTATTCCAAAAATTGGAATAGAGTTGGAAAGTGTTAACTGGATGACATTTAAAGATAGGCATCAAATTAAGTCAGAAATTATTAAAAATCATAGTAAGTATCGATTTCTTATTGGAATTAATATGTTTAATAACATCTGGCGAGAGATATATGAAAAATCAGAGTATTCTAACATTTATGCTGTAGAGTATTGCTGGAATGAAATCTATAATGGAAGAACTGATTATGCAGGATCAGCTACGCTGTTTTCAAATAGCGACTGGTCAAAAGATACCATCAAAAATCTTACTGGATATTCCAAAGTTCAATCTCTCGGAAGCCCCTGGTTTGAGATCATAAGTGACTTTAAAAAGCTAAACATAAAAGAAGATAATGAAATTATAACATTTATGGCACCCCACAATAGCTTTGTATCAAACTATGAGGGATTTCTAGACGATGTGAAGATATTTCTATCTGAGCTAAGAGAGTTTTGTAATAGAAATGGGTATTCATTAATATTAAAATCTAGAGCAAAATATCTCTCCTACCATGATTATCACAACTTTGTAGATTTTGATGGCTATCTTTACGATAATAATATTATTTCTCATCTATCTCTGTATAAGACGTCTAAGTGTGTATTTAACTTTTGCTCATCTGCTGTAAACGAACTATCAATACTTCAGACACCCTATGTGTGCCTATTCTCAGATATGCATGCAAACCTTCATAAAAGTAGAGAAAACCTCTTCAAGGCAATGGACCCAATTAATAAGAAATATTACTCTGGAGCAATATTTGATGGGGTTCACTGTAAATCAATTAACAGAGGAGATACGAGTGATAAGTCTGAATTTAGACTAAGAATGAGGGCTGAATTAGATAAAACGCTCGATCTTATTAATAGAGAAGATAGAGACTGGGACAAGTTTCAAGAGAGATATTTTTCTAAAGACAGTACAGGTGCATCTTCTAGAATTATTGACTTTATAGAAAAAGAATGTCCAGAGATCAAGTAAATCTTCAGAGCAAAACAAATAGTCTTCTAAACTGGTTTCTTCACAAGAAGTCAAAATGCATCAACCAAGAGCCTTTCTTTGTTAAGTCGACTATCTGTAATTCAATATCAGCATCTTATAGGTGCTTAAATCAAGACTTATTTGACACTGATAAATTTAAATGTACTATCAAGGAAATAGATTTAAAAAGATATGAAATCCCGTATCTATCTCCAGTCATAGAGATTTCAAAATTTATTAAAAAAAATGCAAATAATCATATTAAGCATTTTATACTTCATGGAAGTCTTTCAACTTTAGATTATATTCCCGGGTGGAGTGACTTTGATAGCATAGCTGTTATACACGACAGGGTGCTAGATAGTCCAGCAGAGATGATAAAGCTAAGATCTCTCTGTTCTTTAATTGAAGATATGATTCAAAAAATTGACAAACATCAGCATCATGGAATCCACTTTATAACAGAGAAAGATCTTCTCATGTATCCGGAAACCTATCTTCCAGCAGAGCTTTTTAAGAATAGTGTCTCTCTTCTTGATAGTGTTGATTTTTCATGTCAAAAAAGAGATTCAAGACAGGAGCAAATTGATAGATTTAATTCAATCTATCAAACATTTAAAAGTGCATATGGTGGAGGAGAGCTTCGTCATCATGCATACAATGGAGTTTACATGATGGATAACTTTAGAAACTATCAAAACTCTATGTATCAGATGAAGTATTTTATGTCTGTTATCTGTTTGCTTCCTTCATACTTTATGAACATCTCCGGTGAGTGCTTGACAAAACCTGGGTCAATAGAAGCCTGCAGGGACATTATTAGTGAAGAAAATTTTGAAATAGTCGACATATCATCAAAAGTTAGATCCCGCTGGAGAATAAACCCAGTTATATCAAATGAAATACCAAGTGATACTATGAAAATTATTGGTGAAAATTATTTCTTTAGAGGTTATAATCTTATTAAGGAAATGAAGTTAAGACTAGGTATCTAAATTGGAAACAAGACAGGACTACGACCGTGCAATATTGGAATTTTGTAATGATAATCCCACACTTCAAATATACCAAGTCGGAGAAATTTCTGATCCAGGAATATCTGACTTAGATTTTCTTGTCCTTGATTCATCACCCAAGATTAGTGATAGAGTTAGTCACTTTCTTCAGGGCGGAAATGTTATTATTATGCCCTCAACTATATTCTCTAAGATAAACTATATTGAAAAATTTAATCTTAACCTTGTACAGGGCGTTGAAATACCAGTAGAGAAGGTAGATTCAAAATACTTTGACCTTATAGAAGTCATAGAGTGGCTTCCGGAAAGAATTCTTCTAATTGAATCTATTTTAAAGAACTGGAATGTAAGTGATAGAAGAGTTCTATTGTATCTAAAGTCAATTGATCGGAGCATTAGAAAAGTTGAAAAAATGACACTTTCTCATTTTACTAGACCCCTAATATCTGATGTAAGAAAAACCCACAAGAGTCTTGATCTTAAGCGCGTTGTGCATGAATATTATAGCTGTGCTGAAAATGCGTGGTACACCTTTTCTTCAAGCATTAGAGAGATATCAGGGGTAGCATCTGGAAGTGTGAATATTTCCAATCATTATTCGTTTAAGAATAGATTTTACAAGCTAATGATCTATTTTGACATGTTGTCAAGTTTAAATCTTGATATTTCAAAATCTTTGAACAGCTGCATTGAAATACAGCATAGCAATTATCAGGTTGATGATAGCTTTATGTCATTTGCGCTTGAGCGCTGGAACGTTTTAAATGACACCCTTTGCTGGTTTAGAGAAAATAGTATAAATTCAGGAATGGTAAAATATGGATGGTTTCTCAAAAAATAAATCCCAAGTATTAGTTGTTCACTGCGTAGACACTGAAGGTCCGATCGGGGGAGATGTTAGAAGAAAACCAGACGGCTCCAAGGAGTTTATGGATAGCTGGAAAGATATAAAAAAATCACTGTCAGAAATAACGTCTGATCGATTTAGATTTGAATCCAGAGATTCATTTGAAAATTACTTTACTCTAAATTGGTTTATTATGGACTTTATGGGATTTAAAACTAATCCTAAAAATAGAATTGAAAAATATAATGACACATATGATAATATAAAGTCACTAAATACAGATTGCGATTACTTTCACTGGCACTATCACCAGCCACCGCTAAGCGGGATAGGAGATCAATGGTCTGATGATTGGGATAGCTCCAATATACACTATCAGATACTTGGCCATAGAATTATTGAAAGGGGTGACTTTCCTGAAGCATTTCGAGCTGGAGGAACAATAGAGGATAATAAATGCTCTCTTTGGCTTGAGGATAACCTAATGATCGACTACTCAAATAGGGCTTCGTATACTTCAATTAAGACAGATAATATCTTTGATTTTAATTGGTTTAGTGCACCTCGACATTGGGGGTACTATAATCCAAGCAGGAGTGATCTATTTTCTCCTGGAGGGATGAGAAGATATATTGCTAGATCTGTTGACTTAAGATCTAGATTACATGAATTGCAGCAATGGGAAGTTGATGAAGCATTTGGATATGCAAGTCAAAATAACTGTCCCGTTATTCTCTCATATTTTAGTCACGATCATAGGGATATGAGAGATGAGACAGTATATGCCATAAGTCTAATAAAAAAAGCTTCTAAGAAATTTAATATTCCTTTTCGATGGACAGGTGCAAAAGAGGCAATACAAATATGTGAAAACATGAGGCCCATTGAAGTAAAAATTGGACTAGAGCGCTGGTCAAATAATCGCCTAATGATAACATTTAGAGAGCAAATATTTCAGAAAAATCCATTTGTTTTCACACAGAAGCGCAGCGGAGAAATAATCTATCACAAGATAGACCTAGAGCTTTGTCCTGCGTGTCCGTACTATCTTTTAAGGTGCTTTTTAACACACGAAGATGATGATATTAAAATTGGAATTGCCTGTACATCATTGACAGGGGACAGTTCAGTTCTTGTGGAGAATCTTTGAAAATAATCTGTGTAATACCCGCAAGGGGTGGAAGTAAACGACTTTCTAGAAAAAATATTCACCCATTGATGGGAAAGCCTCTAATTTTGTGGTCAGTTGAGGCTTGTCTAAAGAGTAAATATCTTAATTATGATAATATATTTGTTAGTACAGAAGATTCAGAAATTAGAGATATTTCCAAAGCAGCGGGCATAAAGGTAATTGATAGACCAGAAGAATTATCAAAAGATGACGTCTGGACGCAGGACGTTCTTTCACATGCAAAAGACTTTTTACTGAATACAGGAGAAGATTTTGACATAATGGTGAGAATTCAAGCAAATTCTCCACAAATTCAATCAGAAAAGATCGATGAGTGTATTGAAAAGCTAATTAATAAAAAATTGTGGGAAGTGTTTACTGTTGATAGTGAAGGAGTCGAAGACGCTTCAATTCATGCACTATTAAAAAAATGCATCGATCAAAAAGCCTTGAGTGTTTATAAGGGCGTTGTTGCTACCGACTATGTAGACGTTCACACACTAGCTGACATTAAAAGAGTTGAGAAAATAATTTCTCTAAAGCACGAAGCTCAAGATGAATATGATATAACAAAAGATAAAATTATTGATATTTCAAAAGATTTTTCTAAAAAAATAGAGACATTTTTAAAAAATAAAAAATACGAGATAATAGAAGGATCACTCCAGGGATTCCCACCCATTTCAGAACTGGATCTTAGAGAGTGGCACTGGCACTTCATGTCTGCGTGGCATTGGAATCTTAGATTTTCACTTGTTGACAGGTTTGAAAAATCACTATCGAGTCATAGTGTCTTCTTTAGCGAGATTAGTAAAAAAACAGCTAGAGGAGAAAGGGTAAAGATATTAGACCTCTGTAGTGGCTTTTGTGTCTACTGGCCTATCTTGTGTGAAATTGGAGTTTCAGAAATTGTCGGAATAGATCTCTACGACGACAGGGAGAAAATAGTAACAAAAGCCACTTTGCAGGATTCATCAATTAGATTGCAGACAATTACTATGACAATTAGATCAATGATTTCTAGTAACCTAAACAACGATATCTTTCAGCTAAGTAGAAAATCTATTGAAAGCCTTTTTGAAGCAATGGAAAGGCTATGGAGCAATTCATTTGAAATGTTTTGTAGAAGCCGTCAGGCATATTATGATACGTCTAGGGAGCTAGTTGATAACTTTACACGTAGTGATTTTCAATATAGGCTATTTAGAGGAAATATTGACTCTATAGATCTATACCTGTCACCTGATGACGAACAATCTTTTGATGGAATAATGTGTATCGCCCCAGGGGGTAAGAAGGAAACTCTTGGTACAGGTGTATCTAGAGAGACACTTGACTATATTACTAAAAAATATCTAAAGAAAGGCGGGGTTACTGCCTTTGATGGAAGGTAAGTGTGAAAGTTAGTGTTATTATAACCTGCTATAATCTAGAGCCCTATATATCAAGGGCAATAAATAGCTGTCTAAATCAAACAATGAATGAAGATGACTATGAGGTGATCGTTGTAGACGATATGTCAACTGATAGGTCATGGAGCGTTATCGAGAGATTTGGAAGCTTAGTTGTTCCAATTAGGATGAAAGAAAATTTAGGAGTTTCTGCTGCTTCAAATGCTGGAATTAGAGAGGCATCGGGAAAATATGTTGTACGTGTCGATGGGGATGACTTTATAAATAAGAACTTTCTTCTCTCAATGTATGAAGTTTTAAAGTGGAACGATGATATCGGGTTCGTTTATTGTGACCACATAGTTGTTAATGAAGATCTTGAAAGAAGACAGTCATTAAATACACTTGACACCCTTCTTGATCACGGAGCGGGCGTCATGTTTCGAAAGAGGTATCTAGAGTCAATAGGCCTGTACGATGAAAATTTAAGAAATCGAGAAGATTATGATCTTATCTTAAGATATATTAAAAATTTTAATGGATATCATCTAAGGTTGCCATACTACAGGTACTTTAAGAGATCAGGAAGCCTCTCTTCTTTAAAGGATGAGCGCAAGATTATTAAGAATCAAATAGACAGCAGGGAAAAATAATATGAATCTGAAAAATATCTCAAATATAAGATACGACAGGCACAAAGACGTTCTTTTCTTTGACTTTAAAGACAAGTCTGGAAAGGTCACAACACACCACCTAGAGCAAAAAAGAAGCATCGACCACGCCCTAGATGTCTTAAAACACAATAGGGTAGCTACTTCAGATGATCATGCCCAGCTCCTTTATTCTCTAATATTATTTTTTAGGTGCAAATCTATAGTTGAGATAGGGGTTGCCTATGGTGACACCACAAGGTGGCTCTGTCAGGCTGCCGATGCAATTGGCTCAATTGTGCATGGATTCGATTGCTGGGAAGACCACGGTATTTCAAAAATAAAGTATGGTCAAAAATCATCCAAGGAGGATGTTGAAAAATATTTAAAATATTTTCATAATGTTGAAAACTTTCTACTAACAAAGATCAACACAATAAGTGAGAATGATAAGTTTATCGATCATATTAAAAAATTAGCTCCTTTAGATTTTGTATTTATTGATGGTGATCACTCTTTGGAGGGTGTATCATCTGACTTCGAATCAATATATCCGTACCTTTCAGACCAGGCAATTGTAGTATTTCATGATACCCTCATCTGCAATGGATCGAGACAGTTTGCACATGAGCTAAGGACAAAATATTTTGATAATACATTTGATATAGTTGATATGCCCTATGGAAATTTTGAACAAAGGTGTGGACTCACAGTCCTCTTTAAGCGTAGCTTTTCTAAGTGTAATGTAAAAATAATTGAAGACTGCGGTGCCACCCTATCAGATTCTGAAATTTATGAAAATGAAAAAAGACTAATAGGTCGAGATTAGTTTAATTTAATCTCAAATTCTGTATAATAGAGAGTAAGATGGTTAGTAATCCTAAAATAACATTTACGTGTGTGACGTATAACAGGGTCACCATGCTAAGGAACCTTCTATTAAGTTTTTCATTGGCCAATAGGGGTTATGATAATTTTGAGTGGATGGTTCTTGAGCATGATACGAATGACGGAACTGTTGATTTTTTAAAAAATATCAATAGAGATCCGCTATTTGAACCCTTGAGAGGGAAGATTAAGGTATTCTACGAGTCAGATCGAGAGTATCTAGATCACTTAAGGTCAAAAGGAATTGATGTTTCAACAAATATGAAAAAGTGTCAAGCTTTTTTTGGAAAATTTAGAAATGATCTAGTCAGACAGTCTCAAGGAGATATTATAGTAGACCTTCCAGATGACCATCAGTTTATTACAAGAGGAAATTTTTGCCAGGATATAGTTGATATTTTTAAAGATAGAGTGGAGAAGGTCGGATACGATGATATTGGGACACTGACCTTTAGAACGAGATTTTTATATAGGATAAAAAAGAAAAATAATTCTCACGATCCAGTTCAAAAAACATCGAGTAATGTTGAATATTTTGTAGTTAATTCGTACAAGACATGTGATGACTGGGGCGCAATATCAAGAAGCAATTTTGATAAAATTGGAGGATACACTCAGCTTGAAAATGAAACTAGTGAAATAATTGAAAAATGGAATAATACAGACTACTATGTTCATCACTACGATACAATGATGAAAAAGACAAAGGATGCAGGATTAAAGAAGATAATGACAAAAGTTCCAATAGTTCACGACTGCATAAATGATTCAATAGCTGGACAGATAAATAAGGGAAGGCTTAGCATGGCATTTCCAATCTTTAATAAAGATGACGTTAAAAAAAGACTAGGGCACCTTGAGAGGTGTACAGGAATTCATGAGTTTGAAAGAATTTCTGTAAAAATGAAACAAGAAGTATCGAATAAGGAGGCAAATTAGCATGAAGTTTGATAAGAATGTAGATCCTGAGCTTATAGCTGAGTATATGGAAGTACAAGAAAGAAAGAAGGTATTAAAGAATCTTCTTGGTGAAGCCTTTAGCAGTGACTTTTGTAATCTTGAGTTTTCTAAAATTTTATCTAGTGTGGGTGCGAATAGTGAAAGTGTAATATTGGATCTAGGTGCAAACATAGGGCAGCAAATTAAAGATACAATAGATATTGGTGCAACAATACATGCCTTTGAGCCGCATCCGGTGATTTTTGACTTACTGGTAAGAGGCTACGGAGAGTATGAGAATGCTATTTTATTGAATGCAGCAGCTGGTGCAAGTCGTGGAAAGTTTAGACTATTTTATAAGGGCAACGCGGAAGACGTGAATGGAGGCGCAACGCTGCTTCCCTGGAAGGTTACAGGCGGAGATAACGTTATTGATAGAATGAAAAAAGATTCTACATCTAAGTTCGCAGACGTTGACTGCTATAATATCTCAGAATATATTGAAAACTTAGGAAAGAAAGTTAAAATTCTTAAGATTGACGTTGAAGGTCTTGAATATGCCATTCTTGACAACTTAATGAAGACAGGTCAGATCCACAATATTGAATACATTCTATTCGAAGATCACGCTGATTGCTTTATGTATAAGACATGGTTTGATATAGCAATTAAATCAATAAACAGATTTAAAAATTCTCAAATAGAGACAAAAATTATGGTCTGGAATGGGTTTAGTGAAAATAATGATCAAATACTATCACAAATTATGTCTAAAAACCAGGTATAAGATATGACTACTAGCGACCTGTGGGAAAGAATTACATCGGGAGAACCCTTTTTTATTGCCGAAGCGGGGGTAAATCATTTGGGCTCTTTAGATCTTGGTGAAAGATTGATTAGAGAGGCTGCTGAAGCAGGTGCGCATGCAATTAAGTTTCAATCATATAAGGCAAAAAACCTTTGCACAAAGAATGCCCCTAGATTTTGGGACTGGGATGGTGAGGTAGAGAAGGATGGGTCACAATTTGATTCTTATTCTCACCTAGACTCTTTTGGAGAGGCTGATCACGCTGAGCTAAAGCGGCTGTGTGACTACTACAACATAGAATTTATGTCCACACCTTTTGACGATGAGGCAACTGACTACCTTGATAGGGTTGGAATTAATGCATATAAAATAGCTTCTTGTGACTTAACAAATCATCCGCTTCTTAGAAATGTCGCATCAAAGAAAAAAATAGTTATGCTTTCTACGGGTGCGGGATCAATTGAAGAAATAAAGTCTGCAGTTAAAATTTTAAGTGAGGAAACAGATAAGATTGTCGTTATGCATTGTAATCTTAAATATCCAACAGGTGATCATGAGATAAATTTAAGAATGATAGAGCACCTAAAAGAAGAGTTTCCAGACTGCGTCATCGGGCTTTCAGATCACACAATGAATCTTTGGACTCCGGCATTCGCATATTCACTTGGTGCAACAGTGTTTGAAAAGCACTACACAGTAGATAAAACGCTCGATAAGAGCGCTGATCACTGGCTCTCAGTTGACCCATCAGAAGTTAGTCAAATAATTGATAATATAAACTTAGCAGTCACACTCTTAGGATCCCGTGAGAAAAAGTGCACCAAGAGCGAAGAGCGTGCAAAGCTATATGCCAGAAGAAGTATAGTAGCTATTTCAGATATCAAAATGGGCGAAGTACTTACTGATCAAAATTTATCTTGTAAGAGACCTGGGACGGGTCTTTCACCAACAATGCTTCACAAAGTTTTAGGAAGAATTGCTGCTAGAGATATCTCTGATGATCAAATTTTAACAATGGAGGATATAAAATGAATCTAAAAGAACTAACACTAAATTATTTTAAAACTTTTTCTAGTCAAGACCCAGACGGCTTAAGAGGACTTTTTTCTAATGATGTATACCTTAGGGATTGGGAAATTAACGTGGAGGGAATTGATGGAGTAGTTGCTGCAAACAAAGGAATATTTGACTCAGTTGACACTATCAATGTTGTTCCAGTTAAAATATGTGAAACTGGAAACATGACAATCTCTGAAATAGAAGTCCACGTCAATAGTACTGAAGTTTTAAAAGTTGTTGACGTTATTGAGTTTGACAGTGAGGGAAAGATAGTGGCTGTAAGAGCTTATAAGGGATAAAAGTTGTCTTATCTTGGATTCATACAAATGGTAACAACGGCTTATAGCCACATGGATAAGATTAGAGTTCTTGAAATAGGGATTGATCAAGGGCATTCTTGCTTCCCAATAGTCCACAATCTCTCAACACTATTTGATGACTTTGAATATGTTGGCATCGACATAAAGGTAAACTCAAAAATTACAGACGGACTGGCACAAATGTCAGGAATTAGAGTTAGAGACTCCTACGAATGTGTAGACTTTAATGTCTCTATGTACGAGTCAAATAGCCTTACAATTCTTCCAAAGATACTCAGTTCAAATGAGAAATTTGATATTGTATTTCTTGATGGAGATCACAACTACTTTACTGTCGCACATGAGCTTGAAATAATTGAAAAACTGTGCCACCCACATTCAATAATAGTCTGTGATGACTACACAGGGCCTGGATCTACAAGTGATTCATTCTATTCAGAAAGGGAAGAATACACTAGTTTAAGACAGAATGTTGAAAACAAACCCATATTTGATCAATTTGGAGAGATCCACATACAACACAACAAAGCAACACCTCCAATTATTGTTAAAAATAAAGAAGGAGAGTGCCAAGGTGTTAGACGGGCAATTGATGAATTTATAAGCAGTAGGCCTGGTTGGGACATGAGGACATATACGCTCGAAGGCAGAGTGGTTGAAGCAGTTGCTCTATACCAGTGTAATTACACATCAATTTCTGATGATCCGTCAATATGCCCAAAGACAGGAGAGAGAACTTATATGACAATAGACTTTAAGACACCAGAAAAGAAAGAAGGTTGGGGATTTATAAATGATTGATACGATAGGCATAGTCGGACAGGGATTTGTCGGAGGAGCCCTTAATGCAGGAATGAGTCATGCATTTAACATAGTGACATATGATAAGTTTGTAGATGAAAAATCTACATGCGACTCCTTGGAGTCTTTAGTGGAGTGTGCAGACGTTATATTCGTCTGTCTTCCCACGCCTATGAGAAAAGACGGGTCCTGCGATCTTCGCATTGTTGAGAATACAATTTTTGAAATTGATCAAATCTGCGGAAAGAAAGAACACCTTGGGAAAATAGCTGTAATCAAGTCAACAATTCCGCCCGGAACCACACAGAGTCTTAACGATAGGGTGAAATACATTCAAGTAATCTTTAATCCAGAATTTCTAACTGAGGCAAATGCAGTAGAGGATTTTAAGAATCAGACTAGAATAATAGTCGGCGGACCAAGACCAGGAACATCTGTTGTAAAGAATATCTTTAGAAAGGCATTTAAACAGACACCCATTGTTAAGACAGGATCTAATACAGCGGAAATGGTCAAATATTTCACTAATTGCTTTCTTGCCACCAAGGTTATTTTTTCCAATGAGATGAAGCAGATCTGTGAGCCACTTAGCATAGACTATGACAAGGTTGTTGAATATGCACTTTACGATGATAGACTTGGAAAGTCACACTGGTCGGTTCCAGGCCCTGACGGAAGTATGGGCTTTGGAGGCCATTGTTTTCCAAAGGATTTAAATGCCCTTATTAAGGTAGCAAAGAATAACAGTGTTGATCCAAGAATTCTTCGGTGTGTATGGGAAAAGAATCTAGAAGTTAGAGATGAGAATGAACGAGATTGGGAAAGAATGTCTGGTCGAGCTGTTAGTGAAGATTGATAATCGTGTAAAGTATAAGTCTAAAGCAGTATAATAATAATATGACTGAAAATACTTTTCCAACAGGAAAGCCTCATATTTCATTTTCTGAAGTAAAGATATGGAAAGAGTGCTCCTGGCGACACAAGCTTATGTATGTTGACAAGATTGACACTTTTGAACCTTCACCCTATCTAGATTTTGGAACAGCTGTTCACGAGGGGTGTGAAACTCTTCTTGAGACTAGGAAAGTTGATAAGAAAAAACTTTTTAATGACATTACTTCTGCATGGGAGAAGAATGGATTTGATGATCCAGCGTGGGTTGAAAGGCAGCCTGGATGGTACAAATATGCCCCAGTAGAGACGTGGTGCCAATGGGCTGAAAATATGTGGGATGAGGTTCCCGATTTTCTAGATTCAACTTTTCCCAATTGGGAACCTGTAAAAGCAGAAGAATACCTCTACGAAGAAATTGAGGGAAAGAGTGTAAAATTTAAGGGATTTATTGATGCCATCATAAAGGTTCCGAAGAAGCGAGGCGAGGGTTACAACTACTGGATACTCGATTGGAAGACAGCTCAGTCATATGGGTGGCGAAGAGAAAAGAAGCAAAGCCTCCTAATGACAGCCCAGCTTATTTTATATAAGCATTTTTGGTCTAGAAAGCACTCTGTTCCACTTGCCGATGTTCGATGTGGTTTTATCCTGCTTAAGCGTGGAGGTAAGCCTGGACGCATCTGTGAGCTTGTTACAGTATCTGTGGGACCTAAGACACTAGAAAAAGGCATCAAGATGATGAATAGCATGATATCTTCTGTCTATAGGGGAATGTTTTTAAAAAATAGAGACTCTTGCACATACTGTCAGTTTAAAAATACAGAACATTGTACCTGATTTACTTTATAATTCCTCGATGATAATATTTCATTGAGGTTTATAGAGATATGACAAAAAAGAAGAAAGTTCTGATTTTATCAGATCACGCTCTTTCTACATCAGGTGTAGGCACACAGACCAGACACCTTGTAAATGGATTGCTAACCAGGCACCCAGGTGAGTGGACATTTAGGCAATTCGGTGCAGCACTAAAGCATACTGACTACAATACAGTTGCTGTTAGTGAAGATTTTATTATTAAGCCTATTGACGGATTTGGCGACCGAGATTTGATTAGAGTTGCTCTGGCTACTGAGAAGCCTGATTTGCTTCTCATATTTACAGATCCTCGATTTTTTATATGGCTGTTTGAGATGGAAGATGAAATTCATCAAATATGTCCAATTGCGTGGTGGCATGTATGGGATAACGATCCCTACCCAGACTTTAATCACGTCCTTTATCAATCTACTGATCTTATAAATTGTCATTCTCATATGACGTATGAGTTAATTAAAGACAGGGTTTCATCTAGAATAAACTTTATACCTCATGCAGTTCCAAATGAAATATTCTTCCCGCTGGAAGATTCTGTACGTAAATCCTATAAAAAGCAAATTCTAGGCCCAGATAGAGAAGACCACTTTATTGCAATTTGGGTAAATAGAAATGCAAAAAGAAAAAGACCCTCAGACGTTGTAGAGTCTTGGAGGGTGTTTCTTGAAAATTTAGAAAAAATTCACGGTCATCGAAATGCAACTCTAATTATGCACACCGACCCAATGGATCATGAGGGTCCTAATCTAATTAAAAATGTTGAGCTTCAAGGGGTGTCAAATAATGTCTACTTCTCTACAGACCGCCTTGATTTTGAAAAAATGAATGTTTTATATAACATTTCTGATGCTTGTATAAACATAAGCTACGCAGAGGGATTTGGTCTTTCAACACTTGAGGGAATGATGACTGGATGTCCAATAGTCGCTATAAAGACTGGAGGATTGACACGCCAAGTCGTTGATCATGAAGATGGTTCGGAAAACGGTGTCGCTCTTCCAGTTGAATTTAGGTCACTTGTAGGTTCTCAGGCTGTACCGTTCATCTATGAAGACTATGTTACATGCGAAACTGTTGCTGAGGGGATTATGAAAATGTATAATCTATCTAGCGAGGAAAGGCTGGAGCTAAGAGAAAAATGTCTAAACTATGTTAAGAAAAATTTTAATATCAATGACACTATTGATGAATGGAATAAGACCATGAAAGATCTTTTAGACAATTGGAAAAAAGACTATAAAGCATGGGAATGCTTTACCTTATAGGAAATAAATTAGATGAAAAATGTTATTATTAGGGCTCCCCTCCTATCGTGTAGCGGCTATGGGGTTCACTCCAGGCAGATATTTAAGTGGCTCTTAACTAGAAAAGATTTTAATGTAGTTACTCAAGTTGTATCGTGGGGCACGACTAGCTGGATGATAGATCCAAATCTAGAGGATGGCCTTATTGGGGAGGTCATGAATAGATCTAGGCCCCTTAGCGATAATGCAGATATCACATTTCAAGTTCAACTTCCTGATGAATGGGATCCAAAGTTAGGAAAGTTTAATGTTGGTGTTAGCGCCTTTGTTGAGACAGACAGGTGTAATCCAGACTGGATTAAGAGAATTGATTTAATGGATCTAGTAATCGTCCCAACAGAGCATGTAAGAGATACCATTATGAGATCAGGATCTCCGAGGACGCCTGTTGTGGTTATTCCAGAATCATATCTAGAGGAGATTGACCAAAATCCTGAGCCACTTCCTTTAGAACTGGATACAAAGTTTAATTTCCTAGTCTTGGGACAGTTTACCGGAAATGACCCGTATAATGATAGAAAGAACCTTCTCTGCACCCTTAAGTGGATGTTTGAAGTATTTAAGGATGATCCAGACGTTGGAATTATCATTAAGACAAACCACGGAAGAGGGACAAAGATAGACAGAGAAATTACCAGACAAAAGGTTGTCTCCGTAATTAATGAAATTAGAAAAGGGCCATATCCTAAGCTTCACTTATTACATGGAAATCTTACAAGCTCAGAAATTGCATCACTCTACAGGGTAGAGTCAATTCGATGTCTAGTCAGCCTAACAAGAGGAGAGGGTTTCGGATTGCCCATCCTTGAGGCAGCTTCTTCAGGAATTCCTGTAATTGCGACCAATTGGTCAGGTCATTTAGATTTTTTAAATTTAGGAAAATTTATACCTATAAACTATAGTATCGTTGAAATACCCAGCAACAGGGTTGATGGAAGAATCTTTGTTGACGGCCTGCGATGGGCAGATCCTGATGAAAATGACTTTAAGAAGAAAGTTAAAAAATTTAGAGATAATTATTTAAAGCCCAGTCAGTGGGCTTCTGAACTTTCTTCTCGACTTAAAGACACATTTTCCCAGAGTGCCATCAACATGAAGTATGATGCTTTAATTGATAGTGAGCATTGGAGAAAAGATTGAATTGGGCTCTAATAGCGATTTCTGCTGGTCTATTTTTGTCTCTTTGTGTTTCCACTTATTTCAACTATAAATTTGGATTAATATTAATTCAACTAGAAGACGGAATAGAAGAATCACTTGATATTTTAGATCAAAAGTATGCATCGATGAGTAAAATCTTAGAAAGACCTGTATTCTTTGACAGTGTCGAGGTCAGACAGGTAATTAGAGACATAAGAGACTCCAGAAGTGCTGTTCTCTATGTTGCAAATATTCTTGGATCTATTGATGAAAGTGCTGTCTCTGACTTGGAAAAAACGAGGCCTAAATAATGAAAAAAGGAAAGAAAAAATTTGTCAAGATCAGAAGACGGAGGGGCAAGGGAAAGAGAAATCTTTACTTTCACCAGGGAACTCATGACGCAATAGTCAAGTTTCAATCACTAGAGTGCACAAGCGGCAGGGAGAAGCTATACGTCTCAGAAATCTTTCCTGCTTTTGATAAGTTGGTTGAAAATCTAATCTTTATTCACGGATTTACTTCAACTCATAGTTCCTTTGAAGATCTTAAAAATGACTGCGTGGTCTTTCTCTATGAAACTCTAGATAAGTTTGATCACACTCGGGGTACAAAGGCATTCTCTTACTTTAACGTTGTTGCCAAGAACTGGCTGATTATAAAAAGCAAGCAGAGGTCAAAGCAAATTAGAAGGCAAGTAAGCCTAGATGATCCCATGTCCATTAGCAGAAGAGACATGAGTTCAATAGAGTCATATAAGATAGTACCGGCTCAAGATACTGAAATGATCAAGAGAGAGTCAATTGAAAACCTATTTTCTCTAATGGTAGAGATTAAGAAAAAACTGTCTGGAGAAAATGAGATTGCATGCATTGATGCAATTATAACCCTATTTGAGAAAATAGATGATATTGACCTCCTTAATAAGCGTGCAATATTTGTCTATCTTCGCGATATATCAAGTCTTAATCCAAAACAGCTATCAATTGCCATGTCGTCAATAAGAAAGCACTATAAATCCCTCGTAAAACAGGGGGAGTTTGATATATTCTTTTAGGGGAGTAAAAAATGGGAAAAAAAGTATCTGACCTTAAAAAGAGCATAGATAAGAAAAATAAAAAAATAGAAAGCTTTGGAGATATCCTGGACGCTATAGAAAGCACTGAGGATAAGAAAAAGCTTCTCTGGAAAGAGATTTATGAAAATGCTCTAAATGATAGAGAGAACGCTTCAATTCTCTTTATGGACCTTATGACACAATCTCAGGGGAATGCTGCAAATCACTCAACTTTTGGTCCAATTATGGCAAAATACCTTGAGAGAATGTCAAAGTCAAATGATCAAATTCTACGACTTGCAGAACTAATAGATAAAGCAGACTCTAAGGCAGAGATTATTGACCCTGATGATATCTTTAATCAGATTGGAAGCTAAAAATGCCCTTCAATCCACTAGAGAGAAATCAGACACCGCAAGCTAGCAGAATCTTTCACACAGTTGTGGTTGTCGACTTTATAGCAAACCCAGCGACACTTAGTGCGTCAGATCGAGCATCACTATCTCTTGGAAACGTTGCCGGAAGTAAGGGGATTATTAACTCTCGGTACATTAATAGAATGCCAAGAAATAGCATAATAGGATACAGAAT
>TARA_R100000664_G_scaffold33823_1_pt1 | contig 22086 bp, 6 predicted proteins | sample TARA_R100000664 | Tara Oceans TARA_R100000664 (sample SAMEA2622705) | marine metagenome | biome: marine biome (ENVO:00000447); feature: deep chlorophyll maximum layer (ENVO:xxxxxxxx); material: "saline water (ENVO:00002010), including plankton (ENVO:xxxxxxxx)" | depth 115 m | reverse complement strand
TCTTCAATGGAACGATGATTCTTTTGCACAATGCCAGACAACTTTCCAGAAAACACCAACAAGCTCAATGCTTGGGCAAGATTGTTATTTTCAACGCCCGAACTAATATAGACTGAATAAGTGTTGGGTCCGATAAAAGTTTGATTTTTATAAACCTTGGGTATTAGCCCTCGAAGATAATTGGTCCACCACGTCAAAAGATTTATTCTTTTGTAGGAGCCCAAAGAGTAGGCTATAGACCCTCCCTCCAAAGAAGAGTATGAAAGGTTTTGCTTAGCGGCGTAATAATCGTCCGTTCCCCCGCCCATTTGACGCAAGAGAGAGGCGTTAGGACCCCCGCATCCTGCCGCAACATTTCTCTGAAAGGCGGTCGTGAGACTTGAATCTTCTAGCATTTGGGCTATCTCTGTTACGCTATCTGTCGAAAACTCAACTTCCACAAACATGGGAAACGAATTCTTCTTGGGTGGAGCACTCGTCAATTTTAAATTCTCAAAAGGAAAAATAAAATTTCTAAATCTTACTGCAAAGTTGTCTTTAAATTTAGAAGTTAGCTCGGCATATACCTTAGACAAATAATAGAAATAAGTATCCATAGTGCCATGCGATGTGCTGTGGGATATGGCTCCTACGCTCCATCCGCTGGTTTCGCCGATCTTATCCACGGAAGCCTCTCGAATCACAGCAAGGTGTTGCGAAATACGATTCTGAAGAGTTTTCAGCATAAAGAGGTTGCGTGATATATCATCGCCAATAAAAGAATATACGGTGGGCAGAAGCTCCTCTCTGATGCCTGCGGCGGCTGCTTCATACTGAGGGTGGTAGAAATTATAGCTGAAGTCCACGTCCACATAGCCTAGCGCCGAGGTGTCTCCGATTTGTTTCCTCTCCGCTTGGGTGAACGGCGTATCTATCCTAAACGAACAATCTTTATAAACCTCGGCGCGACCGTCGCTTGTCTGCACAAGGGTGTTTATCATTGAGCGAAAATCGTCGTGATCTAGCGACGTAGACGAACCGAATTCTCCGTGAGGCGGCAGTCCCCAGATCTCGTCACCGTGAAAGCAAATATACTGCTCTTTGGAGCAAAAAGGAGGATGCTTTAAATATCTTTCCACCACAGCCCCGTAGCTTATGGTGGTGTGTGCCTGACTTTCAAACAATTGCTGCTGCTCTGGATCTCCGTAATAGACTTCTGACGGCTTTAAGACCCAATACTTACCGAGAGCATGGCGCACATGATCTCTTAAGTGGGTATCGTTAAAACCACCGAGGGATTGGTCGCCAGTGTCAGATGCGCCCATAGGCTTAGCATTTTCTTTAAAAATATATGTGTTCTTTTTACTAGCCTGCATATCTAAGTTCGCTCCCTAACATCATTTATACCCATTTCCTGCGTTACCGTCGTTGCCTTGTTGCATTTGCTGCGAAGGTGCTCCGGTGTTCGCGCCCTGTGTCGCAGCTTGTTGGGAACCATCTTCACCAACACCTTTATACATTGCCTGCACCCACTGAGCAATGGCATCGTTCCGCTCCTTGGCGCTCTGACCGGTGTCGTTTCCTCCCTGAACTTGTACGTTTTGTTGCCACCTTATTTCCTCTTGAATTGCTTTGCTCATCGCCTTATCATAATCTGTCTGCATCGTAAGATCTGGCTCGTCATTCTCAGGCTGACCCATGGCTGCACCAATATCAGGATCAGAGGAATAATGGAATGTGTCATCTTGTTTGGGCGAAGTCTCTTCGAACGTAACGTGGGCAGGAGGAGCGCCCCCGCCAGAGCCACCGGCTCCTCCACCGCCTCCACCACCGGGTGAGCCGCCATCATAGCTTATTGCTTCACGGTCGCCCTCTGGTGTTTCTTCTGCGGGTCCTGCCCCCAACTGGTCATAAGTTATTTCGCACAGCCCCGTTGTTTCATCGTAGAGATCGGATAGGATATTGGGTGGCGTGCCGCCGCCCTTAAACGCATCATAATAACCATGATGTGGATTGCGAGCCGGTTGCTGATGGAGTACAGTTCGCATGTTGGCTGAAGATGCTGCTCTCGCAAGCTGCTTGGTCATTTCATTCCCCATATTCCTCATCTCAACATACGATGAGTCCACGATGGCGACGGATGATTCAGGAAGATTCCCTTTCTTTGCAACCTTGTTGGTAGATGCCAAGAAGAAATATGAATTATAATAGGGCATCTGTGCAACGGAGGAAGAGCCAATCTTATAAAGTGCATCTGTATATTTGGTAAGCCTACACATGACCATCCCCGACGATCTTTCCACGTCTTGTATCGCCTTAAAAGTTAGAGGCTCCCACACGGGAGCAGAAACCTGCCTACCCTCGGCAGATGTCATCCTGTAAGTGTTCAAGTATTCTACTTCGGCAATGTTTTGATAATTCCAGATAAACATTAAAGAAGTCTTAAAATCATTAGCCACATCATAACTTTCGTCGAACCACTGCGCCCTCACAGTATCACCTTCGTGTGACAAAAACAAAGATTTAATCTGATTAGGAACCCTTGTCATTGCAGCAGTGTCTAGTGCGCCGCCAGCAGAAATGATATAATAATCTAAAATACCACAAGAATCAGTCTCTAGATTAAAGCACCCAATCTCAACTTGCTCAATTGGACTCTCCCATTTAGTGGTTGCACTAAGCGAGCCCCCTCTCTCTGCTGCCAAAGAAAGATTGGAGGAGAAAACAGAAGAAAGTTGTTTTAAATCTATATCCGTAGCGAGCCCTTGTTCGCTGCTATAAACGATGGAAAGGGGGGACGCAAACAGACTATCATCACCCAACACATCTTTAGCGGACACAGCGCCTCGATCTCCAGCCGCATCAGTGTTGGTTTCGTAAAGGTTGGCAACAGTAACTCCTATCTTCCCTAAAAAATTAATCCTCTCATTATTGATTCCCGAGGTTGTCGTCGTTGAAGGAACAAAGTCTCCCCTCCTCTGCATCTGGGCGTTGAGCAGGGGGATACTAAAACGCTCATACTTGTCTAGGTTCGACAAAAGATCTCCAGCAACACTTGCCATTTCCAAAGTGAAGCGACCATTTTTAGCCAAAACTGGGGTCAAGTAAGTGGCTCCATAAGTTTGCAAATCTTTCAACGAAGCGTGCGGAACCGAAGGTGCGCTTGGAGAAGAGAGAACCACCTCCCCTTTGGCTTTAAAATATTTATCATTTTCCTGAGCGATTCGGGACTTATAGTCTCGGAGAGTAAAAGTAGGTGGTCCAGAAAAACTATTCCTATTCTTCATGTTCATGAATTCTAAGCCATAGTCGTCTGGTAATTCGGAGTTAAACAACTGGGTGAAAGTCTGCGTATCTTGTAGTATGAACTTTTTAGAAGCCTGTGACCCGGTGCCACTTTTTGCCGTGAGGTCCACACTTGTAGTTCTTTTATCCCCTATGTAGGAGACTAAAATAGACTCCAACTTATCAGCCAAAACAAGAACCGCGTTGACTCCCTTGGGGGTTCCCGTAACTCCATTGCAAAGTGAAAACAAGGATGTAAAAATCGGACTAGCGTCCTTGGAGTCGCTCAAAACTCCTAGAACATAGACAATTTGAGCAACCATGTTAGACCACGGATCACTCTTGCTTCCAGAATATTCTTTAACCAGCGCAGCCTTAAATTGATTCGTATCGGAATCGTAATAGGTGGGAGAAGTACAGATATCGTAATACAAAGAAAACTTGTGCTTTACATTGGAAAAAAGCTCAAGCATGTTGTTTAAGTAAGGCACGGTGCCGTCTAGAACAGAAACTTCTACACTATACTGATAGAGACCGTCTGTGACTTCTCCTATGGTGGCATCAGTGACAGCGTAGCTCCTTATGCCCTCCATGTTGTTTAGCTGTATCTGACGAATGGAGCCGTTCGACTTGGATGGCGGGGTCGTTCTTGCTCCCGTTCCTGACGCGGCAAACCCTCCCACATTTTCTTTTGTTGCTCGGAGCGTTTTCCCATCATCTTTCGACTCGACGACCAGAACCGGAGGATCCTGAGCGTTCACATAAGGAAGTTTTTTAAATCTGCCTCCTCTGACGGGGGAATTAATTCGATTAAACGATAGCTCGGACGTGGCTCGCTTCCTGTAAACCTTTAAGGATAATATTTTAGAAAGCTCAAGCATTTTTGCTTTAGCAGTTTCGTTGGACGAAAAAGCAAACAACTTTCCAAACTCACTCTCCTGTTTGACAAATTCTTCGAAATTAAAAGAAAAAACAAAGTTGCTTAACGAGCCCTCCTTCGAGTGGGCGCTCCTAGCAATAAACCCCTCTGAAAAATATGCTGGGTTATCCTCTATGGGCAACTTTGTTGCACTCACAAGAACGCCTCTAGTATCATATTGGTGAACCACACTATTGCTCGGCTTTTTGTTGAGATTGTTCTTAATGTTGTCGATGAGCGCCTCTACTGGAGCTAAATTTATTTCCTCTTTCAAAGGAGCATCAATATCTCTAAAATCCTGAACGGTGGAATTTATAACTACCTCTCTCGTTAAGATTGGGTGGGGCTCGCTAGTATGTGTCGCGCCCGCCATCCACACTCCATTGTGTTCATGAACGGCTCCGGTCCATATCTCGCCTTCTGGAGTATAAAAAACGTAAGACTCGGAAACAACTGTGCCGTTTCTAATCACAATCTCAGAAGTTATATCTTTTGACATGATCCCTGTATTGAGCTTATATCCGTACATGCTTAAGTTGTAATCTCTCGACAGCGCGGCTATATCAAAATAGCAAAACACAAAATAAGATAAATGGTCGGGCTGTGATGTAGGTAGCTGCAACTTCACTTCATACGGGATATTCGCCATCAATCCGCCATTGGCTTGAGACGCTGCGTAGAAGTCTTGCGTGCCCTCTTCATAATAGTTTTCCAAACCAAGAATCTTGGTGGTGTACCCAGTTTTATAGGCGGGGTTTTCAAGCTCCTCAAATTGTCCATTAATGAGCTTAGTCGTCAATTGAGAGTTGGTGCTCTGAATTACCTTAATCTGCATATACTGTAGAAGCTGAGCGTCATAAAACCATGAACTTAAGATTGTATTTTGTATGTCGTCTCTGACAAGCAGGTCTAGGGTGATAACACAGCCATCTGGCGAGGCTTGTGCTTCTGACCGGATGATTGGCACCGGATTCCCGCTAGAGTCAAAGGTGTACTCTTCAATGTGGGGATTGTCTCCAAGATTAGGGGGAACCGAATTGTTTTCTAAAGTTATCTTGTCGATATAAACAATTGGCATGAGCCTTTGTTCGTAACTATCATTCCCACGGACTCCTTCGGTGCTGATTGGCGGCGTAGTGGTCATGGCTAACCTTCTCCTGTTTCTGTCGCGCATTTAGCGCCCTCTGTGTTTTCAGAGGAATAGAGCCCAACAGTAGCAGAAGGAGATAAATCGGGACACTCAAAGGGTGTTTCTATGTAGACGCCCTTTGCTTTTAGTTCGCTTAATGATTTGCAGATTATAACGTCACTTATTTCTTCATCAACTAGGACATCAAAAAAATATTCTGCATAACTCGGGTCTAACGTAACATTAGTATAGCCCGTATCTTCGACCAACAAGTTGTTTACAATTTCTGGTTTTTTCTCCCTAAACTGAAGGGGTATAAGTTCGTCTCTGGTGTTTCCGTTGGGAAAGGTTTGAGTCTTAATCTCATAAACCTCAATTTCAAAATTGTCCCTTTCGTATAAAGCATTGATTTCTTGCAGGTCGAGCAGAATATAGTCGCCCTCGACTTCCACAAAAGTGCCATCTGCAAAGATTCCCATGCCCAATTCAGGATCGACTTCGTTAGGCTGATAAATCCCTTGGGGAACCATCTGCCCCGTTTGAGGATCCAACGCCAAGGGAGGGTTTTGGGTTGTTCGAACTCGTGTCTTATAAGTTATCGTAGCATCAATTTGAGGAATTTTTTGCTCTGAGCGGCTTCCAGTATACATTGTTTCCCAATTAAGCATCTCATTGTGATAAAACCTCATCTTCCATGCGGGCGCTTTTGTGGAAGATAAATCCGAATGACCTAGTGGATCGTAAAGGGCTGTAAAGTGCTTGTCTACTGTCGATGGGAATCTAATTTTTTCATCTTCTCGCAGGTGAAACACATCAACCATAGCTTCGTTATACGCCAAAACTTGCTCTCCACGACCCTCAAATGAATGCTGGGTTCTCAACGAAGGCGTATCCTCTTGGATACGCCCCTCAAAGCTGTTTTGCGAGCCCGAGAAACCTGCGTATCGAGTGTCATACAAAACATTATTGTCGAAGAAGGAATAGTAAACTGGCTTAAACTTTCCCAAAGAAAGCAAATACTCTCCATATTTGGTAAGCTCAATATCTATTACATCTTGTTTTTTATCGAAGAAGGTTGCCATTGTATTAATTAGCTCTCAATTTAAAAATATCTATTGTGGTCAATCCCCAAACCCAATATCAGTGGTGTCCTCATCCTCAAGCTCTTCATCCGTTGGCTCTGGCAAATAGCTGATGTTGGGAACTTCTGGCGTACTCCCAAACTCTACTTCTGACTCAATGCTTCCAAACTCCAAGAGAGAGAAATAGTCATACGGCCAGTTATAGGAATATTTCATATTTGACGGAGACAGAGTGGCTTTTTTTCCACCAAGAACAAACGTGGAGATATCTGTGTCGCCCACCAATCCGGTGTTCTTTGCCAACCTGTCCTTATATTCCGTATGCGCCTTCTGCTTGACCTTGAACACCATCCATTGAAGCTCCGCTTGAAGTGCGGCTCCCGTGGCGGCTCCCCTCGCACCCATAAGCTCATTAACCAAAAGAGGGTGGCTTATTTCAGCCTCTACCATTTCTATTTTTTCTGCCGCCTTTGGTGGTAAGTTTTGCCAAATATAAGACAAGTCATCTTTATCAAAAATATGACTAAATTCAAAAATATACATTACTACCGGATCCACATCAAGATCGTTAAAGTTAAATTGTGGTGGTATGACATACCTCTTCATAGCTTCGATCTGTTTCTTGATAGAATCGCCTATATCCAACTCTGGGTTGCCTGAAGTTTCTAGAGCGCCCGCCATTGCTGGAAAATCTGTCATCTGATGATAGGCATCAATAGAGTCAGAAGGTATTGCAAAAAACTGTCTGCTTCCATCACCACCAACGGTAAAGGGGACCGCAACGATAGCCTCTCTCACCTCAAGAGATTCTCGAACTTCGCCCATGCGCTTGCTGGTTTGACTCATTCCTATTTGATTTTTTAAGCTTAAATAGGTTTTACCTTGACTGTTCAATTCTGAACTGTACCACAGTTGTCCTTCACTCGTCGAGGAATTCACGCGGGCTGCTCTATTCTTAGCCCATTGGGGGTCGATATCTGTCACTTCCAAAAAGATCCCCTCTTCATCCGATGAAGGAGGTAGTCCAAATTGGTGCCACATTCCCCGAGGAACGGTAGCTGCTCCATTAGCCGGAATAGTCAAGTTTCCGTCAGCTTCCGTTATGGGTCGCAAAGCACCCGATGTCGGAGTGAAGTTAAACATTGGGGTTTCAAACTTGGGCTCGATGACCCACACATTCTCGGTCCCGACAGGGCTGTCAGATACCAACACTGGGGTCCCATCTGGCGAATACTCTACAGAGTTTACATTTGCAACCCCATCAATGTTAATCGAAGCCGTTAGCTGCATAATATAATTCGTAATCTGCTGATAGTCATATGGAATAGCCGGATCCGAGCGTGTCGCCGCGGCGCCTCCACCCGCTGCTCTGGTCCACCACTGGTAATCGAACCTATAGGGAGAAAAATGAGAGTCTCCAAGGATTTCAGCGATGTCATGAGATACATCGGTTGCTTTAAAATAAATATCAAACCACGCCTCTCCACAGTAGTAGGGAGGAGTATAAGCAGGATTGTACCCATCAATAGGTCCGCCCTTAATCATTCCCATGTCCTGTTCGATCTGGTTGGCGGGTCCGAATATTCTGCCAGCCATCGGGGGACCAAAAGCAGAGGGGCGGCTGTACATCGTGAACGTCTCAAGTAGTCGTTCATCGGGGGCATTCGTCCCCTCCATCAAACCAGCTTCATTTGGGGTAATCTGGGGAATGGGGTAATTTAATTTCTGCGCTGTTTGCTCGTATGTTCTTTGGCGATTATAGCTCTTCCGCAGTTTAATCCTCATGCCATAAACTTTACCGGGCTCAAAGGGCAAGAATTCATCCTCCTTAGCAGACACAAAAGAAGTCATTTGTCCATTGGGCATAAACATGTGGATACATTCAGCAAAGAAATTGTTTGCCATCAATTTGTAGAAGGGATCTCCTGTACCATCCCATGACGCGCTTAAATTCATAGAAGCACTTGGGTGAGGCTCCATATCCACAAAGGTCATGTTGGCTATGTGGTTCTCGGGCTCTACCAAAGCCTCAAACGGAACTCGATTATCAAAACCATAAGCGTAAACACCAGCGTCTTCAGAGCGGCGCTTTGAGCCGTCGAGGGCTGTTGGAGCACCTACCAAGTACATTTCTCCACCGCCGCCTGTGCCCTCGCCACCTCCTCCAGCCGAACCCGTGTTACATATCACCTCGTAAGAACCACTGTATGTTCCATAATCCACAGCCATTCCCGATTTAATGGTGTTATACATCACGCCGGGAGCAAACAGAGGCGCCATCAGAGGGCGAAGTCGTGCTTGTTCGGCGTAGTCCTTGATCGATGTAGCCTTAATGCTATCAACATCCGGGTAAGAAACGTATTGCCCATAAGATTGTGAAAATTGTGATGCCATATCTAAAGATCGTTGTGCCGGATAAAACCCATCATAAGGTAAGAACTTTTTAATCGCCTTACACTTAAGCGTAATCTTAGAGGGACTCTTAAAGCCAGCATGATCATCATGAATGGTCTCGAAATTCTTCATGAAATCTGAGTTGGTGTAAATTTTATAAAAGTTATCCTCGCCACTAGATGAGGGTAACGACCCAGAGGCTCCATATATGTCAAGAAAATTATTATTTTCTCGCAAGAAATTTACTCCAGATTCCACATAAAATTTTATATGATCGCTTATTCTAAACTCGGGAATAACACTGAACGTTTGATTCTGAAGTATTGCATCTTTCATATTACTTTCGTAATCAGGGTCAATTGGTTGCCTGACAGCCGACTCAAAGACCTGAGCAATTTCGGGGGCAACAGTTTTCCCCCATGGACTCTTCATGTTTATAAACTTCTTCTTTATTCTTCCAGCAAGTCTATCGGCTTCCCATAGGGCGTTTCCAGCAAAAAGTTTAACGGCACCCTTTGTCATGGTTAAGTTACTTCCTAGACCGCCAGTCTGGGGATTGTCCAGTGTGACAGGGACCGTCGAAGCTGTAGACGGAAGCATGTGTTTCCGAGAGTATAGAGCCCCCGCTTTAACAAAGGCAACGCCTCTATAACTAGGAGCCCCTACGCCTCCCGAATGAACCATGACATAATCGTTTTGAAGCTCGCCCGAAGCGCTTGAGGTCGCGTTTGAAGCCGAACAAATAGGACCGTCTACAAAAGTCTGTGAAGCGTCCATAACCCATGCACTCTGAGAGAGTCGGGTCTGCTGTCCCCAGTTAGTGGTGCCCGCTAGTTTACGGGGGAACCCCATGCTGCTACTCTTTTCATTCCCAAGAAGGGTTCGGTCGGCTCGGCTATTAGCCCAAAATTTAATTTTAAAATTTTGCCTTTCTCGAACCTTTTCTAGCCCCGCATTATAGCCAGCCGGATATACCTGTTGCTTATAGGTCAGTGAAACAAAACTTTTCACAGGAGTCGTTGGGCTCGCCAATGCCCCATTCAAATAGGTGTTTTTAATGGTGTCATACGAAGTATAGATTGTATTCGAACTTAGTGTGGTAAGTTCCTCCAGACCAAGATTGGAGAACCTCATCAAATCATTCCCGTAAGAAGAGTTAATCTCAAGATTCTTGACCCCCATCGCTGGAGTTCCATCAGGGTTGATTCCCGTCTGGGTTTCAATTCCAAGTACGAACTTTAAAGGTTTTGAGCTTTGGTTCACTGGAGGTTCATCAAATATCTGAAGCTCTCCGAAGCGAGGAACAATTGTTATGGTTCCCCCGCCTTTAGTGGCAACCTCAAACGAAGCACCATCATCGGGATTAATCGTAATCTGATTATTGTTGCGATAATACCTTGTGAGTTGGTGTTCTGCACCCCTTATTTGTTTCCAAGAGGGATGACCGTAATATCCTTGGCGGTGAATGATGAGATCCATGAAAGCACTTGCAAAGGTTGTATTACCGGCGGTGGTGGCGGCGCCGACATTTTCGATGAACGTATCGTTGGTTGATATAAGAAGTCCAGCGGGTGGCACAGTAGTGTCTATATCTCCAATGTTAATATAAGTCGTAAGAGGGGTGGTGGTCCCGATGGAAGACGTTTTAATCTGGTGCCCCAAAATAGCTTGGGAGGCAGTCATGGGCTCAACGATGTTTGTGTTTAGGTGAGTCGTCTGGAAAACGGGACTGAGAGCGCCGACGCCCACATTTATATGGTCTGCTCCGTATGTCCGTATGGCGGGGTGGATATAACTAACAAAATCCGACGAACTTACAAAGTCAATAGAGGCAACATAGCCAGCAGAAGTAGACAGCAAGCCATCGGGATGACCATGACCAAAAGCCAGAGAGCCTGTATAAGAAGTTGCAATCCAAGCATAGCTTGTCTCCATTCTTGGAATTTCATGTGTAACCCAGCCATTGTCATAAACACTTGCCGTGCTTACGACCATATCTCCCTCGTCTGTTCCGTAATCCAAAGAAGTGGCAGAAAGTCTGGGCGTCTTTAGGGTATTACGATTAGCTTTCTGGTAACTGCCCGTTCCAGAATAATTCTCGGCTGTGACAGTTGAGTCGCCGTTGACGCCTGATGGCACCACCATGGTGGCTGGTGAGGCGCCCGTACCGGCTCCAGAGATCATGGTTCCTTCAACGTCCGTAAATGTAATGGTGTCACCGGTAAGCCCACCAGTAGTTGAAGTTATAGTTATATCTGCGGTTGTAGACCCATTGGCGGCGGAAATCCCCGCAACGCCGTTAGTTATATCACCAGAGCCAGCACCATACTTAACTACAGATGTATCGACACCGTTGATAGCAGCCACAATTCTGTTTCGTGTAGTTTCAGCACCCCCAAGACTTACTTGAATTTCATTTGGGGTTCCATCGGAAGGAGTAGCAGTAACAACTCTGATTGTAATATCTACCCCCGTGCCACCGAGTGCTGTTGGAATGTTTACAGTAAATCGATCATTATTAGCTTGATCACCGGGGTTTGTTATGATGTCAGTGCCTGTACTTGCAACAGAGACGCGACCACCGTTTTTTATCTCTTGCTCGTTGCTGTAAAATCCAAACTGGTTCGAATGGTTAACGAGCAGTGTCCTATTGAGAGGGGTTCTTACTGATGTGTTTCTCCAAGGCATTGCATTATAGGGAGAATAGACAGCCGACTCGAAATCAAGACCGAAGCCTCCATTTGCATCGCCTGCTGTCTCCGGTCCGCCGGGAGCAGAGAACCTTTCCACGAATACATGCTCGTTCTTGTCACGTTGTGGCTTCTCTGTGCTTACAAGCGTCTCAACATAAGAGCCAGCACTAGTATCTGGAGCAATGGCTGTCTTACTAAACCCATCCTGTTTTGTAAGTGCTACGTTATTAATGCTTCGACCTGATGTTTGGACAATATCGTAGAAGTTCTCGAAGTTTCCGATGTTGGACCTTAGTGTACCAGAGATGAATTCTGTTGGGGTGGGTCCGATATTTGTGCCTGCATCAGATGGAAGAGTTGTCTTGTAAGCTCCTACAGCACTTGCTGTCATCTGGATGTTTCGGATGTTGACGGGTCGTTTGGCGGCTTCCTCGCGAGTATAAATCGCTTGCGGAGACCTGAGATATACCCGTGGCACGGTGTGGTACAGCCGTGAACGAACATTTTCCAAGAAAAGATGATTAGTGGCAGCAGCGATAAGATACCATGCCTCTGCCCTGTTTCCGTCATAGGCTGATCCTGTTGTCTCTGGGTCGTAAACGAGGTCTTGATGTCGCCACTGGTTTCCGCCAACATATTTCTCGGTAAAGGGTCCCTGCATTGGGACATCCATATCATTGCCGATAATGTCGTGATGATAATTTGTGATCCCTCCAGACACAACATCGGCTAGTGTTTTTCTACCGCCGGTCGCGCCGGGTCTGTTGCCGATGTCAGCAGCCATATATCCGGTGTTGACAGACGAACTGTAGAGGCTAAAAGGCGTGACGATATCACTATAACCCTGACTCGTATAAGGGTTAGTGCGGAGTGGTCGGGGTGCGGCAACGCTGGGGGGTGCGGCATAAAAACCGCTTTTAATTTTCTTTTTGTTCAGTTCGGGAGGGATAAGAGCGTCATCGCAATCTTTCCCATCTTCTGGATCTAAACGACCGGCTATAGTGGATTGACCTATTACCTGCAAATCGAAGCCCGCGTGCGCGGTGGCGACCGAAACACTATTAAGGTGGGGCTTCACAAAACCATAACGTTTACGTTGGGAATAGTCTGGTCCACCGTGATAGAGTGGGCTCTCGTCAGGGACAAGGTTATAAATTTCATCAAACCTTCTAAGGGCATATGTTGAGCCTTGGTAGGTTGGGGCTGGCAAAGCCTTTGTGGACTGTGCGAGTGTTGGACCGGGAGAGCCTGTTCTGTAAGTCTCGGTAATCGTAAGGATTGCGTCCCTGTCAGTGTTGACACTTGCCACCGAAGAAGAGAGGACACCCGTGGTTCTTTCTGCTCTATCGTGCCACCACAGACAATTATCGCTCTCAAGCGCTGTTGTCGGAACAGTCATATATGCCGGGGAAGCGCCGGTCGCGCCTTCTGCGACAGCGGTACCTTCGATATCGGTGAACACTATGGAGGTGCCGCCATAAGGACTAGACTGGGTTGAGGTTATAGTTGTCTTTGCAACCGTGGAGCCATTCGCCCCAGAAATTCCAGCAATACCGTTAGTCACGTCGCCAGAGCCAGCACCATATTTAACTACAGATGTATCGACACCGTTGATGGCGGCTACTAGCCTGTTTCGTGTAGTTTCAGCACCCCCAAGACTTATCTGAATTTCGCCTGCTGTACCGTCCGAAGGGGTGGCAGTGACAAACCTAATTGTGATGTCTTCTCCGGTACCGCCCAAGTGTGTCGGAATATTAACCTTAAAACGATCATTGTTAGCCTGATCACCGGGCATTAACAAGATGTCGGTACCTCCTGTTGCCACAGCGCGTATTGGTGCGGGAGGCGCATGACCGTGCTCCCAATCATACCTAAGCTCTGTGATGCCATGAACAGCAGCTTCTGGATCTGAAACCTTCATTTCGAGGGTTGGGAACTTGTTCCAGTATTTGTTTCTTTCAAGGGCGTGACTCTCGACCATTGTTCGAATACCATCTGAGAAATCAGCGGTAGCTGGAACAAGCTGCCGGAGCATCACCCCGAGAGAATTATCAATCCACTTGTAATATTCCACATATTTATCGAGATCTGGAGTGTTTCCGATTTTCTCGAAGAACAGTTCTCTGAGTTTGCCAAGCTCTTTATAATCTTGTCGATAACGATTCTTGGGATCTCCGATGAGATCGTTAAATTCTACAACCGAACCAAAGAAGTTCATCATCTCTTGTGTGATGGTTCCGTACATGCTTTTCTCGAAAGAGAAATAATAATTTATTGGTCTCGTCTCTCTCGTAAACTCGATATCATCTTGTCTACTAAGAATGTTCACCATGTCCGAACTCATAAGACTGTCGGGAGCATTTTGCCGTAACCCGTAGATATAAGCCCTATCAACAGCCCCCGTGCTAGAAGTTCTCATCCCATAAGCAGTGCCGGGATACTGATAAGAAATAGTTCTACAATATTGAGGATTATTTTCATTGTCGTGATAACGTCCGAGGTCATCCATAGACCCCGAAGACGCGTCTTGAACAATGAACTCTCCAGATGAATCAGAGCCAGTTACGTCATTAAAATTCCAATTTAAAGCCAAGGTCGCCATTTGAGGGACCCATGTACCCGTTAAGGCAGACTGCATCAGATATGTGCTGCGGTAGGGGCGAAGAGAACCAAAATTATTGGGGTCTCGACCATGAGCCTGAACTGCTTCATCTGCAAGATAACTCTCCCAGTGTCGCAAAGAAGCCGCGTTAATATCACTGCGAACGTTAACAGATCCAGTCCAATTAGTCCTGCTTGCCCCGACATAGTATCGGCGGTCGGCGGTCAGATAGGCACTAGCGGTCAATGCCGAAGAGGTGAGGAGAAGTTCGTTCTTCAACAAGCCCGCATCATAATTGACACCATAAAGTTCGAGCTTGAGATAAGTGTCATCGATATCAAAATCAGTCGAATTTCCAGCATCCGATCCAGAAGCCCCGTCAGATACAGGATATTTTACATTTTTAGTGCGAACAGCAAAGTTCCAACGCTCATTATCATAAAGATCAGGATAGATAGCCGAGGTAAGATAGAAATCTGGCTTTGCACCTCGGTTGGATTTAAACACCAGATAAGCGTCACTGGAGTTTTCCTCTGGTCTAACAGCGTACAGACTCCATGAATAATCATCTACAACAGCAGCCTGCTCAAAGGCGGGCTCATTCACCTCGCCATCTATGAGAAGGCGGTGAGTTCCAAAAATCGATGATGAAAGGAAGTTGGTATCAAACCAAGAAATACTTCCCGCATCACTTGTTTTCTTCGGAAAAATAACATCCAATTCGGCAGTCGTTGCCAGATATTCGTTAACTGTGCCAGACACATAAGATACGTTGTTCGCACTAGGGTTTGAACTTTGAGATTGCTGAGTCACAACTCCGTTAAAACTATCTGGATGATTGAAGTTAACGTAATTTTTTCGAACCGCAGAGGGCTCGTAATTATCCCTTATTTTGTGCGTTGCATTGTTGGCGTAAAGATTGAGCCTTACAATATCATCCCCAACACCATAACAACGAATAAGATTCCTAAAAGACTTTAGCGTCCCCTTGGATTTGTAGATATAAACTAGGTTATTGTAAATATTTTTATAAATTCTGTTCTTAATCTCGTCCAAGTTAAGGTCAAAATTGCGCACCTCATCGCGGCTCATGATTTGAGCCAGAATATCTGCCTCGGCAAAAATCTCTGGAGCTTCCAGCCCCCAATTGTTTACGAGGCGATTCGACATTGGGAGCGCTTTCACAGAACTACTCGCGTATGTCATATCTTTTAAGTGAGGCAATGATTCGAGTTGGAGATGAAGAGTGTCCATGTAGCTCGCCATGATTTGCATCATGTCCTTGAGCGTGCCCGGATCCTCCTCTATGATCCAGCTTGGAATACGATTATAGAGAGTAGCGTTATGAGTATCGTCAAAAATACTACCGGATTCTATGAGGCTGCTTCTTTTGTTGCTCAGGGTAGTGTTGTTTGGGCGAATAATGGGGTCTTCCCACTCCTCTAAAATAGCTGAAGCAGACACCATGGCTGAGCCCGTGTTTCTCGCAGCAGAGCCGGGATATCCAAACCATGTACCGTTGGAGATCCGACCACTATAGTCCAAAACAATAGAGTCAGTAGAACTGGTACCGGTGATGCCCTCGTTAAACTTATAATAAACACCCAAATCTGCATTTGCTGGATCTGTATTTGTTCCGCCGCGAACTTGTCGGAAATAATTTAAACCAATGTCCTCGGCAGTTCGGGTTGTCTTCCAGTAACGGAACTCATCCATCGAAGCTTTGAGACCGCCATAACCCTTCCATGTGGTCACGGGATATGCATAAGCGGCAAAAGCATTACCAGAAGGTGTTGTTTGTAAAGAGCCTAAGTGAGCGACTAGCGAGCCCGTGACTTCGCCAAAGGTTCCAATATCTCCCGAACTAGAGGCTTCAACGTAGGCACCACTGTGAAAGAATTTTGCCTCCAAAGAACTGTTGTCAGAGCTAGACTGGAACGTGAAGGCAAAATGGTGCCAATCACCGTCCATCGATGAAGTGGTTATATTTGCACCAAACTGCAAATCCCAAACAGTGGAGCCGGATGCTAAATGGACACCAAAAGGATACAGTCCTCCGGTTCCAGTCCCAACTGGTCCACTTGCCGAAAGATAAATTAAAAGACGACCATACTGGGAGTGGTCATATACGCTCGATCCAACCGCAGTTCCAGTGACCTCGCCATTCCACAGATCAAAAATAGCCGTTTTATTGATGGTGTCGGTACTGGTTGTCTGCCATCCATCTTTCTTCAACCAAAATTCAACTGATACGCCATCAGACAAGCTATATCGAAGATTGGAAAGTCTTGTTCCTGTCCTTGTTCCCTGATACTCCCTGTCGGTCGTATAAATATCTGTGTTATAATAGTTCGCTCCCGTAAACTGAGTCCCTAGCGAGCCTGACGGCATCCCGCCAGAAGCTGTGTGGGGTCCTCCCTTAATGATGATGTATTCTTGATCGAGAGGGTGAACCCTTACCCACCCATCCTGAACTCCGGCAGCAGTATATCCCTCACTGTGAATTGTCGCGTAACCAGTAGTTCTTGGATATTCTTTGTCAAAAACATAAAGGTCAAGATAAGAAGAGCTATTATAGAATTCAACTTGCTCTGCCTCTGACCCGTCGTAGGGAAAATTGTCTGTTATTCGGTCAAAGGCGTCTTCATAATATTTTTCAGCAGAACCAAAACGAACAAATTCAGCAGGATTGTTATAGTCGATCTGGGGTATAAACCGACCCTTTTCTTCAATTTTAGCCCTTAAGTTTCTCGGAGACTCCACCTTTTCGGTGGCTTTTTGGACATCGGTACTTGTTAGAATTTTAAAGGGTGTTCCCTTGTCAAATAAATCTTTAGTTCCCATTCCTAATCATCCTACGTCTGTGGCTCTTCGACTCTAAATTTGAATACGTCTGACTGCTCAACCCATGTTCCTATCGCTCCATTATAGAAAGCGAACTTTAAACCATACGCATATTCAGTGTCTAACATCCCCATATCCAAATCAAAATAATTGCCGCTTACGTCGAACGAAAGTTGCGTGCTAAGATCACTGCCCGTTCCGTATGGAATCACAGTTAAATCATCGGCGATCCGATAAATTGTATAAGACGCGCTTTCAATTATCGTATTCTGAATATCTGTGGTCGCCTTAGTGTAAATAGTTGGATTCCATCCTTTTTCGCGAGCATAAAGTCTAAAACGGGCTGTCTCTTTCTGAGAATAAATCGGCTTCAAATTGGTAACTGCCAAGGCATATTCGGTGGCAGGGTTTATGTTGGAAGATTCTAGAGATGTCGGTGTGATAGAGCCTGTGTGAAATCTCGTCTTCAAATGATCCCCGTCCACTATGCTGCCTGTTGACCAAACATCATACAATGTTGCCAATGGAGTCGCAGCCGCAGTGATTGCTAAAGAGCAGGTATAGATTCCTGTCTCAAGCCATCCGCCAGTAGCATAGGTCTCAGCAGCGATTGAGACGCCGCCGCCTATACTTAGCTGCAAAGCCGCTCCCGAAGGTGCTGTATCGTCGGCTGATCCAGAATAGAGACTGACCATAATGGAGCCAGTTGTTCCAATCTCGGGGATATCTTTCAGTTGACCTCGTACATAATTGTAAAGGTAAAGAGTATTAAGATTATCAACGCCGGGAGCCAAAGAACTACTATACATAAAATTTCCACGATCATCTTTGTCTGAGGAATTCCATCGTGCCTCAATATACGGTCTCCTGAAAAAGAATTCAGAACTTCTGCCAAAGAATTTCTTGGTGTAATAAGACTTTACGGAGCCCGACTCGTTGGGGATGGCATAGGTGGCGTAATTCTCATTGTAGGCTTCTTGAGTTCCTGTAAGCTTCACCATCAATCCGTAATTGTCCAGCGCACCGTAAATGTTTCCGACATCGTTTGCCCACATTTCTACCAGTGGGGTAATGTCTTGCTCAAGATCTTCGGTGCCATTGGCAAAATGAACTTTGTAAAACTTATTGGGGTTTCCTGCTCCTCCAGTAAAGTTTCCGATAGTGACGCCAGCCGCGCCGTCCGTATTTGTCCTTGTGCCGAGAATGCCTGAGACTTTTTGCGTAAGAGTTGTAGTGGCGTCACTGTTGTGTGTCGCACTTATGGTGTTTACACAAGTTGAGGTTGCATCATTGATAGCCAGTGCAAATTGAAGGGCGGCGGTTGTCTCATTACTAGCGGCTTTAGCCGTTTGAACGCCAACCTTGTTATCGGCGACGAGATCGTCTCCTGTTTCGATTGTGAAAGTATGAGAAGTCCCGGCTGTGTCAACGATGACAAAGGTTTCACCATCAACCAAGGCACCAGCGTCAGTAACAGTGATAGTGGCAGTGGCTGCTGCTGCATCGATTAGGTCGGAAACGAAATCTCCGCCCATATGTTGCCAAGAGCCTGTAAGACCTCCGTAAGTCCATGTAGCCCCCTCTTTTCCATAAGTCAGATCAGTATACTGTTCCATGTCTAAGCCGGTACCCTCTTGCCAACTTCGCGTAACGGCGTTCAGCATGAGGTACATGTCTCGGGGATTAGTCTGGGTGTGGGGGGCATTAGACATCTTCAAATAGAAGCTGACGCTGCCGCTGCGAGGAATAACGCTGGAACTACGATCTGTCTGTATATCGTCAACGGGGAACTTAATCAGCGCCCGACTCAATTCCGAAGACAAGCCCGCTGAAGAGCCACTTGCCTGCCCATAAATGGAAAAGATTTCTAGCACATCGGCGGCGCCCATGTTGGCTCCGGTCCCTCGTGTAGTCAAGTCTGCCTTGAAAGCATTGGTTATTGTCGTTTCTGCGTTGGCAGTATATCTCTTAATAGCCATTATTTAATTGCTCCCGCGATATCGGTACCGGGGAACTTAAGTTCCATGCAGACATTATCGGGAACCAATAGCTGTCTTCCATCGGCAGACATGTTGCTTTTGAAAGAATATGTCGTGGTTGAATAAGCTCCTCCCTCTTTCTGCACAAACTCCACATCATATGTGTCAACCACTCCGTCGATCTTATTCAAGACCGAATAAACATCGGTAATATATAAAGATTCGCCGAAATACGAAGGCTCAGCATAATATTGCGACAGTGCCCTGCTACAAGTGTCTAAAAGCTCATATTTGTTTACATTGGGCTCGGCAATAATAGAATATTTTATTCCAAAATTTACAAATCTACCATCGATAATATCAACCGTATCGTGTACCATCTTCATGTTGTTGATCCACGTTTTAAGATTTTCCTTGAGAGGCATGGTTGCTTCAGCTAACGTGCCATTTCGATTCTCGGCAAGAACATACAAATTTAAATTTCTTTTAAAAGAGTCATCGTCACGAACAATTTTGCACCTTTTTATCGCCCCAAACTGTGGGGGCATCGCGTACACCATCGCTTCATAATCACGCTCTGTTACTGCGCGGTTTTGCGTTGCAAAGTGATCAATAGCCCGACGCTTCAACTCGGCTGTTGAAGGGTCTGCAACGCTCCCAACAATGGGCTCATCGTTGTTGCACTCAATAGAGTTAATCACGTCTCTAGCAACCTTTCTAGTAACCGCTGTTCTATCGTTCCATTCCACAATAGGATTCTGGATCCTCTTCAGGGTTCGTGCTGCTGCGTTAGAATTTGCTCCACCGTTCGTCCTATATGTGATAGTCAGCGTAGTGTTCGCGGGTGCAACACCAAACTTATCGGTATCCAAAAGCTTTGATGGGTCAAAGTTAACATCCTCGATATAAGGTCTACCCACTTGATTCAAAACAATCTGAGAAGGCTCTGCCACCGAATCACTGGTTATCTCGGAATCTGAGCCATATCCAAACTGGAGAAAAGATCGAGTTCCCGTCTGTTCAACCACGAAGCGTCTCGGGACAATAATCGGCTTCATAACAGAGGTGACCTGATCGTTGGCAGTGGAACCTCTATTTCCCATCTCTTTATAAACCACGTCTTGAGAGAGGTAGTCTACTTGTGTATATTCGTGCCCTTGATCGTCAAAAACCGAAAGGACTTCCGTTACTGCTCGACTCTTGAGTTGAATTTTTCTGAATCTCTGAAAGCCGCCTACTCTGTGATTCTCTACAACGATCCTTCCCGATACAACCTTTCCTCGCGCTTTTACAGCATAATGTGTAGGAACCCCCGTATCAGGGTTAACACGAGCAGCGGTTACGGGATTTGTCGTATCTCCAAAGTTTACGTTTTCCGCCAAAATAAAGGCGCCGCCGCCTGTTGAGCTTACCGATGTGCCTTGTTTTAAAATTGGTAAATAAGCGCTGTTAGGTCCAAGTCCCGTAGAAGTTGCAGGTACAACCACATAGAAATCACACATGCCCGTAGCCGTAGAAGCTCCTCTATATTGGTACCCCATCTGCTTAGCTTGGCGAATAATATTGTTTCTTTCTGTAGCTGTATCGAAAAACGATTCGTTTGCCTGATAATCTAGATAGAAAGATAGGCTATCCCCCACATACGACACCATATCCAACATAAGCGCACCGAACGAGGCTTGGTTAAAATCACGGAAAGTTTCAGGATAATACCTCTTTGCATATTGCACCAGTTCGCTTTTAATGGACTCGAAGTCGCGAGCGGAATAATTGACTGGTGTGATTCTTCTTGCCATGTTGAAAACCTCTAAAACTAATTAGTCTCTCATTGGGAATTTGACGGACGCTCGCACGAGCTATGGAGCCGTCGCTCCTATCGGGACAGTAAGGACACCCCCAATACCAAGAGGATTAACAATATAATTAATCTGTATCGATATAAAGTTGTCAGACATTGCAGGACCGACGCGAAGGTCGCCAGACTTATTAAACTGGATGCTCTGAATCTGGATATAAGGAATATACTTTGATACTTGTTCGTTAATGCGACTTTCTATGGTAGCCAAGGTTCCGGCGTTGTTTTGCCAGAATAGAAAGTTTCTTATGCCTACTCCAAACTTTAAGTCCCACACTCTCTCACCGGGAGAAGTCATTACAAGCATTTTGAGATTTTGTGCCGCCACTTGCCGCATTGTGGTTGAAAGTGCAAACGGTCCATCTGTGGGCGTAGTATGTAACGGTAAAAGTACCCCGTAGCCTATAGCCATTGCTTGTACCTCACTATCCCGTTAAGGGCACAATACTTCGTTTTTGTCGGTCGGTTTTCTGACCTTTCTCCGCAATTTCCACCAACGAATGCCGGGATCTTTGTTGGGCTTATCTTTCTCCTGATCGGCTTCCTCTTTTTGTTCATCTTTTGCTTCCTCGTCTTCATAAGTAGGGTCCTTCGAATGATAAAATCGCAGAAAAGTTCTTCTCGCCGCTCTTTTGGATCGCTTGAAAGATTGCTGATCCCAAGACTTGAATCCTTCGTCGAATCCCATCCATTTGCCACCCTCGATTGCCCATCCGTCTTCTCCCCATCCTACAGATGGTAAAAAGTTGTTGATGACATAAATAGCAAGCCATGATAACATTTTCTCAAAAGGAATGCAAATTCCAAAAATCATCTGATATGCATCGGTTTTTACCAGATCCTCCAACAAACAACGTCTCTCCTCGGTATCAAAATCTTTTAGACCATCTACAATCTCTCCTAAGCTAAGGCTACCGTCTTGGTTATCTGAAGTGTCGATGGTTTTCTCAGCCGATGCAATCGGTATCATGTACATGTACATATTAAGATAATCAGGAACATAAAGGGAATCGGGGTCGTAACGGTTCAAATTAACGGGGACCTTTAGCGTCTTCTCTTGCATAATCGTCGTTTCCATTCCGCTCACGGCAGCGTCGAGGTTATCGCGGATAGCATTAGTTTCATCTCCCCATTCTTCATTGCCCCGATTAGAAGGGGAAACAGCAAAGACAATTCTATATCCCAATTGTGCGCTCGCAAAACACTCGGAAAGTGATAGACTACGCACTTCTTCTGATTGGGCAGCTACCCAATTTTCAAATTCTACCAACGATACAACACCAAAAAGTTCCTCATCTCGGTTCGCAATATCAGGATGTGCGCCA
>TARA_R100000664_G_scaffold34247_1_pt1 | contig 22102 bp, 29 predicted proteins | sample TARA_R100000664 | Tara Oceans TARA_R100000664 (sample SAMEA2622705) | marine metagenome | biome: marine biome (ENVO:00000447); feature: deep chlorophyll maximum layer (ENVO:xxxxxxxx); material: "saline water (ENVO:00002010), including plankton (ENVO:xxxxxxxx)" | depth 115 m | reverse complement strand
TTTTTTTTAAGTTTTTTTAATTTATAGAGGAGAAAAAACCCTGCACACATACATAATGCAGGGTATTTCCATAGCCATTAGAGGATAAGGACATTTAGGCTATACTTGTTCTTCCAAAGTCAATTTAACATTTATTAGTTTAGGGCTTTTTTGACTTATTTGATATTTCTTGATCCTAACTATTGCCCATTGATCAGGATTGTTTGATTCAGATATTTTAACTATACAAGAAAGATGCCCTCCCATTGTAGGTTTAATAACAGATGTATAAAAATCTATACCATCACTTGAATTGTATAAACTTGTTCCATCTGCACCTGTAGCATATTCACTACTATCATCAACTGACCACCCTTTACTATTTTGCATATTATTTTGATTCATTGTGTATTTATCTTGCAAGAAACTCCAACTTGCTGACCAAGTTCTTAATCCATTTCTTGATTCAGTTGCTTCTGTTCTTGTATCTGATTTTGTATCTGAAAGTTCCCATGCATCTAATAACCATTTAGATTGCTTGTAATAATTCATTTGTGATATAGTTTTACCACCAATAGTTTTCTTTTGTTTAAAACCATAATCATAACTAACACTTGCATTTAAATCTACATTTTGTGGTGCTGTCCAAGATTTACCAATAACAACAGATCCTATGTTTATAGTACCTGAATTTGCTATAGCAGGAAAATTATTTGGATTTAAAAATCCTATAGAACTTGTATCATCAGGTATTTCATTTAAAGTAAAAGCACTCCAACCATTTAATGATGGAAAATAATTTTTTATATTTGTTCCACCTATAGATGTGTTTTCTATTAAATCACCATCTTCATTTTTTATAAAACTATATGGCATAGTAAATATATTTTCATTAAGAAAATCATGTCCTAATATCATACCAAAATTAAAATTATAATTATTTGTTTTTAAATCATATGCAAAAAAATCACCATTATTTAAACTTAATTCAGTTGTATTTGAAGGATCTAATATAACCATTTTATAAATATCTTCTTCAGTTATGTCATTTTGTGTATTAAAATCTACACCATTAATAAGTCCTGCTGCATAAGCATATTGCAGATAACTTGGATAAAATGTTAATTTGCTAGGTATTTGGTAATTTGCAATAGCCATTAATAACTCCTTCTAATTTTTCTAACTAAACCTTTAGTTTTCTTTTTTGTTAATTTTACTAATTGTTTTGATGATTCTTGTGGCATTTCACCTGTCATCACCTTTAATGTATCTAAATATACATGATATAAGCCTTTATATGGTGTGTTTTTGCCCTTTTCTTTGTATTTTGCACCATTTGTATATTGATTGCCTAAAATCCTTATATTTCTATCTTTTTTATATGTGTTAGGATATGTCATAATTTTTTGTTGTATTTTAGTTTTTGTATTAGTTCCATCATCTATATATATAATTTTTTCATATCCATCATTTCTTATTGATCCATTTAACTTTTCATAATTATCAGACAAGCCTTCCCATGTTTTTGATATTTTTGTGCCATCTTGTTTAATTCTACCTTTCATATTATCCCATGTAGTTAAATATTTTACATTAACATATAATTGATGTTTGTTATAATTTTCATCAATTAATGTTGCTGAAGAAATATAGCAAACACCTATATAACTAAATAAATCTTTAAACAATTCTCTATTTTGATTAAACTTTAATATAATTATTCTACCAACACCTTTTTTTAATAAATAATTATTAGGTAAAAGTTTTTTAATATTTAATTTTCCTGTATAATTAATTTCTATTGCTTTATAATGTAAATCAGTTTGCAAGGTAACATTGTATTTATTTATATTTATTTTGTTAATCATATTATTCAAATATTATATCCATTAATTGTACAACTTTTACTACATCAATATTATCAGGTATTGGGTTTATTGTTTTAGTGTTAAAATTATAGTTAGCAACTTTTGTAGCATCACCTTCATTTAATGTTTCTGTGCCTATTATATGATTTACAATATTTACTAAATCAACAACATCTATATCACCATTTGAACTTAAATCACCATAAGGTATTTCTGCACCTTGAATATATGTATAATTAGGATCTCTATCTTCTTCTTTAATATAATTCCAATTATGTATTTCAGGATATTTTGAATTGTATTCATTTAAATTGGCTATTGCAAATAATTGTTCATTCTCATATCCAAATCCATGCAATCCATCAGTACCTAAATAATGTAATTGATATGCTTCTAATAACACTTTATCTAATTTAATATCTACTGATGTTACTATAAATGCAGGATAAATAGGCTGTCCATTTAACATCTGCACTTTACTATAATCTAATCCAAAAACTACATCATTATTAATTAATGGTAAATTAATTATGTCTGCTATTTTTACATCTGCATAATTAAGTGGCAATTCTAATTTTACTAACAAATGTTGATTGCAATTATTTAACAAATAATGTTTATGATATAAATTAACTGTATCTGTTTCTGAATGGTATCTTAACTTTTTTTCTTTATACAAGTTTTTTTCATCTAAATTATAATAATTATAACCATCATAATCAGGCAATAAGTTTTCTATTTTTAATGTTTCAGTTGAAAATGGATAATTGTTTATGCCATTATCATATCTATAAAAGAATTTACTATGCAATACTAAATCTTCTTTTTTTGTTTTAGAAAATTTATATTTTAAAATATCATCTTCTTTTATAAAATGATCAATATCTTCTATTGTGTATTTTTCTTTTAAAGTAACTAATGAAAATTTACCCTGTGGAGTAAATGTGAAATAACTCATTGTTTCAGATAAAATATCTTCAATTAATTTTTTACCATCTGTGCTTTTATCTATGCAAAAACCCATTTTCCAATCAGCATATACATCTCTTGATTTGTATATAGATCCTTCATCATAAAATCTATTGTCTAATAAATTTCCTTCATTTACACCATAACTCATTTCCCTTCTTAAAATGTCTATTATTATATCTACAGGTTTATTTATAATTCCATCTGTTTGGTATTGATAATCATAGTATGCACCATATTGTCTTAATTCTTCTTCTGTTAATGTTAAATTATTATAATTATAATAATACCATCTTTCTTCACCTTCTCCTGACAAATGGTCAAATATTGATTTATTAACAGTAGATAAAATATCATTTATATAAAAATTTAAATAATCTATAAAATAATTAATAGAATCTGTAGAATCTATGTTAAAATCAGGATATTGACTTGATATATTCCAATCTACTTCAAAATTAAACATATCATCTACAGGATCATAATTTAAATCTGATTGATAAATAAGTTTTAATAATCTTCTAACAACACATTTTCTTACATCTGCATATTCATTAAACCATGTATCTTGAAAAACAGAAGGTGATTCATCTATTAATCCATGTAACCAATAATTTTCTTGGTTTGATGCAACAACATTAGCAGACATTTCCATTAACATTGTTTTATACTCATTATATCCTAAATAATCTTCAGAAAAAATTTGTTCCCATTCTTGAGTATATATAAGTAAATTTTCAGAAATATTGCTATTTGTTCTCATATATATTGTTTTGCCCTGTGCAATAGATGATGCTAACCATTCTCTTGCTATAAATTCCATTGCATTGCCACAAATTCTTTCTAAAATAGGATTTAAAACTTTTGAATATAATCTTTCTAATCTTAAAATTTTATTATCATCAAATTTAAATAAATTGTTTTCTTCTATTAAATAATCAAAAGTTTCACCCTGTTCAAATTGCACACTACATTGAAAATTATAAAAACTCATAAATTCAAGAGGATTAATTAAATATAATTCATTAAAACCACCTAGACCTTGTGGTATGTTATCCACTTGTGTTACATTTTGTTCAACTAATTCTGTATATCCACTAAAATCAGATGGTGCTTGTAAATCTACTCCATTTATTATTTGTTGCAATGTTATAGTATCTTCATTGATGCCTAATGTTTCAAGCCAATTATATTCATCTAACATAAAAGATAAATCTTCTGTTGAAGAATAACTTCTTCTACCTTGTACTGATGCAAACTTTTCATCATTTTTATCAACAGTATGATTTCCTAGCATATATGTAGGACCTAATTTATATCCAAAACTTTTAAAAACTCCTGATGATTGATTTACATTAACTTCTACAGGGTTTTGACCTGAATCATTTAAATAAAATGAATTTTCTGTGCCATCATTAAAATATTCAAACATTAAAAAAGAATCTACTTCTATTTCTGTATTTATATTACTTAAACTAATAATTTCTCCTGTGCTACTTCTATGCACACAAACTGCACCTACTTCTTCCCAACCATCAGGTGACCAGAGATCATCTAAATTATCATTTCTTCTATCATATATTATATCTTCTAAAGTATAATCTGCATTTTGTGTTGAATCCCATAATGATGCTTGTAATTCTTTATATTGTCCATGTATTATTGGTTTGATCCAAAATTCAGTTCCAACAGTATTTTGTGATTGTGATGGTGTATTTAAATTTATATTTGCAATTAATTGTGAAAATCCTATTTTTTTTGGAAAACTTAAAATTGACCATCTTCCTGCTCTATGATAATTAATTCCAGAATGACCTTGTGGATAATAAACTTCACCATCATCAACATTACTTGTATCAACATTATATGCTAAATAATTGTGAGTTTGATATTGAATGTCATCATGCCTATACCATTTAAACTCCCAACCTTTATTAAAAAAAAGTGAATTTTCAGATGTTACTATTCTGTTTGCACTACCTTCAAAAATTCCTTGACCATAATGACCTTCTTCCCAAGTTCCATCAAAACCATACCATGCCCCTCTTGCAAAATAAGTCATTGGTAAAAGATATTCTTGTGCTGCTATTTCATCATTTAAATATATATCTTGCAAAGATATATCAGCATCAGGGTATAAAGGAATGTTATCTTGTGTAAAACTATCTGCATTTCTATATCCTTCTAATTGCAAAAATTTATACATATAATATTCATAATCAGGCATTTCATTAAGCCAACTATCTGCTATTAACCAATCTTCACCACCTTTTAAAAAAATAAAACTATCTTCATTATTTAAATTTAATAATTGTTTAGATGAAGCATATAAAGAATCTACTTGATAATAATCTACAAAATTTACATCTCCAATTTTTCTTACAGGTACTCTATCTACCCTTCCATAAGTCATAGGTAATACATCATCTTCTTCCATAGATGTATGACCACTAACATTTAAATTGTTATAACCATTAAAAGGAACATTTTTATCTGATATATAATTTTGAACATTATCTTCTGCTTGTATTTTAATTGACTTATCATCTTGATCCACTCTATTTATTATACCTGTAAACATAATAGAACAATCATCATTAGATAAAGTAGGATTTAAATCTATATTAATAGTGTTTGTAGATTGTGATTTATAATATAAAATAACATAACTACCAACAAATGTATTATCAGGCAATTCACCTTCTTTTGCTTTATATTTATCTGAACTTGTTAATGTTTTTGTAGGATCAAAATAGTTTTTAAGAGTAAATCTAAAAGTATTTATTTTTAATTTCTTTTTATTATAATCAACTGCATTCTTAATAGATGTTATGCTGTTTAATATTTCTTTTGCTTGGTGATTGTTATCATAATTGTCTTTTAAAACAACATTATCAGTTGAAAAAACATCTAATATATTATATCTATCATTTTCTAAATCTTGTGTAGCAAGTACAATTAATGGTTTTACATCAATAGTAGTGCTTACAGTATCATTCTTAAAGTTTTGACTTATTAATGCCATTAAATTCCTATATCTCCACCTAATCTTAATCCTTCTTTAATTTGGTCTAAAAGAACTGATTCTACAAATTCTTCTGTGCCTATAACAGAGCCTTGTACATTAATTGTCATTCCACCACCTTGAGGACCATCAATGTTTTCATCAACAAGTGGTGTTACTTGCACTCTTTCAGGACCACTACCTTCACCAACCATTAATAATTCAGGACCTGATGTTACAAAATCAGCACCATATTGTGCTTGTTTTATACTTGCTACATTTGCCAAACCTGCTGATATTGCTGCACCTGCTGCTGCTGTTCCTAATATTTGACCAAGTGGTGCAGGATATGCTTGTGAAAACTTTTTAAATTGTACTTGTGCAGAAGCATAAGTATCTTGTAGTGTAGATTTTACAGCAAATGTTTTTTCTGCTGATGCTACTGCTTTAGATACAGAACCAAGTTTCTGAACTATTTTTACTCTTTTTTCTTTTTCTTTTTGATCCTCTTTTTCTGCTTTAGAAACTAAACCTAATGCTTTTGCTTGTTCAGGATAATTTTTAATAAATTGTTCTTGATTTTCTAATTCTTGTTTTTGCATTTCTAAAGTTTTTAATTGTTGCTGCTCATATAGTGCATATGCATCTGTAGTTACTTGCACATTTTCAGGTAATGCTAAATATTTTTCTAATAATTGTGCTAAAACTTCAGAATGTTCTATATCATTTGCTAACAAAAATTCTGATAGTTCTTTTAATTCTCCTTTAGCAATAGTGCTTTCTAATTCTGCATTTGTCATTTGATTTATTAAATCTAAATTTTCACCATAAGTCATATTAGCACTTTGATTAATCATGTTTATAGTTGTTTGCATATTTGCTAAAATATCTAATCTATCAGTATTGTCTGCTATGCTGTTTTTCATATTAATAAATGCAGCATCTTGTTCTGAAACTATACCTCTTGTTTCTAATGCTAATGCTTTATATTTGTCTTGCCAATTCATTAAACTTTGAAATCCTTCTGCAAGTGCAGTTATACCATTTGCTGCTGCAATTACTGTAGGTGCAAGCAATTCACCAATAACTTCACCTGCATCACCTATTGCATTGCTCATTTGTTCTAAAGATCCTGATAATGTTTGTGCTTCTACTTCTGCTGTGCCTTTGAATTGTTCTCTTATAAATTTAATACCTTCACCTGCTTTTAATTGTTCAGCAGATAAAAGTTTGAATGCAGCAGGTAACTTTTCACCAAGTTCACCTTGCATACCACTCAATGTTTTAGTAGTATTCATAACAGCACTTTCAAGTGATATACCCATTGCTGATGCAAGATCAACTGATGCTGCTATTATTTCTTTAGTTTGTTCTGTAGATACACCTAATGATTTTACATATGCTTGTTGTGCTATAATTGCTTCATCACCAAAACTTGTAACCTGTTGTAATGATTTTGCTTGTTTTATTAATTCTTCTGTTGATTTACCTGCTGCAAATCTTAATTTCTTTTCTGCAAGTTCTTGTTTAGCAAATAAATCTATTGATGACCTGATTCCTTGTAGTAATGCTTGTGATCCAAAGTATGCTGCTGCTGCCACACCTGCTTTTTTAGCCATTCCACCTAAAGCATTACCTACACCTTTTATTTCTTTTTCAGATTTTTTAGCACCTTTAGTTTTGACTTCTATTATATGTGTATCTTTAGGCATTAGTTTTTATCCTTCATTTTAATTTTTTTCATTTCATTATCAATAATTATAAAATCATCTATTATTGATGCAGGTGTTTGTTGAATTGAAGGGTATGGAGGAATGTTAAAGGACTTACTATAATTATATTTCTTTATTATGTTTTGATATTTAACATCTAATAAATCAAAAGTATTAGCAAAATAAAAATGTTCTATATATAAAGTTTCACCAATATCTTTGATTTTTTTTTCAACAAGTTCATCATAACACATTTCAAGTTCTTTGTAAATATCCTTTTTTGATTCAAATAACTTATATTTTCCATCTACAGGTGACATTGCTTTATATGGATATTCAAAACCATTATCACCATCATTAGTAGTTCCTTTTATACTTGCCCAAATATTAATTAAAAACAATATTATTTCAATTTTTTTTTATTCACAAAATTAGAAATTGTCATTGCTATTAGAAATATTTGGTCATTGGAATAATTATTAATATCATCATCTGTAAGTTTTGTCATCATTCTAATAATATTAATAGATGGTCCAAACATACCATTCTTATCATTAAACATCTTATATAAAAGAGCATTTAATTCTTCTCTTTCATCAAGGTTAGGTTCTTTAACTTCTATTTCAAAAGGTTTAAAACCTTCACCCTCAATTTTGAGTTTCTTCATGTCCTTATCCTTTATTTATTTTACAAAATAATTACATTGCTGCTATGGCTGTATCACTAAACAATGAAATTTTTAATGCTTCAGTTGAACTGTTTTGCACACACTCAAAAGGAATAGTCCAAAATATTCCATTCTCACTTATATCTTGTGCAGGATCACCTGTAAATTGAACTTCTGCAAGTATGTTCATTTCAGTTACAGCAGAAACAGTACCATCACCAAATTTTAGTGCTAATGTGCAAGTGTTCCCATCTAAAAAAGATTGTAACACATTGTCTGCTGCTGCCAAACTAAATTCATCATCATATTTAATTGTAATATCACCTGTTGCAGTATATTCTGGAAAAGCATATGCTTCAGCATCTCCATTAGTGTTTGATCCAATTCTATTAACACCATTGGCAATATTTAAATTGAATGATTTTAAGATCATATCTTGATTAGCACCATCAACTTCTAATTGTTTAGTGCTTAAAGATCCCATATTAAAAAACACTCCTGCATCAGGTTCAACCCATGTGCCATTGAATGTTTGTTCTAAACAAGTTCCTGTACTAATTGGATTAGCAAAGCCACTAAAATAATTTCCACTCATACTTAAATTTCCACCATTAGCACCCATGTCACCTGCTATGGTTAAATCTGACACAACACAACCTGTTACTTTAATACCTTCTCCTGCTTTAGGATAATATGCTAAATTCACACAATGTGGTAATCCACTTGATACATCTTGTCCAATAGATGTGTTGTTGTTTGAACCATCTAATTCAACTGTATATACATCAGATCCATCTGCATTATATGTCTGTGTCACCATTACCAAATGTTGCAATAACAATTCAGGTGTAGCAATAAAGTCAAAAGGGCAAGTTACAGTACCACCTTTTGCTGTTATTACTGTATCTGCTGCATTTTTTACTGTACCTCTGCCTGATAATAATCTTGATTCCCTTGTGATATTAAATGTTGGTTTAGTTACTTGAACTATAGGTAATTGTCTATATGCAGTACTATCAGCACCTGAAGTATCTATACCTGCTCCAAATCCACCATCTGCTGCACCTTTAATGCCCATTTTAACATCACTAATAGGGATAACTGTTGTACTTATAGCCATTATTTTTTCTCCTTATTAGTTTTATTTTTTTTTGTTTTTTCTATTAATCCCATAGCCAACATTTTGTCTGCTACTTTATCATTAAGGTTAATTTCTTTACCATCTCTTAATTCAGAAAATTCTAAAGAAGAACAAGGAATGTTCATAGCATTAAAATTACTTAATTTCTTTACTTTTGCTTTTACTTTCATATTTCTCCTATGCTGTATTTCCAAAATGTGTACAAGATAAATCCCATTGCACTATAAAATAATCTTCATAACCATCAACTTCTTCATCAAAATCACAGCCACCTAAAGTAACATTAACTGCTTTAGTATTATCTGCTAAATCTAATGTAATGTTATCATGTACTAATGCTTCTAATATGCTTACTTGATTTAAAACATATTCTTGAAAATCTTTATTATTTCTTCTAACAAAATAATACTGACATTGCATATTAAATTCTCTGACTTCCATAAATGTAGCCTTCTCTTGCTGACTTGATCCTGTAGGTATAATCCTAATAAACTGATTTGACTTGTTATCTTCTTGCCAATTACTATATACAGGACATTTCATCTCTGCTCTAATTTTGCTCATTAAAGCCTTTAAAATGTTTGACCAATTATTTGTATAGGTTACAGACATTATCTCCTCAATTCTATAGTGCTATTGCTCTTATTTGTCTGCTTCCTATGGCTACCATATACTTCAACAATCCAATAATCTGAAGTGTGTGCTGATGAGCCTGTAAATCTTCCATATAATCCATTATGTATATGTTGCAATCCACCTGTAATTACTTCAGCATTTGTAGTTGCACCTTCAAGTTGGTCATTTGATAAATAACTAACAGTAAATTTTGCTGTGCCATAATTACCACCTGTGCTTATAGAAATCTTCAATCTATCATAAGATTCACCATGATATGTTCCTGCAAGTTCTACTAAATCCATTGAACCATTAGAATCTACTCTGTATTGTATTTTACCATTCTTATCTTTATCATCTACTTCATGTGATAGTTTGTATATACCATCATTTAATTTATCTAATATCCCTGATCTTTCAGGATTAGTAACTAAATTCATATAATAATCAGACATCTCATCTTCAGGCATCTTTGCTCTTATAACATTACTTGCACATATATAACAAGTAGCCTTTACAATAATAGGATCATATTCAGCAGTAGCAGAATTAATTGCAGTATCTATATCAATTTGCTTTTGTTTTTCAAGTGGCATAGAATATCTTGCATCTAAATAGTTATGTAATTCTAATGAAGCATTAGTTAATTCTTGTTGTAAATATGCTTGGAAATCTTCACCTGCTTCAAATATTTGTTCATTAATTGTAGTTGATGTATAGCCATCATTATAATATTGTAGTTTGTTTGTTGCTTCTACATACCACCATTCACCATTTGCATTTGGTGTGTCACCATTTTGACTTGCTTGTTCTTCACCATTTATAAACAACATATCAACAAACCCACAATTATGAAATGTGTGTAAATTTGAATCAGTTGATGGATTAAACAATTGTCTTTTCTTGTCAAAATCTGAAATCCTATTGACATATCTTGTTAAAACAGGAACATCACAATATCTAAAATTTGTAGCCATCTAATAACCTCTTTTTCTTGGTTTAGCAGGTTTTGGTTTTATAGTCCTACTTTTTTTAGGTCTGCCAACTTTACTGCCATATGTACCTTTACCTTTGGGCATTTATTCTCCTAACCTACTGAAATTACTTGTAGTTTTGCATCTTTTTGATTATTAACACTTCTTGCTCTTATCTCTTGGATTGTATTATATCCATCATTAGTATAAGCACTTCCACCTGAATGTGCAGAATGTGATTCAGCATGTATTTTAAACTCTGCATTAGGTAGTGATGGTATATGCCATTCACAATGACCTTTTTCATAATCTATATAACCAACTTTTCTACCCATATATAATAAATTACCATTACCATCATCAAATATAAATGCACTATCATTTGTCATTGATTTACCTGTTGTAGGATCACTGATTGTTTCAGGTGCTAAATATGAAGCAGGTCCATACATAATATTGTCTGTAGTTCCACCACCTACTTCTTTTCCTAATACATCAGGCACACTACTTGCTAATGGTGGAAATGCACCAACACCAAATGGTGTAGTACCACTAACATTACCAATACCTACTATTGTATCAGAATGATTAGAATGTGATGTTATTCTTACATCTCCATTAACAAGTCCTATACTTACTTTTTTACCATTTAATCCTGAACTTGTAGTATAAAATTGTTCATCTAAAACTGCTTGTATTTTAGGCAATACTGCATTAGCACTACCTGCAAAAGTTGTATCAGAAGCATCTGTTGTAAATGCTATTGCTGTTTCTGAACTAACACTATCAAAACCACCTGCATTAAACTCATCTACAACTATATGAAATGTATATGTAGTTGATTTTGCTAAACCTGTTTCTGTGTTAGCAGTCAAACCACTTAAACCCCAATCTAAATATCCACCTTCAGTATAAAAAGGACCTATGGTTACAGATCCTGCTACTACACCATCAACTACTGCATCTGCTGTTCTTGCATAACCAAAGAATGCACCATGTTGTTTAAATCTACCATTAGCATCTGTTTGAACTTTTGATGTATCAAATGGTAAATATCCATTATGAAAAGCATATACTAATGTAGTATTATCAGCAATAACTACTGCTTTAGATCCATCTAATGCTCTTGCTATTGTTATTGTAGTATCACTTTGCATAAATGTTATTTGTACTATTTCTTTTTCACCTCCAACTATCATCATCAATTTGTCACCTTCTTTAAGCCAATGGTGATCATCTACAGTTAGTTCTGTTGAAGTTGCAGTAGCATCACCATCATTAACTAAAACTGCTGTACCTGTTCCATAAGTTGCACTATTAATTAGCCTAACATCTCTATATTTATTGCCACTATTAATATCTTTAGGTTCTATAGAAACAGCACCTACAGGTGCATTTGCTGCTGATTGATAAATAATACTTGCACCACCATCATCTGTTGATGAATAACTAATCATTCTTGTATTAGGTAAGAATACAAATCTTTGTGCAGGTAATAGCATTGAAAAACTTCTCAATTTAGTTGCACCACCACCACCAACATCTACATTGTTAGCAGCATCAACTGAACTTGTATCTTTATAATCTTGTGCTGTTATAAGGATCTCTGCACATATATTGCCTGTGTTTTTAATCAATACTGCTTTTGCAGTTTCTATGCTACCTAATCCTTTTGTTCTTGTTCCTTCTTGTATTTGTGTAAACTTATCAAGATTTTCAACTACAAAATTACTTACAAATACATCTTCAAATGTATCTGAATAAGTACAATCATAATCTGTATCTGTAGATAATGTTAAATTTGCTTGTAATTTTTTATCTGCCATATTGCTCCTTAACCTGTAATGTGATATTTTATTATCATTTGGTAACTATAATCTGAATTATTTGAATCTGCTTCAAAAGTTGCTATTACTACTTGCCCTGCACTTACATTTGCACTATCTATTGTTAGTGTGCTTTTATATATTTGTTCATCACCTGCATTAGTTGTATCTGAATTATGTGCTAACAATACACCATTAGTTAGTCCTGCTGATGCACCTGATGTAAAATCATAACCCATTAAATGAAACCTTGTAGTATCTCCTGTTGCTGCATCTGCACCTTCTAATGCAATAACTGAATCTATTGTAATTGCATCAGGAACATACCATATTAATGGTGTCCAATTACTTGCCTTGTTATCAGCACTATCAGAAAAAGTAACTGAAGTTGCAGGATCAGCACTATTTCCTAAAGCATTTACTTGGTCTGCCAAACCACCATATCCTAAATAATTGCCTGTTGATGACAATGGATAATGATAACCTGCTGTATTTGCTGATGTTATATTAGCATCTAATGAAAAAGTTTGATATTGTGTGTTTACATGAACACCATTTGCTTTAACATAATTGTTTGTAGTATCAACTAAAAACTTACTTGTTCCACCTGAATTTTGCACATCTAATGCTGATGTATTATCAGTTGCTGATTTAACTAACAATCCTCTATCTGATACACTAATTGCTGAAGATGAACCTTCACCTGACTTAACTGCTCTTTTAGTAGAATCAACACCATTATTAGAATTATCAACATACATTAAATCTTTGTATGTTTCTGATGGTGATTTGTTAGTGAAACTCATAAATTTTAACCTTTTATTTGATTATAATATAACATATTATTTTTATTTTTATACATATAAATTATTTATGCATGACCAATGATTCTTATTGATTATTAATCCATTCAACTATTTCATTTATCTTATTTACAATTTCTCTTAATAAAACTGCATCTGAAGATTCATTTGAATCTTTTGCTACATCTAAATATTTTTCAGATTTTTTGTCAATTAAATCCATTAAGAATATTCTCCACTAATTGTTATACTAAAATAAACATCTTGACTTCCTGTATTGCTATCCTTCTTCCACATAATAAATATTGCATCTCCAGCAGAAAAAGAATTACTTGAACTAATATCTGTATTTATAGAAAATGTTTTTCCTGCACTTGAAATTGTAGCAGGAGCATCTGAAGTTCCTATTAAAGTTAAACTTGTACTTGTTGCATTATTTGTTGGAGTTCCTTTATATACATAAAATTTAAATGGGTCTGTTGCTCCTGTATCATTAACATATCCTGAAGCAGTTATGTTGGTTAATGTTCCATCTGCAGGAGCATGAAACTGACAAGCAGGGGCATCATATTGATTAATTGATGTAGGAGATGAATCTGAATTGCTCCAAAATTCACTATTAGGTCTGTATTGAAAATAATACAAAGTTGTGCTTGTTTTGTTTGTTATATATCCACCTGTATTTCTTGTCCATCTTGCAGTTCCTCCACCACCTGCTAACAAATTAGTTTCTGTTCCACCATCTGTTTTAAAATACAATACATCACCATTAACATATAAAGCACCATAGCCACTTGCAGGAGTATCTCCTGCCCCACCTAAATCTTTTAAAAGAATTGGACAGCCTACCCATATTTTGCTTGATTGTGCAACTGAAGTAGATGCTTTTTCTTGAATAGCCATCAAATCTTCCCCACCAACTTGAAAATTCATAAAATCTGCTACTGATTCTGATATTTTTGTGTGTCCACCACTACCATCTAATACAACTTCTTTTGTAGCATCTAATGTTAAATCAGCACCTGATACAAGTACACCACCATCAGGATTTAAAGTTATATTTCCTGCTGAACCACCTGCATCTACAGTTTCTAAAGTAGTTGCTCCTGCTGAATCTACTGATATAGTAAAATAATCATCTGTGCTTGATCCACCTGCTTCATATAAAGTTAAGGTTGATAGTGCATGATGTGAAGTTATTGCAGCAAATTCAGTACCTGCTGTTTTGAAAGTAGTTCCATCTATTGCACCATTTGAATCATTAGTAGAATCTAAACTAATCTTACCACCTGAATCTACAGTTACATCACCACTAGAAACTATAGTATCAAGATCAGTTATTGTTAGATCACCTGATGAATAAGATACATCTGACAATTCATTTAATTGTGTAGCACCTGCATCTGTACCTGTTTGCACAGCAGATCCATTAACATTAATTGCTTGTGCATTAATTGTACCTCTTACATTTACTTCAGATTCAGATAATTCAATAGGTGTATTCTTTTCACCAACCTTTAGTGGCTTTAGGTCAGATTCTAATGTGCTATCATCACCTAAACTTATAATGTTTTTTATAACTCTTTGATAGAATCCACTTAATCTATTTTTAATATCTGCTATGTTGTATGACACTATCTATACTTCTTTATAATAGGTCTGATTTTCTTCCACATCTTATCATCTTTCTCTGATTTAGTAATCTTTGTGATAAGGTCACCAACTATAAGCAATGCTGTTACACCACCTTTTTTAGCAATCCATTTGCCTAATAATACTTGAAACATTACTTGTCACTCCTTAATCCATTGATAAATCCATTGATAAATGCACCAACTGTATTATCTATTAAGTCAATAAAGTATGGTTCTACTGTAGCATTCCATAGGTCTTTAGTCCACTTCATTTTAGATAATCTTAATGTCATTAAATTACCTAAAGCATATGCACAATTCTCTACTGTATCATATATCTTGTCATTAGGTATTCTTTTAAGTAACCATAATACTAAACCTGCTGTTGTTCCACCTGCTAATAATGTTAAATTGTTAGTTAAAAATTCCATTAGTTTATTTCTCCTTTGGTTATTAATTCTAATTGATTTATAAATGCTTCAACAAACTCTAATCTTTGAACCAAATTATTATATTGTGATTCTTTAAAGATTGGAGGATGTGAATCTTTCTTTAAAGATGCAACCTGTATTTCAAGTTGCTCTATGTATCTTCCTTGTTTATTTACTGCCTTCCATAATATATCTATTTGTTTATCTTTTGTCATATTCTACTTAATGTAAATAATAGGAACATCACTAATTTATCTAATATCCATAATAATAATATAAGACATCTTGTGCTAATATTTTTTATTATCATTTCTTTCCTGCATTCTTAAAAACTTTTCTCTTAATCCATTGCCACTTAATTTAGCAATAACTTCTACTAAAGTTTTATAACTGTTTTCTAAACCTTTTTGTTCTAACTGCATCTTCTTTTGTTGGTCAATTAACTTTATTTGTATGCCTTCTAATCTTGCAAAAGATTCTCTTAATTCTCTTGTAAGTTCATCTTGTATAAACTTTGTGGATTTCCATATATAAAATCCCATTGCTATTGATCCTATTACTGCTATACCATATCTATCTAATATTTCCAACCAATCCATTATACTACCACCTTAAATATTGTTGTTCCACTATTTACTTTGTCATGACTTTTAGCATTGTATGATTCTAATGATTTGTTTATATCATACATATCTTCATCATAGTTTTGCAGATCAATCTTCACACCATCTCTATTACCATTCTCATAAAATATATAACAATTTTGTGATGCCCTACCTGCTAAATTCAATGCTTTCTCTGAATAATCATTAGCACCTACCATACTACTGCTTCTTGAAAAACTATCAGACACTCTTGCACTATGTATATGACCAAATATAACATAATCTATGTTTGTTCCTCTTGCTTTATATCTGCCCATAATCTGTGTTATACTTGTATCTAATCCTTTTTTTATTGCACCATTACCATGCAACATTAATAAGTTCTGACCTGCTACCTCAACTACTAATTCAGTAGGATCACCATTAATAAAATTAACTTTACTATCTTTAAATAAATACTTTAATGTTTGAAATATAGTATAATCATAATTATCAGATGCTAACATTTTACTCCAGCCCCAATTATCTTTTACTCTTGATTCATTGCCTGTAACTGATGCAACTGATACATTAAAATGTTTATTTAGATCCAAAATCACTTGTTGAAATATATCTACTGCTAAAAAAGTAGCCTTTGCTCTATTAGTAGCCATTGATAACAATTCATCTAATCTTCTATCACTATTTAACAGGTCACCTGTTTGTGCTATTAATATATTGCTTATATTTTGTGATTTAAAGTACATAATAGCCCTTTTAACAAAGTATTTACATCTTTTAGATGCAACACTAAAGTCATACTTATTATGCTCTAAATCAACCAATTCATTAAAATGCACATCACTAAACTGTAATACACCAACTGCTGATGAAGTTCTTTTATGTGATTTAGTAAGTTTGTTTAATTCATATTTGTCAAAAATCTTTGCTAATTGTTTACTATAAACAGCAACAGCATTTTCTACTCTTGCATATTCTCTAAATGTCTTTCTTTCTATTCTGTTAAGGTCTTGGTAGGATTGCTTTTGTTTAGCAAGTTTTACATTCTCTGTTAATATTTCTGCATCATCAGAATTTAAAGGACAAATAGTTTTGCCCATACATTTCTTACAAAGCCATCTCTGTTTTTCATGCACCCAACCATCTTTTCTTAATTGCTTTGAAAAACAAACAGGACATATTAAGCCCATTTTACTCCTTCATAAAGTAAGTTATAAATGATGATACTATAAATGTAACTGTTAAGCCTATCCCTTTGATCCAAGAAATAGATACTTCATTCTTTCTAACTCTGCCATTCAATTCTTTTAAATGATTGTGATTTGCATCAACTTTTTCTTTGATGTATTCTAAATGTGTAATCACAACTTCTGTGTCTTTTTTATTCACAATTTCTCATTTCTTCACTTAATTCTTTTGCTCTGTTAGGTGTTTGTTTAGCCCATAGTGAATCAAGCATTTCTATACCTGCTGCTTGAAACTTGTGATTCTCAACATAGTGCAATGTTTTAACAAACTTAAACAATCTATTGCCTAATTGATAATACATATTTTGTAGGATATTTTTAACAGGCTGTGGTAAATCTTTATAGAATAAAAGTTTTCTTTCTAAAACTCTTTCATTCTTGATCAACCTTCTTTCAAGAATAATATCACAAACATCTTCATCTAATTCTAATGAAGATACCAAGAAGCCTATCCCTATTGTGTCATAACCAAGTGTGTCTTTGTAAACCTTTTTAGAATAGCCTTCATGTCTTTTAATGTCTGCTATTATAGACATTAGTTATTAATTAGTTTCTATGATAACAATAGTAAATACTTTTGAACCAAATTTAGTACAACTATGTGAAACTTTAGCAGGTGTAGTATCTTGACTATCTACCCAATCTTGTATATCTTCAGCCAATGTGCCATCTGCATCACCATCTGCACTTACTATCTTATCATCATTATGTAAAAAACTTTTTACTTTAATAGCCATTATTTACCTGCTTTCTTTTTCTTTGCTTTAGGTTTTTCTTCTTTTAATTCTTTTCCATCTTTATCACACATAGTAAATCTACTTTTAATAGATTCTAAATCATGGTTAGGCATTAACTCAAACACCATTCCATTTGCTTTTTTAAAATATTGTTTCATTTATTTCTCCATTGAAATTTTAAAGCAAGGTGGCATTCCAACTATGCCACCTCACCTGTTTGTCATTACTTACTTACTGCTTACTACTATGAAACATCTGATAGAATATAAACACCAAAAGCATCTTTGATTTCTGTTTCTGCCCAAAAACCTGTTGCTACATATTCTGTACTTCTAAATGAAGCATTTCTTTCAGTTTCTATTCTAAACAACCCTTCAGGTCCAATAGCCAATCCAACAGCACCTTTACTAAAGGCAAATCCTGCTGCATCTCCACCTGAAGAAACATCTTCATCAATTTGGTCTGACCAATAAACATCAAACCCTGCAATAGAACCAATCATGCCTGTAGCCATTGCTTCTTCACCTTTATTACCAAGTAAAGATAATGGTTTTGCATTTGATCCTGTTACTGATGCATCATTAGTTAATGCAATTAGTCCTTTTGCACCCCATACTTGCTTTGGTGATAATACCAAATTATATGGAAATGGAGAACCTGCTGCTCTTAACTGCCTCATTGCACCAAATATATGTGATAATGCAAGTGAAGTACCTGCACCACATTCTGTTTGACTAAATGATTTACCTAACTCAACTAGGTCATCATCAAGTTTAGCAGCAACTGCATTACCCAAGATATTTCCAACATTACCTGTTAAATCTTCAGCATTACCCATTACTGCTAAATCAGTCACATCTGCTCTAATTACATGCTCACTTACTGTAGCACTTCTTGCTGCTGTTGTGATTGATGTTACTGTTGTATAATCAGAGCCATCTGTTCCTGCTCCAACTGCACTTGATGCTACTTTTGTATAATCAGGAAATTGTACTGTAATAGCACCTTTTACTGCTTGTTTTGATGTAACTAAAGGTAGCATTACATTTGCATGATTAAATGCTATAACTGCATCTCCTACTATCTTTCCTAAACCACCTTGTGCTACACCTGTATCTGTTTCAGCCATGATACTTGCTCCTTAATTTATATATGTCTTTCAACTGCTTGTTAGCCTTCATTTTGACATTGTTAATCTGTTTTATAAGGTTTCTTCAGTTTGCCTTTACCAAAACCACCAAACAATCCTAGTGAATTAGATGTCAATGATTTACCTTCTTGATGTCTTGTTGCTCTTGATTCCATCTCATCAATATAATCATCAAAAGTCATCTTGCCACCTTTGTAATCAACATCTACATCACCATCTTTTCTAGGTTTCAATACCATATCATTATTAGGATCAAAATCTACATTACCTATTTTGCTATGTTTTTTATTCATAGCCAATTTTAATACCTTGTCCTTTTACAGTATTGTTTGATTCTTTATAACCTTTTGGGTCTTTTTCTGCCCATTCTAAATAGGAAGAATATCCACCAAAATCTCCTACTTTACCACTTGTGGCTCTTGCAGTTGAAGTTGATGGTGCATTAACATTAGTAACCTTATTAACATAAGTTTCTAGTTTATTTAAATCACTCAAACCTTCTGCAATAGATTTATCTTCATCAGTAGTTAATTTGCTCATTAATGATTCTCTTTTATCAGCCTGATATGATGTCCATTGCTCTGCTTGATTTTTAAATGTATCTCTTTCTTTAGTAATTAAATCAAGTGCTTCTTTCAACTTACCATCTTCAACCATCTTTGCTTCTGCTCTTGATTTATTATCAGCATTTAATTTATCAATCTGTGCTTGGAGTTTACCATTTTGTTCTAGTGCATCATTCTTTGCTTGATTAACTTCTGCAAATCTATCATATGGAACATTTTTTTGTTCAGCATTTGTGCTGTGATTTTTAACCTCTGTATCTTGAGTTGCTTGAGTTTCTACTTTTTCTTCTGACATTTTTTACCTCTGTTTGTTGAGTATTATTTGAAAAATCTTAATCATAATATATATAAAATTATTTTCCAATTCTATATCTTTTTTTACCTTTAGGCAATTTCTTGTTAATATAAATACTTGCTTCTTTACTTAAATATTGGATCACACCATCAGGTAATGCTTGGTTGGGTGCTGACAATACTCTGCCCATCTTTTTTAAATGCTGTACTCTTGCACCAAATGCAGCAAATCCTAATTGGAATCCATTGGTCATTGTTTTAATTAAACTAAAATCTCTTAATAAATCAGATGTTAATACAGGTGCATTGCTACTTGCATATTGTGTTGCCTGTCTTTTAAATTTGTTTGCTTTTTTTCTTTCACCATATTTTTTTGTATAGCCTTTAAATGACTTACCAAAAACATCTTTAGCATCTTCAAAAATATGTTTTCTATATCTATCTCTTGTATTAGGTCCTACTCTTAAAAAGAATTTAAGATCAAGCATTTACTTTATCTCCTTTATAAATTCTTTTACCTCTAATGGTAGTATTGATTTATCACCTGCATTATAAGCACCCCATGCTTCTGCAAATGCTTCTGCATAATGTTCTGTCCAACCCTGCCTAACTTTAAGTAAATCTGCATTGGCTGTTTCTGCCCATTTTTCTGCTATATTATCCCATAATTTTCTTTGTTCACTTGATAATTGATTGTGTACAATATGTCCAAATTCATGGTGTATTGTAACTTTACCATCAGTATTTAAAAAATAATTCCTACCTTTTTGCTCATAATATTTTTGTTGTATTAATAACTTTCTTTCAGTTATCTTTTCTAATGTTTTATATTTTCTTGTGTTTATACCTATAACATGAAAATCACCACCACTTAATGGACTTTCAAATATAGCCTTTTTTTCAGCAAATGTTAATAATTTTGTATCTACTTTAGGAACTGATATTGATACTCCATAATTATGGCTACCACCTGCTAACTTTCTATCTGTTATTTTTTTAAAATTAGCAAAATCACCTAAAACAATACTGCTTCTATATTTACTTGGTATTTTACTTAATGCTTCTGACATTTCATTTACTACTCCTATATTCATATTTGATACTGCTATGTTTTCAACACCATTCTCTAACATAAACTTTGTTGCATCTTTTGTATTAGTAAATTTACCTGCATTAGATAATGCACTTACTTTAGGTTTAGTTTTACCTGCTATTACTTGCTGTGCTTGTTTGCCTTCAAATAACTTAATACCTTCATCAGATGCTATCTCCCATTTATGTCTGCAATTAATACCACCACCATCTACTAACACTCCTGATCCAAAAGTAGATACTATTTCTGCTTCTGTTTTTGGACCTGCACTTGCCATTGATAAACATTCAGGTCTTGTTTTCTCATCAATAGGTCCTACATAAACATACTTTGTATCAGCAGGTGCATCTTTCATCATAGTATTAGTTGCTACTCTTGAATATGTATTTAATGTTGTATTAAGTATTGCTCTTTGTCCTGCAGCAGATGATGCAGCAGTTACTTTATTAAGCACCTCTGATGCTTCCATACCTGATATAGTAGCAGAGTTAAGTATGTTCTTTAATTCAGAAGCATCTGTGCCTACAATTTCATCTAACACAGTTATGTTGCTTGAAACAAAAGATTCTAATGTTTGTTCATTTATTGGCATCTAAATCTCCAAATGGTATAGTTTCTTCCAATACTACTTTATGTTGTTGTATGTATAACTGCTTTGCTTTGCTTATCTTTGCATCTAAAATAGCCTTTAAATCCATCTTTTCTAATGCTTGGATAAATTCATCAGGTGTTACTTTATCTCTTAATTTAAGCAAATCCTGTGCTAATTCTAATTTTGCTTTATCAA
>TARA_R100000664_G_scaffold25851_1_pt1 | contig 23305 bp, 49 predicted proteins | sample TARA_R100000664 | Tara Oceans TARA_R100000664 (sample SAMEA2622705) | marine metagenome | biome: marine biome (ENVO:00000447); feature: deep chlorophyll maximum layer (ENVO:xxxxxxxx); material: "saline water (ENVO:00002010), including plankton (ENVO:xxxxxxxx)" | depth 115 m | reverse complement strand
TGGACAGGCTCAAAAGGGCAAGAAAAAGACCCCGAATTTTACGACGTTGCAACAGTTATTAATCTTTGCAAGGATATTCAAGAGGGGAAAATATAAACCTACTGATGAGGGGCGAGTTCAAATTCTCGCCCCGAAACGCAAAGCGTCTAGGGATAATTTGGAGGAATTATGAAACAAACATACAAAACAATTATAAAAGATGTTGACCAAAACGACAGTAATTATTGTACTGTTTTGGCTGTAGCCATCGCCATGGATCTACCATTTAAAAAAGTTCAAAAGGGCTTTTTTGAATTAGGAAGAAAACGAAACAGGGGCTTTTACTTTTTTAGAAATTTTAAAGATGTAGCCGAAAAATTTAACATCAAATATGAAATCATCGCAGAGCATCAATTCGAAGTTAAAGAAAGATATTTTACATCTCTAACGGCTAATAATTGCACTGAATACCTAGACCTAGACACTTACATTTTAGGCTGTAGAGGGCATGTATTTGCCGTTAAAAATGGCAAAGTGGAAGATTGGACTAAGGGAAGAAAACACCAAGTTAAACAGGTATATAGAATTATTAACAAAAAACCCAAAGTTAAGGCACTTAACTCTTGGGATAGTGGATTTGATTTATCAAAATATTAAAAAAGGAGAATAAAACAAAATGAAGAAACCAACAATATACGAAATTAAACGATTAACAAAAGATAAGGCTCCTTATTTTTTTAGTAGGGACACCATGAAATTTTTTGGTCAAACGCTAAAAGATTTTAAGGTTGAAAGCTTTAAAGATGGAAGATTTAAAATAACTGCAAAAAGTTGGGGAGGAAATGAAACAGTTAGATATTTCAACCCCAAAACAAACGATTTAGAATATTAAAAGAGGAGAAAACAAAATGAAAACTATAATAAGGAAAAATAGTGTCTTTGGTAATCATCAATATATAGAGATTAATGACCATAGACCCGAACCCGTTAAAATTGGAACTCACAAAACAGTAGTGTTCACAGAGCCAAATTTAAAGGGAGAAGATACAACAAAAGTTGTATATCATAAAACGGCTGTTGTTAGTTTTAATGAGCATACTATTTTATTAAATACGGGGGGCTATGAAACAAGAACAACCAAGCTAAGAATGAACCAAACCTCTAAAGTTTACAATCTTGGTTTTGAGGTATTCCAAAGGGATTTTACTTGGTATGTGAAATTCAATGGAGTTACGAAAGAGTTTGAAGGGGATACGATGGTCATTAGTCGGGATGGTTGGAACTGGGAAAAATAGGCTTACTGATGAGGGTTTTATATCCGAAACACCCAATTTATTTGGGTGTCTAAGTCAAAAATAGAAAGGAATTAAAATGAATCCATATTTAAACACATATTATAAGTATAAGGTGGGGATGGAAATAGAACTTAATCATGAATTTGATTATAACAGGGCTATTATTACAGAATTAGATTGGCATCAGGAAAAAGACGAACCCCTTTTAATTGTTGCCATAATTCATAACGATAAACCAAAAACAGCCCCAAAGGATGAACGATGGATTTATTTTAACCAAGTAAGGAGAATTATAAAATGAAACATTTACCTGTATTTTTAGGGATTATTTTAGGATCTATTTTGGGGCTATTTATATTAGGTGGGCATTATTATTTAATGTTCCTTAATATAATGCTACCCATTTGTTCATGGTATCTTATATTTTATTTAATAAAAAACTAAAAGAGGATAAAAAAAATGTATCTACAATCAAAGTACCCCAAAACTCATTATCTTAGAGTTTTAGAAAATCTTAGAGAATTGATATTATCTGAAGTGTTTTATAATACTGATTGGGATTTTGAGGATTTAATGGATGATGATGACCTAGTGAATTTAGTTTCACAGGATGAGTATTTAGAAGTAATTGAATATTTTATAAAAAAGTTAAGGACTTAACAAAATGAAAACTAGACAATGTAAAATCTGTAAAAAGATTAAACCTAAAACTGAAAAGCATTTTTATAAATCGGGAGGGGGTGGAGATAGGAAAGGACTAGATATAAATGGAGAGCCTTATTTAACTCATAAATGCCGTAAATGTTTTTGGAATTACAAAAAACGCTTACCAAATGGAAGGCTTGAAAATAGAAAAAGGCTAAACGCTTATAAATTAGAGGCTAAATGTGCCTGTGGTTATTCTAAAAAAAGTAAGAATTTCAGCACTAGGTCGCTAACATTTCATCACGAACATGATAATAAGGTAGCTAATATTTCTAATATGATGAATTACTCATGGAAAAAGATTTTAGAGGAGATTAATAAATGTATAATTATATGCTTTAACTGTCATATGGCTATACATCACAAGGAAGATAAATTACTTGACTCTAATTTATATTAGAGGTAACTTGTAAGTGTTTATATTTGGGTACTTAGCCCGATTGGCAAGGGGGCAGTCTGTAAAACTGTTTAACCATCAAATAGGTTCAAATCCTATAGTACCCACTAATAAAAGGAGAAAATAAAATGAAAATGGAAATTATAAAGGATTTTAATGGTATTGCAATTAACGACAAGCCAATTAAGGCTAGTAAAATTGAAGTATCAATAACCATTCACTATGAGGGTAAGTATGGAGAGGAGCAATATGGGCTAGATAGCTTTACTTTAGATGATTGCCCTGATGTTGTTGAGCATACTGAGGAACTTGTGGATGTAGATTGGGGAGGTAAATAATGAATATATTAACACAGCTTATAATTGCGCTTATAATTAAGGCACTTATAATTACAGTAGCTTATTTAAAATCTAAATTAAATGTAGCTAATCATAACTTAAATATGTGGAGACAAATAGCACTAAGAGAAAGGGCAAAAAATGCTAAATAAAGTAACTAAAAAAGAATGTATGGAAGCTATAGAATATTTGTGGTCTATGGGTTATACTCAAGAGATGACCTCAGATAAAAAATTCTATACTGAAATATTATTAAGGAAAGTAGCTAACGATTATAATATTAAATTGGAGGATGGGGATGCCTAAAATATTTAACTGCTTAGATGGGATTGCGACAGACGAAGTTATAAAATACTGTAAGACCTGTAAAAAATGTTGGGAACAATTAAGAATGAATGTTACAGAAAATAATAGGTCTGGAGATAAGCAATTTATAACCTACTATGAAGATTTTCCAACATATGGCAAGGGTAGAAAAACCTGTCACCAATGTAATGGAAATACCAAATCGGCTCAATTATTAAAAGGATTAGTCGTACACGAGATAACCCAAAGTTAAGGGACTTAACTTACACAAAGGAGAACACCATGTTAAAAAATAAAAAAATAAAAAAGTATATACAGTCAAAGAAATTTCAAAAAGACTGTAGCAAATTTAATAAAAGGTTTTTAACCTTATTAAATGAACACTCTGAGGATATGTCAGAAAATACATTTGTGAAATTTGCTGAATGTATATTACCATCTGTATTAATTGGTCATGTATCAAATTATTTTGAACACCATTATGACCATAATGAAGAATCTGTAGATGATTTTGTTGATACTATAAAATCAACCATAATGCAAGATTGTGACATAAAAGAAGAGCCTAAGCCATATACATTAATTGATGATATAGGAGCCGTAGCATGAATATATTAGAGTTATTTGCGGGGTCTAGGTCATTTAGTAATATTGCAGAAAGTTTAGGTCACGAAACTTTTACATCAGATATAAACGCTTTTGATAATATTGATTATGTTACTAACATATTAGATTTTGATGTTAATAAGGTGCCTTTTTACCCCGATATAATATGGGCAAGTTGTCCCTGTACATTTTTTAGTGTGGCTAGTATAGGGAAACATTGGCACAAAGACCATACCCCAAAAACCGAACAGGCTAAACTAGGTGTTAAGATAGTAAAAAAGACACTAGATATTATAGATCATTTTAAACCAAAGTATTTTTATATTGAGAATCCTAGAGGCAAATTGAGAAAACTTGATGTTATATCCTCTGTTCCATATAGAAAAACAGTTACCTATTGCTCTTATAAAGACAAGAGGATGAAACCCACCGATATATTTACAAATGATTTTCATTGGATACCTAGAAATATGTGCCATAATGGTAATAGAAATTGCCACCACGAACCAGCTCCAAGAGGGAGCAGAACAGGGACTCAGGGATTAAAGGGTAACTATGAGCGTAGTAAAATACCTAATGAATTGTGCTTAGAAATATTATCAAACAAAGGAGGAATATAAATGGATTATAAAGATTATCAGCCTGAAATTGTGCGAATAAAAAAGATAATGAAACACATCAAAACCCATATAGATAAAGGTAGCAATGGCGCAGTTTGGAATTGCTTAACTGATTTATCTATTTCCACCAAGTTTCTTTGGGAAACTTATTGTGATGAGTTTGGAGGGGAGGGATATAATGATAGATAAGGGAAAACTACTAGCTGATTTACAACAGTATCAGATGGGGCTAACAGGGCAAAGGAAAGAATATTATAATTTTGCCTACCATGTTATAAAATCAATGAATCCTGAATTATTAGATATTATAATTTATGATTGGAATAAAAGGAGTTAAATATGACAATAGAACAAAAAATAAGTAGAATCGCAGATTGGATAGTTAATGAATCAGAGCATAAATATGACGAGATAGAGTGTTTATTATATTCTATTTATGAACCTAAGATGTCAAATCTTCCAAATGATATAGATGATGCCTATGGGGAAATAATAGAGGGTCATTATGGACAGGGGGAAAATAGATGAAGGCTTTTATAGAGGATAGGGTTCTTTATAAAAAAGAAAAAGAATCTGGTAAATTAAAAATGTCTGGTGGATCTTGGACAATTAATATGGATAAATTTGACCTTGACATTGTGGATGAAATACATTATATTACGGAGCAGTACGCCTACATTATAAAAACAAATGATGCAAAGTGGAACGGCTTTATAAAAGAGTTCCAAGGAGAAACTAAATTAATTGTAGCTATAAAACATTGGATTAGATATGCCTTACCCATTTATAAAAAATTATCAAAAGCCTGTTAAAGTAGAGGAAAAAAATGCTGAGGATGAACAGAGAAAAAAACACAATCACAACAGCAGTAAAAAAAAATTGTGCAAATTATAATACAGGATTTAAATGTTCGGGTATTATGATAGATAGCAAATTAAATCAATGGCTTGATACTGATTTAAGTGGAAAGGAGTGTCTAATTAAAAGAGGAGAAAAATGTCAATATTTTTCAAATGTAGTTGAACCATCAATGATAGGGAAAAAATGAAATTGGAAGATAATTTTACTGTTAGCAGTATAACTAGCAAAGAGACATATGATTGGTTATTATATAAACATTACTTAAAAAGAATCCCATCTATTAGTTTTAGTTTTGGGTTATTTGATGGGTCTGTATTGGTTGGTGTTGTAACCTATGGGACACCAGCTTCTAATAGCCTATGTGTTGGGCTATGTGGTAAGGAATATAAAAGCATAGTCTTGGAATTAAATAGACTGTGTATAAATGATGAGTTACCTAGTAACTGTGCATCATTTTTTATAAGTAGGACATTTAAATTATTGCCAAAGCCTACAATTTTAGTTTCGTATGCTGATAAATCATTTGGGCATACAGGTTATATTTATCAGGCTACAAATTGGATTTACACAGGTCTTTCAGATAAAAGAAGAGAGAGGTATAACCCCGATGATTTAGAAAAGCATGGTAGGCACATTAGCAGTTTGGATTTTCCGTTGCGAGATAGACCAAGAAAGCACAGATATGTATATTTTATAGGTAGTAAAAAAGATAAAAAAGTATTAAAAAATAAATTATTATATCCTATTAAGGAATACCCTAAATTTCAGAACAAAAATTATGATGCAAGTTTTAAGCCTAGTGTTCAAATAGATATGTTTAAGTAAAGGAGAAAAAATGAAAAGTGGATTTTATGGAATTATACCAAAACCAATTTTACATCATCCAAATTTAAAAGCAAATTCTAAAATAGTATATGCAGAGATTATGGCTAGTTTAGAGGATGATGGTTGTTGTGTAAAAAGAAATATATACTTTAGTAAGGTTTTAAATATTTCAAAAGACACAGCATCAAGGGCTATAGCAGAACTTAGAAATAATGGGTTTATTCATGTTCGGATTGAACTAGAAGAAGGCACAGAAAAATTTATTAAAAGATATATTACCCCTATGCAAAATTTCCTATGGGTTAATCAAGATGAGAACACCCCCTATATGCAAAATAGTCTAGGGGTTGATGTGCCTACTCGTGCAGAAGATGCCCTTACCTATATGCAGAATACCCAAACATTATTATATAATAATAATATACATAAAACATATACCAATGGCAATAAAACCAATACCCCTATAAATAAAGACATAAGTGAGAGTCAGGCATTTGCATTGACAAGTATAGTAAATATGTTTTTAAATAAACAGCAAAGCAGATTTCCTCATTTATATAATGGTGAAAGCAAACATGATTTAGTTAATAAATCAATAAACACTCTCTATGACATAATAAAAATAGATGGTGTGGAGTACGATGTTATTAAGTCTGTATTAGAGTGGGCATTAGACCATCGGTTTTGGCACTCTCATATTACCTCATTACATACCCTAAGAAGAGAGGCTAGTAATGGCAATAAAAGATTTCACAACATATTAACAGACTACAAAACTCATGGAGGAACTGTATGACATTTGAGGAGAATGGTATATATGTAAAAGGCACATCAGGACAGGAGAAAACAATTTGTCCTAAATGCTCACACACTAGAAAAAATAAATCAGATAAATGCTTGTCTGTGAATATAGACGATGGCGTGTGGCATTGTCATCATTGTAATTGGGAGGGATCGCTAGATTGGAAAAAAATAGTTAAGGAACTTAACTCTCAAAAACCAATAGAAAAACCAAAGCCACCTAAAACAGAATTACCTGAAAATGTCTATCAATGGTTTGAGGATAGATGTATAACTAGGGCAGTAGTAGACTCAGAAAAAATAGGCTATGAAAATAGGTGGATACAATTTCCCTTTTATAAAAATGGTGAAGTGGTTAATATAAAGTCTAGGACAGCAGATAAGAATTTTAGGCAATCAAAGAATGCAGAGAAATGTTTTTATAGATTTGATTCCATGTTGGGAATGGAAACTATTATTATAACTGAGGGAGAAATGGATGCATTATCTCTGGTGCAATCTGGGTTTATGAATGTGGTATCTGTTCCTGATGGTGCGCCATCCGTAGGATCAAAACCAAGTAATTTAAAGTTCAGTTATTTAATGTCAGCAGAAGAACATTTAATGAGCGCAAATACTGTCATATTATGCACAGATTCTGATGGTGCAGGTAAACACCTAAGAGAAGAATTATCTAGGCGTATAGGTAGGGAAAAATGCTTTAGAGTGGTATATCCTGATGGATGTAAGGATATGAATGATGTTCTTATAAAGCATGGAGAAGATAAAGTACAGGATATAGTGAGTAATGCCCACCCATATCCGATTGATGGGGTTGTAGCGATTAGTGATATTGAAGATGATGCTATTGATTTATTATTAAAGCCACAACACAAAGGTTTATCTACAGGGTGGAATGCAGTTGATCCACATTATTTAGTTAGTCCATCTGAGGTTACTGTAATTACAGGGGTACCTAATATGGGTAAATCAGAATGGATGGATGCTTTAATGATAAATATGGTGCAAGAATATGGTTGGAAGTTTGGTATATTCTCAGCAGAAAATTTTCCTGTGGAACACCACTTGTTGAAACTTGTTGGTAAATTTGCTGGGAAAGCATTTTGGGGGGAAGATAAATTAAATGAATCTACAGCTAGAAGTTCAATGAAGATATTAAATGACCATATAAAATTTATAGGAACACAAGAGGACTCTGTAACAATAGAATCTATCATGGAACAAGCTAAGATATTAAACTATAGATTTGGATTAAATGGATTAGTGATTGACCCTTGGAATACATTAGAGCATAAATTTGGAGATGGTGAAAATGAGACTTTATATGTATCTAGGGTATTGGCTCAGTTGAGTGCTTTTGCCAAAATGAATGAAATGCATATATGGGTAGTTGCCCACCCAAGGAAAATGGAGAATGATGTCAATAGGAGACCTGCTGTACCATCACCTTATGATATAAGTGGTTCAGCTAATTGGTTTAATAAATGTGATAATGCGATTACTGTTCATAGACATAAAACTGAGAATGATGACTATGCGGGAATCCATGTACATAAAATTAGATTTCAATACAAGAATGGAAAGCCAAATCAAGGCAGACCCGCAAAGTTGAAGTATAATTTAGCTAATGGAAAATATTATGAATACATTGAAGAAAGATTTAAGGAAGATTTATTTAAATAGGTCTGAAGAAATAACTAATGAAAAGTTTAAAAACAGGAGTATAGACAGACAGATAAGACATATGCGAAAAAGATTACATAAAGAATTTGACCAGATATGGATCAAATATAATAATAACCAAGCCACATACCAACAATGGGAGATTGCATTGGATAAGTGGTTAAATTCGGAGTTAATATGAAAGTAAAAAGATACATAGTAACACCTGACAAGCATTTCCCTATGGCAGATATGAAGGCTATCAATGTAGTTTGTAAGGCTATCGAGATTATAAAACCTGATGGATATATAGATTTAGGCGACACAGGCGAATGGGAATCAGTTAGTCATTGGCAATGGAAAAAGAAAAAAAGACCACCATTAGAATATCAGTTGCCATATGTTGATGAGGAGATTGCCCAAGTTAATAAAGGTATGGATATAATAGATGAGTCTTTAGATAAAGCCAATGTAAAAGATAGACATTTCATTGAAGGAAACCATGAGGATTGGCTTAATAGATTTGTTGAAGAAAACCCCTACCTAGCTAAGAATTTTTTAGTAAAGAATGCACTTAAATTAAAAGAGCGTGGTTATAAATACCACCCATTAGGCAAGATGTTGAAGATTGGAAAGCTTAATTTTTATCATGGGCATCACTATGCTGGGATACAACACACTAGAAATCACTTACTAAGAATGGGTGGAAATGTTATGTATGGTCATCATCACGATATACAGCAATCTAGTGTTACTCACATAGATGGTGTTAAGTCAGCTTGGTCTATTGGGTGTTTAAAAGATATGAGTGCAGAGGCTAACCAATGGCTTGGTAATAGACATCATAATTGGCAACACGCTTTTGCTATAGTTGATTTTTATCATAATGGGTTTTTTACAGTACACTTGGTTCAGATTGTAGATGGCAAAACATCATTATGGGGAGAGTTAATTAAGGGTTGATATATAAACAAGAGAGGAGATAAATTTATATATGGAAACAAGAGAAAAAATAAGAGTTGAGTTCCCTGAAAACGCTAGTAAGGAGAAGATAGAATTTATACGACAAGAACTATTTAATTTGTTAGCAAGGCATTCTTGCAGAATAAGGAGAATTGATAATGAGTAGGGATGTATATTTAGCTACAATCGCTTGGGATGGATATGATTCAGATACTGATGGTTCAATGACAATAGTTAGGCACAGTATGGAAGATTTGATTGAGGGCGTAACAGAGTACCTTGATAAATTTAGTGGTAGGGGTGCATATCTTGAGTGTTCATCTATTGAGTATGAAACTGATAAGGAGTATATAGATAAGAGCGAAATTGAAATCGCTAGAGACATTACAGAAACACTTAAAACAATAATAAAAAAAAGGAGATCAAATGGATAGTAAAGACACAATCAAACTAAGTCCAGACAATGCTAATATTGTAGAGCTTATGTACGAAACACCAAAAACAGGTACTAATGCATATGGTAATTGGTATCTGTATGGAGTCAGAAAAGATGGTGTAGAGACAGGGTTTTTTGCTACTGATGCTTTACATAAAAAGTTGTCAGTATATGGGCAAGGAGCGAAGGTAAGCATTACTAAGGAAGAGTATGCGCCTGGGAAATCTGCTTGGACAGTTGAACCACTTTCAGGTACTACCCCAAAACCACAAACGGCAGTATCTTATAGCAATATAGATGCTAGGACACACGATATACATAAACAGGTGTGTTTGAAGTTAGCTGTTGAGATATTTGGTGGTACTAAGGGTATCTTAAAAGATGAAGAGGTTACAGCAATAGAAACCAATATGAAAGTATTGTTATCTGTTTTGGAATCTGAGGAAATCGTTACTGACTCAACATCCTCTGTTGATCCTGTCAAAAATGACGATATGCCTTATTAGGTAGTTGTGAAGAAAACATTATCAAAGAAACTTGATAAAGCGTGGGCAGATAAAATTAAGGAATATGGTATGTGTGAATACTGTCATAAGACTAAACCTCTTAATGCTCATCATTTTTATTCACGCTCTATCAGGTCTGTCCGTTGGGATATTGATAATGGTTTCTGTCTCTGTGTGGGGTGCCATGTGTTCTCCTCCAAATTCTCTGCTCACAAGACTCCAGCTGAGTTTTTTGAGTGGGCAGTAGAAAAGCGTGGCACCCTTTGGTACGAGACAGTTAAGAAAAGAAAAAATACAGTCATTAAATTTACAGACGATGACTATGAGGAGATTATTACCAAATTGAGACAAACAGAATTTAAATTTTAAGAGTTAAGGAACTTAACTTAGGAGGAACCATGAAAGACTTAAAAAAGATTAGAAATAAAGTAACTAGCATTTGGAGTTACACAGAATTAGAAATGGGAGATTTTTCAAAAGTTGGCTTACAAAAACATATTAACAAAATTAGTAGCATTGTAAATGAAGTGTTGGATGACTTAGATCAAGTAAAACTTTGTACAGTATGTAATTACGATGTTTGCAATGACTGTTCAGATGATATGGAAAAACAAATGGGAGACATATAATGATTATATTAGACATAAGTGAATTTGTAGTAAGTTTCTTTTTATTTTCTTTTGGACTATTTTGGCTATCTATAGCAGTTGTAATATTTTATATAGTATTTAGCAGTAAATAAATGCCCTATAAAAGTTTTTTGATTAACCAATGTGGTGAAAGACAAGCTGACAGGTTGGCTACCAATAGGGCAAAAACTTAATAAAAAAGGAGTACAATATGAAAGTAATGACTACAGAAGAGTTAACAAAAAGCAAGGGTTCTAGTGGCGAACCATCTTATAGAACAGGGTATCATCATGGGTATGTTCAAGCACTTTTTGATAAAAGATGCAATAGGGACACAGATGAATTTACGAAATTTGATGGAGAACTAATGAAATGGAGATATGGAAAAAGTCCATATAAAAAAAGAACTGAGTTACAAATACCACCATCAGCTAAAGGAGTATAATATGATAGAAATAATGTTAATGTTTGTGTTAGCACTTGTTGTTTATAACAGCACTCTTTGGGAAACTGGAGAATGGGACACTAATAAGTCTAAGTGGGTTTATTGGAGAAATAAATGACAGTACCTGATTTTATAAAATGGGCAGAGTCCATGCAAAAAGAAGAAAATAGAATTATGCTTTGCAAGGGTAAAGAATATACTGTCTCTGATGAAGATAAGTTTAAAAACTTTAAAAGCATCGGGGAGAGACTATCTATGAAACCTGAGCAAGTTGCTATGATTTATCTTTTAAAGCACATGGATTCCATTAGGAATTATATATTAACAGGTAAGGAGTCTAGTGAAGAACCTATAATTGGCAGAGTACAGGATGCACGAAACTATTTATTACTACTGGGTGGGATAATTGCCGAAAAAGAAGAAAAGAAAACTTGACTCTATCCAATGGGTTATTGATGCTCTCGATAGACCTATTGTAGAAAAGAGATATAGGGAAAATCATAAAACAGACGAAATCAGGGCTGACGAATCTTTATTCTGGTGTCCCACTTGTCGTAAGAAGTGGAACATATTTGAGGGTAAATTGTGGAGCAGTCCTGATATGAAACTATGGGATGAAAAAATATGCCTAGATTGCGATTTGCTTGTAAAGTAGAAAATGGTCAATTAGTTATTACTAATAGGTCTGAGTTTGATGATGTTATAAGTAAGCTTAATGGTAATTATTATATTGAGTTAAAAGAAACAGGTGTGCGATCTGCGCAACAAAATAATTATTATTGGGCTATTGTAGATTTATTAGCAAATGATTTAGGATATACTAATAGGGAAATGCACGATGCTATTAAAACACATTTTGAAATCGAAAGTACCAAGATACTTACAACAAAAGAATTTTCTCAGTTTATAGAGCGCATTATAAGGTGGTCTGCTATTGAGTTAGGAGTTGTTGTGCCAGACTCTAAAACTCTTCTTCAATCCTCATAGACACATTAAATACATCAGGGGCAACCTGAGTCATATCAAAACTATTTTTTCCAAATCTAGCAAATAAATAATCAGATTCTGCCGTACTACTATTATCTGTAGTAAATATAAATGGCAAGTGATTTCCATTTGTCATATTCCATACATCATTTATAACTGCATCATCATCCCTATCTAATGAGGAATAAGCATCAGGCATAACATGAGTAGATGCTAGGTAACTAAATTTCATATCGTAACTCATCCTACCACCCTGACTTCCCCATCTATTTGTATCTGTTTGAAATGGAGATAAATTTTGAGAAGATCCAATTCTTCCATGATTAGTCATTGTTGAAAATCTTTGACCACCTACTGACTGTTGTACATCCACAGTATCAAATGTTATACTTCTTTTAACATCTAAATCAGGACTTACAGGCATATCATAATATTGTCCCAACATAATACCACCTATTTTTAGATTTTCAGATGAATCAAAATCACCACTATTACTTCCTTCAAATTGAATACCCCAATATCTAAGGCTAGTATCGGAAAATGTTATTATAGTTGTTCCATCACGAGCTGGGGTTACAGCGTGTGTTCCCGAATCTGCTACAGTTGCATTTACCAACAAACCTGATTGTGCATCAATATCTGTATGCCCAGTATCAAAATCTTCATTGTTTATTTGATTTTCAGTATCACTAGCTGCGATTATAAATTTACCTTGTGCTGATGTTAAATTATGATTTAATATTGCTATAAAATTAAATGGTATAATTCCACTATCAGATTCTGAATCAATAGTGACTAATACTTTTTTACTAGTGACATTGCTTGTGTTAAAACTTATTTGATTTAATGGTCGCATATCAAATAGTTCTGCTTCAGTTCCTGTACTTACAGCTAGTAAATTACCACCAGTAATTACATCAAAATTATTATTTTGAGCAGTTCCTCTACTCATTGCATAAGATGCCCAATCTACATAAAATCTTGGTGTTCTAATATTTACATTTGCCATTATATTTGCCTCGCTTTAATAGAAAGTTTTCCAACTCCCCTATTGATATCTGTAATTATAAATGTTTGACTGCTCCATGATGCTGAATTGTACCCCATTGGTGACTCTGGAAACATATTATTATTATCAAATGCTATGGTAGACCCTACTTCTATTGGGCTTAAACTTGAATCAACCCACTTTGCAGGATTAACTATATCGCATGATACTAATAATTTAATGTCTCCAAAAATATTATCATAGTATGTATAAAAATCATCATTTGGATTACTAGATGGTGTTGTTGGTATATCACTTGCTGATGCACTATGACCAACATAGGCATCTAAATTAACTTGTTCTATATTTTCTTTGGTTTGAATATTCCAATTAGTTCTTGATGTAGAGTTACTTGAAGATACAGTAGTTAAATATTGATCTAAAGCTGGGTGCTTTCTATATGAAATATCCATTTTAGTAATTAAATCTGAAAAAGGAGTTACTGCAACAGACACATTATTAATATCGTATTTATCTAGTGTTGTATCCACAGAACCATAAGAGTCCTGTATAAAAATATACTGCCCTGTTCCGTCAAACCTATATCGAAATATAAACCCACCTTCGTACTGCAATTTCTCTAATTCTTTTTCTAAGCTTACTGGTTCTAGTTGCCAGTATCTAATTTGCCAGTCTTTTGCAGTATTTAAAGCACTCCAACCAGTTGGGTCTGTGGTTGATAAACCAGCGAATCTAGTTAATAAATCTCTATGGGCTTCGTGTATTTCTGTAATGCTATTACTTGACCCTGAATAAGATTCAGTTAGCCCTTCTCCCCCAACATACATATATTCTAAATCATCTAAATATTGTTTTGTTGATTCTGTACTCTCTGCTGAAGTGTCTAAGGCTACCTTTACTAAAATTTGTACATCATAAATTTCTCCAGTAATTGTTCCACTTGCATCCTCATCTGATTCAAAACTAAACCTATATTTTATATTAGGTAATTGATTGTTATTGTCTGTATATATTGTTTTAAATTCACCCGAACTAGAGCTTCCAGTAACTGTATAAGTATCTACTTGTATGCTAGAGCTATAATTAGCATTTGTAGCAATAGTATCTAAAACTGTGCTACCCACCATAACTTTTAAAAAAGCTTGAATATTTGAGTCGGTAGCATTTATTTTATATCTTGTAAATATTTTAATATCTGTAACTTTACCAACAATATTTGGTGGGGTAAACTCTATATCTCTTTGCCTATTGGTATTTGTACTTAATGATGTGGGTGTTAAGTGTGTAAATGTCGAGCTTTCATCCGACCTAGAATCAAACGCATTGTCAGGATTTTCATATTGATCGCCTTCGTTGCTTAAAGTGGTTTTAGGTTTTAATTTAAACCCCCTAAATAAATCAGTTCTACATTTCATAGCGTTGCCACCTTGATATGTTTCTGATATATCTGTAAATGCAGAGCTGGTTAATCCTATGGGTACAAATTGATCACAATCTTTTTCATAATGATGTAGCCTACCATCTTTATTAGCATTCCCATCGTAAGACCTAGCTACTAAGGCTGTTATTTTACCACTCGTATTATCCACAGGTACAGGATACAGCGATCTAGTTTCTGATAAATTTTGAGAATCTTGAGATGAGGTACTTTCTTCAAAATTCCCATAAGCAACAGGAAAATACTTTAAAGATACTGTGGCTTGATCTTGGGGAAATTTTATAAAATCCCAAGGTCTTTGAGTTGCCAAGGAGAGATTAACTGTTTTGCCGTTTGTAGAAATATCAACTAATCTAAATGCCCCTATTTGTTGAGCAGTATCAGCATTAATTTGAGAATGAACAGTAACTAATTGATTGATATAGTTATTGGTTCCCCCAAATAATTCATTAGATATTGCACTACCTTTGTAATTAAAATCAACTATACTTAAAGACATATTAGAAGTTTTAGCTACAGAGTTTTTTAAATCTATTGACTCTCTTATAGATGGTTTATTTAATATAACTCCATGATAAAAATTACTACCATATGTTACATCCTTAAATGATATAAATACACCCCCACCTTGCCTATTAGCAAGTTTAAATAACCAGTTTTCTGATATGTTACTTAATTTTATAGATGTTCCGTATGCCATTTTATATTACGCCAAATTCATTCTTTGAGCTTTTTGAATTGCAGGTATTATAGTTTCAACTACAGTTTCATCTACAAGTGGAGCAGAAATATTTACAGTTACACCAGTATTACCTGTTTGATTCATTTGAGCAAGTGTTTCAGACCCTATAGATTGAACAGCACTTCTAGACATTACAAACTCACCTCTTTCTGCTTCAATTATTGTACCACCTTGAGAGTGCCTATTACCCCCAACCATACCACCTCTTTCAAATTTTTGTGCTTTTATTTGTTGTATATTAGCCATTCCTTGTGCAAATATTGCAGTTGCACTTAAAAATCCTAAAATTCCTTCTTGGGCAAAAGCTTTGTTCATACCAGCAAACATATCTACAGTTGCACTAGCTATAGCTAATGCCTTTGCTAACTCAGCAGTTTTTTTATTATGACCTGCTAATTCACTCATAGCAGAAAAAGCATCTGAAGCACCTTTTACTGTAGCCGTTGCTAATTTTTCTTTTAAATTTATTTGCTCAGTATCTAATTCTAAATTTTTCTTTATAGCCTCTTGAGCAGTTATGTCTTTATTGCGTTCTTGCAGTTTTATTAAAGTTCTTTTTTCATCTATAGCATTTAATTGCTCTGTAATCGTAAGCCCATTTTTTAAATCTAAATTTCTTTGCTTAATAATATCTATTTCTTTTTGAAATATTTGAGTTCTAAGATCAATAACAGAATTGCTTTTTTTAAATCCCTCAGTTTCTTGTTCTATTGCTTCAGCAATTTTAATAATAGAATCTTTTTGCCCAAGGTTAATATTATTAATATGCTCACCAATTCTAGCTATTCTTTTTTTAAGTTTTATTTCTTTTTCGCTTTCCTCTAACCCAAAAACATCATTTTGCATTTCTGCTAATTCACCTGCTAACTTTGTTCTTCTAGCTATAAGTATTAATAATTTTTGTTCATTAGACATTGATTCTTTAATAGGTTTATCTGCTAATGCTATTGAATCTAAATATTTTGTTGCAGATTCAAATACAGAAGTAAAAGCTTTTGCTGTCGTAGTTAGCGCAGGTTGTAAAACCTCGCCTGTAGCAACTGCTAATTCACTTGTTGCCCTGCTTAATTGATCATATACATCTTGATTGGTAAAAACCTCATCTCCTAAAGTTTTTACCTTAGCCCTAGCTGATTCCATAGCTGATTCTAAAAATGCTGTTTTCTTTTCTTGATCTGTTAATTGATCAACGCTAATTCCTAGTTTCTTAGCATATGCTTCATAAGCCTCTTCTGATTTAACAATAATACCAATGTTGTCTAACATTAACCTAGACTGTCTACCTATACCAGTTACAAGAGACTCAACAGATGATGCTGTATCCCTACCTAATGCCCTACCGAGTCTTTGAGCAATATCAAACATTTCAGCCATTTCATCTGAATTTGTACTTACTCCAAGAATCATAGCATTATTTGCCTGTTGAAATAAATCAAACTCAGACATAGTGCCATTAGTAGCTTGTTGTAACTTTTCTAGCGCAACACGAGAGTCGTCAGTAGAGCCTGATAATGTGCTAAAGGCTCTTTCCATATTTTCAACTTTTGATGCTGTTGTTGCAAATTTTCCTACAGCTCTAATAGCAAAGCCCACAGCAAAATTAAACAACAGTAATTTTGATCTTAATACCGCAAGAGTTCCTCCAAGTATTCTAGTTCTATGTGAAAAACCTTTTAAATCTCTAACATATTTTTTTGTTGTTTTTCTTAACCTTGCTAAAGCTAAATCATTACCTCTTAATGCTCTTTTATATTCAGAAAGAGGAACTTTTAAATCTTTTAAACTTTTACCTTCTAATTGTAAAGCAACTCTTAATTTTTCTACGGCTTTTCTGTGAGATTTGCTAGAAGCTGTTTTTTTTGTTTCTGCTTTAGTAATACTGTTTTGTGTCTTAGTTAAGGCTTTTGTTGCTTCATTGAGTTTTTTAATTGTTGCAATTAATACATCATCGCCTTTTGCTTTAAATTCTACTGTTATTGTTTGCTGTGCTTTACTTGCCATGATTTATAGCCTCTGATTTCTTACGCTCTATTGCGTTTTTTATTAAAAAACTTTTTTCTATCCACTTACTTGGTTGCTCTCCGTATGTTCCTTTATGTGGATTAATACCAAATTGCTGAGAATATATATACCTAGAAATATCTTTTTGTGATTGAGAATCTAGAAGTGCATTGGGACAAGCAAAAAAAGGTAACTGTTTTACTACAGATTGAGCTATATTAAAATTGCTACCTTTTTTATTTGTTTGTTTGACCTCATCAATTAAAAGCTCAATAACAGACTCTACATCACTCTTTGATGTAAATACTCTAGTCTCATATTTTCCTTCGATTAAGATAGGAATTTGAGCTTTATATGGGTATGTATGATACATACAACCCCCACAATGACTGGCTACATGAATGTTGTATTCTAGTGTGAGGGCTTCTACTCCCCCAAGCGTTGATACTCTTGAATAGCAACTGATAACTCATTCTTCTCGTCATCTGTCAAGGACTTAATAAATTTATCATCTGCGCCCTCAACCCCTTTTCTAATCCATGCAGTTCTAGCTTTAGATAGATTTTTAATTGCTACAAGACTTTCCCCATCGTATTTCATTTCAGGAACATCATTGCAGAAATCTATATCATCTACTGACATTTCTTTTAATTTTACTTCTTTGTCAGTAGCAAGTTTGATACTCTTCATTATGCTAGGTCAAATGTAATAGGTGCTTGATCCCCTGTAACTGCTTTTATGGCTACATCTAACATCATTGCATCACCTTCGTTAAAAGTAACATCTGTAAGAATGCCATCAGGGATAGAGATTGAGCAATCCGTTGCTGTTCCCTGAGTCATAACAAACATATTCCCATCGGTAAAACCAGTTTGACCATTAAAATTATGATATATTGGTCTTGATGCTAAATCATATTTAACTGTAGCATTTGCAGTTATTGATATTTCCTCACCTCTACTAAACGCTTGATATCCTGAACTTGAAAACCCAGTATAAATTGCAGGACTTTCAATAGTTACATCAAAAGCTGTCATTACAACATCTATTGCGGCAACTTTTTTAGCACTCAATCCTGTAACGCTAATATACGATGTCCCAAAAGCATTGTTGCCGGGATTTGCTGTGTTATTAGTTGTGGGATTAAAACCAGTTGATATAGTTGCGCTGAATTTATAGATACCACCATCTGTGCCAGAATCAGCAGAAATAGTAAAGCTAGTACACAAACAGCCAGTTAAAACTGTGTTGTAGCCATCATCGTAATCAGGTGGGGCTAATATTAGTGTAAATGTCTTATCCCCAGCTGACTCTCCATATAAACCAGAAACGCCAGTAGCAGCTGTAGCAACTTCAACATCAGCAACAGAAGTCCCTATTGTAGAGCCTGTTACACTTTGCATTAAAATTGTTGTTCCTACATCCTTACGGAATGTTCCTGAAAGAGTAACCTCAACCGCTCTCATTTCATTGTCTTGGAAAAAATCACTTTTATGTAATACCCTACCAGCTCTTGACCTTACTGATGCAACTTGATTTGGGTTTAAACTAGGGAAAGCTACTGAATCTACATCTAGCTGATAAGCATTTGATGTAAAAGTTGGTGCTGTTCCACAGGTAGCTTCTTCAATTACCCATGCTTGAAAATCTCTTGGTGAAAATACTGCGTTAGCCATTATCTACCTCTTTCTTTGAATTTGTTTCTATTTTATCTTTTATTTGATCTGGTACAATGTCTAACTCAACACTTTTACCCTGATTTAAAGCTACCCAATCTTTATGTTCTAAATTACAAAAATTGTAATTAGATGATAGCTTTTCATCTTTTTTTAACTTTACTTTCATATCTTATTCCTTATTACTTTATGATATGTTGCCTAAGTATTTACCTCTCCATTCCCATCTCATTACATTTAAACCTTCAATTAATGCCTCATCATCTTCTATCTCATTAATACGGCAAGTTAACAACCTACCATCAAAAAAGGTATTGCTCTGATTCTGAAAGAATAGACCTTCTATGTGCGATACTTGACGAAGTATATGTTCCCAAGTATCTTTTTTAATTGTTTTTTCTTTAAAAGCATATGATACATCTATTATATACTCTCTAAGCTCTCCTGTAGACATACGCTCAATTAAATTCGTACCTACAGGATTAAGTCTTATAGACTGGTTTCCCATGTCTTTAAAGTCCCCTGTGTAGACAGGGATGCTACCAGCAAATTCATTATTTAAGAAAGTGCGGATAGTGTCTAATATCTTATCATTCCAGATATTGACAAATGTAATCATCTACGAGTTGCCCTCATAGACATTGGCATTCCACCATCCGTTAGTTCATATTTGCCATGAACCTCAATTTCCCAATAATCATTAATAGTAGCTGTGTCTGCTGTGTCACCAGCAAATCTTAAATCTAAACCACGACTAAGTAATTGATAATCACCACTTATAGTTTCAACATAACTAGCAGTATCGCCATTATTCATTTTCTCACTACCAAGATTTGTTGAATCAGATTCCCATACAGAATACTTAGCAGTCCCCATAGCCCCAGCTGTGGTAATTTTTACTCCTATTTTATCGTATATTCCGTAATAAGCCCCTCTAGTATCTACAATCCTTAAATTACCATTAACTGTACCTTCCCTTATGACCCCCATAGAGGAATCACCAGTTGTTTGCCAAGACAGTTTTGCGCTACCAGTATTTAAAGCTGTAATGTTTTGCTCTGCATCATTGAATAAAGCATCTGCTACTTCAGATGTTGGTTGTGATGCCCTAATTAAAAAAGCACAAGCTATGAGAGCAGTTGTTCTAATAATCATATAATCATAATTACCATCTTGGTCTTTAAATTGTTTTCTAGGTAACTTACCATCTAGCCTAGAGTCAAGGTATTTTTCAGCATTTGATATATATCTTGTTTTTAATGTTGCCCAATCATCCCCAGACTCCATTAACATATCATTGGGGTTTGTGGCACTATTATAATAATAAACAGCATCTAGTGATGATTCATAGAACCACTCTCCATTAGAATTTACAACACCACTATTTGCCTGAGCAGAACCTAAATCCTGACCATTAGCAAATAACTGAGTAATTAAACCACAATTATCTGCTCTATATAACGAACTGCTATGGACTACCCATCCATAGATAGCAGTTTTTGTGTCAAACTCATCAATAGATGGAAACACATCTTTTAAATCTCTGTTTGTGCAATAAGCCATAGTATTCCTATTTTAATATTTTATAATGTTTAATACAATACAAAAGTTAAGGAACTTAACTCCTGAGTTCTACATGAACTAGATCATCGAATGAATTATCTGCTATCTCACCATCACTATCCCAGTCTCCACCCCAACGAACATTTACATTCATATTTTTAGCTATACCCCTAATCATTCCACCCATATAATGAAACCTTTCTCTATCCTCCCAATCAATAGGGTATGGTGCAAGGTCTACAGCTTTACCTTCAATATGCTTAGAGTATTTTGTTTTACTTGCACCTTTTGCTACTAATTCGTCTTGTCTTTCTTGTGTTCTTAATCCCTCAATAATAGTTACATCCATTATTTTAATAAGTTCATTTAAAACATTTACAAGCTCAGGTTTAACGCCTTTTAGCCTACTCCTAGACCTTTTTCCAAAACGATACATTATTTTTTCTTCTTTTTTTTAGACTTTACTTTTCTTTTCTTTTTAGATTTTGGTTTCCCAAATCCGTATCCTTTTCCTTTTGGCATTACTTCCCCTTAAATAATCCTTCTACAACATCTGCAACTAAATCCACACACTTTTCAAAAAACACTTGTTCTTTTTCCTCATCAACAAAAGGAATGTCAATTTTTGCATTAATTTTACTTGCTAGTTCTTCTTGAAATTCGTCAGACTGAACCCACTCTACTGCTTTTTGTTTAAATTGATCAGCTTGAGATTCTGCTACTGACAACATTATTGATTTAAAATCCATGTTTATTTCCTTATTTTGTTTATTTTTAATATTAAATAGACTATTGTTAATAGTGCAACAATGCATTGCAATGTAAGACTGGCACTTGTTAAAGATAAGCCATAATTTGCTACACTAGCTGATGCTACTTTTAAACTATCCATGTTTTCCATTTACCCTACTTAATGAACCTTTGATTTCAGATACTTGATTATCAAGGTCGTTAATTTCTTTGTTAAGATCGTCAAACTTTCTATCAAGCCTATCATCAGACTTGTTCCACCTATTAATAAGTTTGATGACCATTCCCTCCATATTTTCAAGTGTTTCACTTTGCCCCTTGTTTTCTATTTCTAAGTCTTTTAGTGCCTGTGCTTGTTCGTTCCCTCTTTTGTTCATAGAGTAAACCATAAACATAAACATAGCCCCTACGACACCTATCATACCCGCTTCTGAATAAATTGCTAGAAATTCTTCCATTTACTTCTTCTTCTTTTTTAATAGTTTTTGATGCCATTTTAATTCTTCTTCCATTTGCTCATATCTTTTGCTTTCCTCCTCTATATGCTTTTCGACCAATTCTGTAATTGTGGTGTCAGCACTAGATACTCTGCGTTCAAGCTCTCCAATTCTATAGACAATTTGATAGTACGAATAAACAAGTCCAGCGATAAGTATGCACATTTGAATAAGCCACTTAATGTTAATACTAATAACGGCATTATCATCCACGACTGTCCCACGATATGACCTTGCTGTTTTAGGTTTATTGTCATTCATGTCTCACTATGGTTTATAATACTTGTAAAAATCTTCAGGTTTTTCAGCATCCACTACAATAAAGATTGGAGAAACAATACTATTCCCTGTACCAGACCCACCAATAATGGCATATTCATAACGACCATTTTGATAGGGGCTTTTAATTGTATCATTATCAAATAAGTGTAAAAAGCTTGTATCATTAAATACGGGAACAAACTCTGCATCCTCCAACTCTTCCACTTCAATTCTTCTATTTTCATTGTAATCAACTAATACACCAATGCTACTTGTTCTATGTGCTTGACTAGGAAACTTTCCCATGCCATAAACTTCTACTTGCTGATTATACCACATCTGAGATGCTTTAGTAATCTTTTCTAAATTTGCTTTAGTTTGCTTTGCCTTAGCTCCCTCACCGATACGACTAAAAGCAGGAGCGGCAGTTGTAGCCAAAGTAGCCATGATAGCCATAGTAACAGCAAATTCTGCCAATGAATTTCCACTATTGTTTCTCATATGTTTTTAGCAACTCCATTTACCAATGTGTGTTTACCTGCTTCAATTTTTTCTATTTCATCTTCTGCTTCTTCAAAAAAAGCGGATTGGGCGGTAATCCAAGAATCAGTTCTTTTAATTACCACCCCATCACTTGTAACTATATAACTCTTATTCTGTGCATCAAAAGAAACTGTCTCATCATCACTAAATTTGTATGTTACATTTTCTTTAGTTCTAGGTTTAAAAATATAAACCTTATTACCCTTTGCACATTTACGAACAAGCATTATGCCTCTACTTCAACCTCTTCAGGTTCAGCTTCGAGAGATTCCCGCAGTTTATTGATAAATGCTTCTTTACCAACTTCTAACTGATCACGCATAAACTGATTAGTATTAATCTTGCTTTGCATATCGTTAATGTGGTTTAATAGCATTTTCTCCTCATCGGTCATCTCATCAATGACATACTCTTTTTCATCAAGAGTAAGGACTGCAGGCTTTTCTTTTTCTTTTTTAGCCATT